>JAAUYB010170053.1_pt1 | contig 16004 bp, 27 predicted proteins | sample 7278071 | NCBI WGS metagenome assembly JAAUYB01 (sample SAMN14350121, study PRJNA611818) | marine sediment metagenome | isolation source: surface marine sediment (1.8m) | place: French Polynesia: Moorea | collected 2018-08
AGTTCTTAAAATTGAAAAATTTTGGCACCCCAAAAATTATGTCGGTTTGATGACGTCAAATTTGAATTTTGAGAAGGCTTGGTAGGTTAAAATGAGAAAAAGCAGGGAAAATATGACATTTTCACATTGTTTTAAGCAGCTTTTTTGATAAAAATAATGGACACAAAGATGTCAAAATTTGCACAGTTTCACAAATTGATATTTGTAAAAATTGATTTTTAGAGTTTCCTTTGTCTCAAAAGAAGAGTTAGAAAGTTAAAGTAGTCCCAACAACAAGAACAACAAAATTATAATTGTGTGTTCCTTGGTCTGCACTTCTCTGCACACAATATGACATTGTTAACCAATGTAGCATAGGATTTTCTGGCAGTTCAGTATAGGTGTGTTGCAGTTTACTGTTATTACCTTAATACCGTGGTAAAAGACAAAAGATACATATAAATACTGCTTGAAGCGCCATTTTTGCTTTTATCGAAAACCTAACTGTCCCAACCAATAATTAATGGGATCTTCAGAATTGTTGTCATCATCATACATTCTTTCAATTTTTTTCTAGATATCATAATCATCATGTCGTGACAGCCATGACACATCTAAAAGGAAGAGCAGTAGTTCAAGTTAGTGTGCACGATCTAAAGGAGGAGTAATAGATAAAGTATGTGAAATAGTACATAATGTAGTGAGTCTTGTGGTGACTCTTAAAATACACACAAGCATATTAAATATATGCCAGAGTTTATGTGAAAGTGGTTGCTGCCGGTCCAGTATCTGAAAAGGCCGCCACATGGACAATGAATGTGTGCAAATTGTCAAATGCAATGAACAAGGTGATCTTCCCCCATGGAAGACAATGACCACTAGGGTAAAGTGCTGACGGGCACAATGACCCACTACCTCACCCTGACGCCATAGTGTAAAGTGAGCTCAATGGAGGCTGGGAGTCTAATGCTTTATTTCTCTTCTTTTTACAGCTGTTGTCCCATGGGACTTGAGCTAGAAAGCCCGCGGGCGGGAATTACGTATCAGGAGGATAACGCATGGCGAAGTATAGAACAAGATTATATCCGTATGTACAGGGCATAGACTCTTCATTGTGTTTTTCTTAGGCAGAGTCGGTCACGTCCGTGAACCGGCTGCTGTAAGAGGCTGCGCTACGCCTGGCGTCCAGGAAGATCCTGCTGACCGCGGAGGGGGAGTCGTCCCTGGCGGGGGCCTGGTGGCTGCGGCTGGTGCGGCGAAGGGCCCTGGGGGCCGGCAGGGCGGGGACGGCCGGGGTGACGGTGAGCCCGTACGCCGTGGAGGCCGACCCGATGGAGGCTGACCCGATGGAGGAGTACGGGTGGTCGGGGGCGACCACGGCTGCGTAGGGCGGGGGTAGCGCAGAGTTCCAGGCGGCGGGGGGTTGGGCGGCGGCCACACCCGGTGAGGCCGGTGGGCTGGGGGCGGCGGCGTTGGCCCTGGGCAGCAGTTGAAGATCCCGCACATGTTGGACTTGTAGCAGGACCAGACGATGAACAGGGAGATGAGGAACGCCGCGACGGCCCCGAAGGAGATCCCGACGCTAGTGTGGTGGAGGGAGAACCATTCCGTGCCCTTGTTGACGTCTGCGGCCATGTCCCCGGTAGCGGCGGCGGCGTACGGGTCCTGACCGGCGGCTCCGTGGGCGCGGTCAGCGGCTTCGTGGGTGGCGGCGGCCTCGTGGGCGGCGGTGACCACCTCTGGGTTGGTCTTCGGCGCATGAGTACGGTACTGTAAAGGGGGGGACATTTGTGATGGTGGGTAATACTGTCACTTTTGTCACGAATCATACTCACGTAGGGGGAGAAGCCAAAGCCGATCATGGTGGGGGCCGACAGCGACGATGCGAGGAGGAGGGCGGACTTGGCCAGGCGGGGAGATCGACAAGGAGTGACGGGATCTGGGGATACAGAAGGGGGAGGGGAATTAGGACGCGTGGTAGCGGCGTGATCATCGGATGGGGAATCACTTTTCACTGACTCAGGAGCGCGGCGGACACTCTTTTGCAAGTGAAGATACTTTTCATTTCAAGACTTGCACGCACCATCTTTGAATTCCACGACGTAGCTTCCTGTGCCGTTCACCTTCTGCACTTTTCCCTTCGTCCAGGTGCCGCCAACGGGGTCCTGGGCAAAGATGAGGTTGCCGGGGTAGTAGATGCTCTTGCGGCGCCGGTCGGCGCAGGCCGCTGCCCACAGCTCTGTGGCGTGCCGCCTGGCCGCGGATGCGGCGGCGGGGTCAGTGGGGTAGAGGGCGGCTTGGAGTGCCGGCAGGAGGGACTTTCCCGCCCGGCTGAAGAACATCTGGAAGGGGCTGAATCTGTCCGTGCGCTGCATGCACCGGTACGCATGCAGGGCCTTGTCGTAGTCGGTGCCCTCAGCCGAGCACTTGATCATGAGGTGCTTGACCTGTTTCACTCCTGCCTCCGCGAGGCTGTTGCTGGCGGGGTTGTAGGGGGAGGTGATCTCGTGCGTGACGTCCAAGGCAGATAGGAATTCACCGAATTCCGAGCTGGCCCGCCGTCAGAGCGGACTCGGTTGGGGAGGCCGAATTCCCAGAAGATCGCGTCCAGGCGGCGGATGACCGCGGCTGAGGCCATGGAGTGAAGCTGGCGGACGAGGGGGAAGCCCGAGTACCTGTCGACTACCACCAACCAGTCCTTGCCCCCGCAGTTTAAGATGTCGGTGCCTAGTGCCTCCATGGGGAAAGTCGCTGGCGGCGAAGGGGAGGTGACGGCAGCAGGATTGGCGGGGCGGAGGGACTGGCAGACGTCACACTCGGTGACGATGCCGTCGATGTGCTTGGACATTCCTGGCCAAAAGTAGAACTGGCGGGTGGTTTGTGTGGTCTTGGTGACGCCGGCGTGGGCGGCATGCAGGAGGGAGAGGACGGTCCGTCTGGCGCCGGCGGGAACGACGATCTTGTCGCCGCCGAGGACAAGGAGCTCCTCCCCCGAAGCGAGCTACAGTGTGCTGAGGTCGTCCCATACGCGGAGGTACTCGTAGAAGGGGTTCGTAGGGTCGGTCGGACGCTGCTTGGTCCGCCAGGCGCGGAGGAGGGCGCGGTAGTCGTCGTCGATGAGATGGAGGAGAGGTTGACACCGATGTTGACGGTGGCGATGTGGAAGGCGTGGTCGTGGGCCCCGTCCTCCCCGTCGGCGGGGTCCGGGAGGGGGGGGGAAGAGGGGGGCGCGGGACAGGGCGTCATCGACGATGTTGTCTTTCCCCGGCAAGAACTTCACTCGCAGGTCGGTGCCGACGAGCTTCTCCCTGATCCTCTGGATGCGGGTGTTGGACACATCGGCGAGGTCTTTGCGGAAGATGCCCTCGAGGGGGCGGTGGTCCGTGAGGACGGTGGTGGTGTGAGGGTTCCCGCGGAGGTAGTACTCGCACTTTCCCACGGCGTATGCCACTCCCAGGGCCTCCATCTCGATCGGGGCGTACCTCCTCTCCGTGGGGGAGGCGGCGCGGGAGCCGCAGGCCATGACACCCACGGTGTCGTCCGGCTGCTTCTGGGTGAGGAGGTACCCCAGGCCCTCGCCGCTGGCATCCGTGATGAGGGTGGAGGGGGAGTCGGGGTCGTAGTGCTTGACGAGTAGGGGCCCGGAGAGGAGGTCCTTCAGCTCCTTGAATTCCTTCTCCATCTCGGGGGTCCAGTCCCAAGAGCACGACTTCTGGAGAAGGGTGCACATGGCCTTTATGGCGTGGGAGAGGTCCGGCATGAATGACATAAGCTGGTTACACATGCCCATGAAGGAGCGGAGGGAGGGGACGTCCAGGGGGCGCGGGAAGTCCCGGATGGCGGCCACCTTGTCGGCAGTGGGGCGGATGCCGGTGGGGTCGACGATGTGCCCTGCGAACTCCACCGACTGACCGATCTCCAGCTTCTTCTTGCTGATGGTGATGCCGTGGAGGCGGCAGCGGCTGAGCACCGAGCGGATCCTTGTGTACAGCTCGTCTTCGTTGGGGGCAGCGACGAGGATGTCGTCCACCAGCTTGACAACGCCGTCAGGCCCGGCCAGTGCCTAGTCCGTTCGCCTGCAGAACCAGTCCCCGGAGGGGCTGAGGCCCATGGGCGTGACCGTGTAGACGTACCTGCCCCAGGGGAGGAGGAACGTGGTCAGGAGTTGACTCTCGGGGTCCAGGGGGAGCTGGAAGTAGCCGTGCAAGGCGTCCAACTTGCAGTACCACTTGTCCTTCCCCTTGACCATCTTGCAGATGGTGTCGGCAGACGGGAAGGGGTGGATGGGGCTGCGGATGAAGTGGTTCAACCTGATGTAGTCCGTGACGAGGCGGACCTGGTCGAGGCGGCCGTGCTTGGGGACGACGTGGCCGCGGGCGAGCCAGTCCGTGACGGTGTTCTCGTCCAGCTCCCGTAGCACTCCTTTGCGGATGAGGTCATCAAAGAGGGTGCGGCCCGGGGCCTCCAGGTGGGCGGGGACAGGGCGGGCGTTGTTGGCGTGGTACGGGGTGACCGGGCCAGACTTGAAGTGGATCTTGAGGTCGTCGCCCTTCATCCTCTTGTCAGCGGTCAGGTCGTCGTCCAGAACGTCCGGAAATTCCTGAAACAGAGAAGCGGGAGAGTTGAGGGGCGGGACGGGGATCACCGCCTCCGCTGCCGTCACCGCTGTCGCGGCCTCCTCCTCCGCCGTCGCTTCCGTGGCGGCGGTTGCGGCCTGCGCTGCTGAGGCGGGAGGGTTGGGCCACTCTGGGTGGAGGATGCCGAGCTTGATCTGGTCAGACCAGGACAGGAGGATTTTGCCGGCAGGCAGGTCTGAGCAGATTAGCACGTTGATCTCCCTGCTGGGGCGCCCGGGTGGCCTCTCGGAAGGAGTCAATCTGGGGGCTGTATGCGGCCGTCAGCCTCCACGTGCTGGTGACGGTGAAGAGCTTGTGCGCAAAGGAGCTGGACATAACCGTCAGAGTGGTGGCCATGGCCCGGAAGGAGGTGCCTTGGGCGTTGGGGTCGAGAGCGCGAGGGCACGCGCCTCAGAAGTGGCGAAGAGGGCCTGGGCGCAAGCTGCAGGTGGGGTAGTGGAGCCGGACACGAAAGGCGAGGAGGGGGGCGGGGCGGAGCCGCCAGTGGCGCTCGAGGCGCCCGTGGCCTGCGCCTGCGCCGGTGCTGACTGCCTGGCCGTTCGCTGGCCGCCGCGTGGCTTGGTGAAGCAAGCGCTCTCGGTGTGGCCGGACTTGTCGCAGAAGGAGCAGTGGAGGTCCCCAGGCGGGAGGGGGCAGCTGGACCTGGAGTGGGAGGGGTTGCCGCACCTGGCGCACTTCCCCACCATGGAAGGGGGTATGGGCGGGCGGCCGCCCTGTGTGCCTCCCCCCCTGGCCCCGTCGGCGGAGGATGGGGAAGGCTTGGGCGCCAAGGTGGGCGTGGCGAGCGCGGCAGCGGCGGCGGCCGACTTCTTGGTGGAGGTGCACTGGGCCTCTTTCTTCTCCCTGTCATGGGCAATGCACCTATCCCGTACTTTCTGGAAGGTGATCGGTTGGGGGATCCTCCGAAGCTTGGAGAGGAGCTCGGCGTCGGAGATGGCGCACATGGTCCGGAGAACGCAGGACTCGTCGAAAGAGAGGTTGTTGATGTCGGCCAGGAGGGCGTCCTCGCGGATCTTGCTTGCGACGAGCGAGGAGGTCTGCCCCTGGGACTGGGAGATCTGGTACCAGGCCACCGGCCGATTGAAGACAGGGTTGTCCGTGACGAAGTGGGCGTCCAGAATCTCCATGAGGCTGGTGCCGACGGGCGGGTCGGACGCCAGGACCGGAGTGGTCTCGGAGAAGATGGGGGAGCGCTCAAGGGCCGCCACCAGCTCCTTGTCGAGGTTGTTGGTCAGCAGCGCATGACCGGCCTTGACGGACCAGTTGGCGGCGCCGAGCTGCTCGTAGTATGCCTCGAATTGGCAGAACCAGCATTTGATGGCGGCGGGGGTGGCACCGGAGAGCAGTTTGGCCGGCTTCAAGGCTAGGCCTCAGCGTTCCTGGAAGCGTGTTGCCCGGTTCTGGGGCTGGGCGTCGGCGGCCACGGCATTGGCGAGCGCGGTGAGGGCCTTGTTGCGGGCGGTGGTATGGGAGGTGTTCATGGCGGTGCAGTCGTCGTCGGCCGCAGCCAGGGCCTCCTCTGTAGGTCCGTTCATGGCGGAGTAGAAGGCGTAAGAAGAGTTGCCCTTCGCCACTGCTCAGTCGAGGGCGGAGGCGTCGCTGTTGACCTTGGTGCGGGTTAGAGCGGACCCGGGGGAGACCTCGAGGGCTGCCACGCTGCCGGCGAGGTTGCTGACACGTTGTGTGACCCATCCGCGGTGGCCTTTCGCACCTCGGAGGGCGTGGGCATGGTCCCTGTAGTTGAAGTTAAACTCCTCCATGACCGGGACTCACGGGGAGGCGGTGGGACCTTTGGCGTCCACGGCGTCCACGATGTCCGTGGCTTATCACACGGTCGCGGTGGGGGCCGCGGTCACGGCGGTGGGGTGGATAAAACCGGAATTGAAAACGGGAAACGGCACCATGTAAAGTGAGCTCAATGGAGGCTGGGAGTCTAATGCATTATTTCTCTTCTTTTTACAGCCGTTGTCCCATGGGACTTGGGCTAGAAAGCCCGTGGGCGAGAATTACGTATCAGGAGGATAAGGAGGGTATCATGGCAAAAGTATAGAACACATAGCTCAGTCGGAACTGCCCATGCCCATGCTTCCAAAAACTGGGGAAGTCAGAACCTGGATTAACTCCAGTCCTGGCGGGGGTAAGAGATCTAGGTTTTGGTGGAGATATTGAAGAGAGATCCTCCTCTCCTCTTGGGGATGATGAGGCAGAAGGAAAACTGTTAAAAACCATCGTCCAGCCAGGTGTTGGGGTGCTCCCTGCTGTTAGAAATCACAGTTTGTACAGCACTGAGGTTGGACCTAATAGAGCTGATACCTCGCTGTTGGAAAACACAGTAGCACTGTTCTGGGGCAATGCCTAGTGGCACCCTCTGCATGACAAAAATGACACATAGGGGAACAAATGCCTCTTGTTTACTCTCCGTAGTGGAAGAGCAATAGAAAAGGCTTCAAGGGACTCATCTCTCAATAGGGGGGTTGGCTCTGTTAGGATCTGAGAGAACCAAAATATCTGTCCAGGATAGAAACTGCCTGGGATACTGTCCAGGTGCAGGACATACTGTATGAATAAAGGGTGAAGGCATAATGACTTGGAAACGGATTGGCCGTCCTTGGAAACAAGGCTCCCCAGAACAATAAACAAACAAAATGACCCACTAACCCAGCTCCAACAGGAAGGTGAACCTCAAAATGTGAATGACAAACACAAGGGCTAACCTCACACTGAGAATAAGAAACAGGAAGACAAACCACAAGAAGAGGATGACAAAAAAATACACGATGATGGCAGCTCCACAGATAACAAACCCGTCTCCTCCAACTCTGACAGTTACAATGACAAACCACAGAGCCCCAACAAGAATGACATAGTGGTCCTTTGTGGCGCAGGGTGGTGGTGGTGCAGCACCAGGCCCATCATACCAAAGTTTTTCAGACGAAGGCAACAATATATTCAAGGTAAAAACCCTGACTCAAAAAAAGTTTACAGTTTCCCCGGATACTGCCAACATGCCTGTATCACATAAGGCAAGAGTCTTGACAGCCTCAACTAGTGTCTCACAAGAGTGGCCAAGAAGTGATACCGGATGGAGACAAAAATTGTTGGCAATTTCACCGACTGGAACACTTTTGATATGAAGTTCGCGGACTGTTTCGGCATTGAGCTCACACCAAACGCAAGGGGCACACAGGTTAAGACCCTGTACATCTGGGATGGCAAGCTCTGCTGCAATACTGTTGTAGCCTCTACCAGTATGAGGTCAGCCAGCATACAAGACAGACCATTGTCAAAACACTGCCAGCCTGCAACACTTGTGACGCCTGCGGCACCTGCCAGACCCAAGAGAAGATCAATAGGATTACTGACACTGTGTCACAGAGAGAGTGCATAGGCCTCGTTATCTTAGGACTTGTGGAAAAGATGCCAGAGGAGGTTAAGAAGCCGTCCGAGGACAAGTATGGGGACCCTCCACACATCTGACCCACACATAGAGAAGAGAAGAGCATATTGAATCTAGCTAGAAGAGTGCAATCTTGATTTATACTGACTATGTTTTCTCCTTTTTTCTGATTTTCCTTTGTAGACGTAAATGAATTGTCAGTTTTTCATTAGACTAAAAATTGAAATAAACCTTACAACTAAACAATCCACACATAAACAAGAGTAAAGCATTGAAGCTAGAAGAGTGCGCACATGATTTATGCTGATGATGCTTTCTCCTTATTTCTGATTTCCCCTTGTATACGTGAATGAATTGTCAGCATTTGATAAGGCCCAAAAGTGAAACAAACCTTTGAACTAATAGTCGTGGAACGGCTCTCATTAGACAGCCCCAACTTTGGTGGCAACTAACCGAACCACACCATTGTATCTCGAGAGGCGAGCCCAGATGGGAATGTGTGACCAAATCTTGAAATCTTGATGGGACTCAGTGGACAATGTTGTTAGCAGAAGGAGACATACAACCAACAGGGACGCCAAGTTTAAGAACAAATACGGCCATAGCCTGTATGTGGAGCAAGCTTCTAACAATGAAACAGCCAAAGCATCAGGAGGAGGAGGGAAGCAGGACACGACACCTAGTGAGAATGCTCATGAGGAGCATGAGCAGGATTCTGCACAGCTTGTCAAAGCTGAGGAGGCAGACAACATTGGGGAACTGCTCTTGTACGCCGTCAGAATCCACCTCAGAGCACCACACCAACAGCAAGTGCAGCAGCAAGACCAACCTGCTGTAACGGGCAATGATACCAACGAGCAATAGCAACTGTGCCAGGAGCCAAGCAAAGACACAACCCGAGGAGAATACAATGATAACCCAGTGAATGGGGGCAGCCACAATGACCAAGGTGCTAAGAGCAACTCAGGAAGCACAGACAGTGACACCGACTACAGCGACACAATGACAGGGTCTAAGATAGAAATAACACACAGTTCACTGGGGAGGGTACCAACATCAGCAAGCAGTCACAGGACTAACTGACAGGACTGGAAACATACTTCGTCAAAAAGGTCACCGAGGAAAGCTTCTGGCCAAGACAAAAGGTCTCACCAGATGGGTAACGCGAAAACTCTCCGACAGAAAACTATACTTTCTTTGAAAATTTGCCTTTTTAGCCGGCTCTCCGACCAATTTTGCACTTTTCTCCGATATTTTTTTTAAATCTCTCCAACCTTAAACTCGCACAACTCTACAAATTTTGAATAAGAAGGACAGCAACACTCTCCTTGATGGTTCCCCTAAACAGAAAACTCCTATACAATGATTTTTAATAAAAGATTCTGCGGAGTGATGGGAAAAAGCCTTTTGTTTTCAATTTGTACAAAAAAAGCTTGGGGTTGGAAAGGGGGTCAACAGGTCAAAAAAATCTGTTTTTAGGATGCATACTCATGCTCAAGAGAACATGCATGTCGTACACTTGCTCAATTGACTGCTCTAGTGGATTTGCCATAATGAATTTGTCATTGACAAAAAATGCTAAAATTTTGCCACATTGCCCGGGTGTCCTACGTATCTACAGTGTGAATGTTTCTTATTCATAAAATTTTCATCCACTCCGAGAGTTGAATGCAAAATATTTTTTCCAACACTGGCTACACCCCCCAGCATTGCAGCAAAACATGCCGGAGAGCTGTTCTTCAAGCGCAAGGCGAACCTGGGGATCTACAGGGATGGCCATGGGTGGGTGTTTGGGGGAGTGGAGAGGAACACGGGGCGGTGCTTTCTGGTTGACGTGGCAAGGCAAGACAGGTGGACTCTTGAGCCCCTCATCAGACAGTACATTGCTCCTGGCACTCGCATCTTGTCTGACGAGTGGGCCTCATACGCCCAGATCGACCAGATCCCTGGCCAGAACTACAGTCATGCTGCCGTCAACCACAGCCAGAACTTCGTGGACCCACATGACCCGACAGTCCACACCCAGACCGTGGAGGGCATGTGGTCCCACATCAAGAGGTACTTCCGTCAGAAGTATGGCACCAATGACCGCCAGTTCATCTCCCACCCCCATGCCTGGGTTTTCAGGAACAGGCACAGGGTGCACAAGAGAAATTTCTTCTCTGCATTCCTTGGTGACCTGCCTGACTGCTACCCAGTGTAGAGGAGATGGGACTGGAGGGGCAAGATCTTGGAGTAGTGGAAGGGAGGGCATGATTGGGAGCTGAGGAAGGGAGGGCATGATTGGGAGAAGAGGAAGGGAGGGCAGAATTTGGGAGGAAAATAAAAAGGAAGCAAGAAGTGGTGGTGGGAATCTTTGACCCTGAGGCCTGGAGGGACACCACTTCTTGTAAGGGATCATTGTAGACAGTGTGGGAATCTTTGACCCTGTGGAAAGTGGAGGGAAACTGTCACTTTTAATTGTTTCACTTTAAAGAATATAGTATACAGAATATGGGCTAAAGAAGGAATAGAGGACTTGAAAGAAAAATAACAGAATTTGAAATCAGAATGTAACCATGCCTTGCTATGCAAGAGAGTCCCAAGCCTCTTCAAAATGGGAGGGCATTCTGATATTATCTATGTGTTGCAACACTGTGTGCAGGAGGGGACACCCCACTTCCCTTTCCCCTTCCTCCTTCCTCCTTTGCCTTCCGTGTTCTGTCCTCCTGTCGCAACAACAACAATCTTTTCCCCCTCCTTTCCCACTTCGTCACTTCCCTTTCCTATTTTTCTTTTCCTTCCTTACAACTCAGTGCTCTGCAACCCCCTTTTCTAATTCCTTGGGAGCCGCTTCCTGCCGTCAATTGTTATGAAGCCCCCAAACTTGTACATATGCACAATCATACCAACACCAACAAACACCCAGTCACTTATCTTTCGTCAATTCCCTTGACGCCATGATGAGGTCGACTAGCACCTGCGCCAGCAGTCGACGTCCCTCTTCCTTTCTCTCTTTCGACGACTCCCGGAGAGCGGTCATCCCTCGCCTCTCCTTTTTTCGCCTCTCGAATCCCATCCCACGTGGACGAAACTATCTGGCTCAATCAGATCCAGTGCGCGCCCTCCGGATCCTCCCTGACGAGCTGGCCACCCTGGCTAGGCCTCTAGAAGTCCTCTAGAAGCCTCCTGTCTTATCCATGGTCCACTCCGGGTTGACCCGGAGGACCCGGATAGAATTAATCCGGAGGAGCGGTTTGTTTACAAAACCGCCCGGTCCGGCCGGGGTTGAGAGATCTCCGACTGCTGCTGCCCTTTCGTATATTTATTACATCCGTGTTACTTTTATGCAAACAGGTCATACGACATGTACGCGCTCCTCCTCCTCGTCTTCGTCTTCTTCCTCTTTGCCGTCTTCTTCTTCTTCTTCTTCTTCTTCTTCTTCTTCTTCCTCCCCGAGCCGAACGCATGGTAGCTCGGGGTGTGGTACGAGCGTCCTGAGTACGTGATGCTTCCGTACGACTTCAGCCTCTTCTTCCGTGCGGCCGCGGACGCTGGACTTTGAAAGGCGGCGGAGCTGCCGGGGCTGCGGCTGAAGTACCCCCTCTTGCGCACGGTCCTCACGTTCCGCATGAAGCCCCGTGTGTTGAAGCGGCCCGTCGTCCTGTCGACGAGCAGACCAATCGCGAGGTCAGCGGCCGCACCGTTTGGCGAGGTCGGGCCCGCCCTGGCAGACGTCTGGCGTATCTTGTGCAGCACCGCGTTTCCCGCCGCGTCTACTGCCGCCTCGGGCCCGCCCTTGACTGCGTTGCCCAGTGCGTCTACGGCGGCCTGCAGACCCAGCATGCCGGCGACTGATATCCCGCCGGCTGCGGTCTTCGTCAGGAGGGCACGTGCGAGCTGCTTCTTGTTCATGGCGCGGAGCCGCTTCAGCCCCTTGACGTCCGCAGGGATCTTCTTGGTGCTCGTGGAGTTCTTCAGCTTCATGTAGGAGGCATGTGCTAGAGCCAGTTGTGGACGTGCCTTGTCCCACGCCTGAGTGCCCCAAGTCTTCAATGGCACCCCGGCCCGCGCCATCCGCACGCGCATCCCCGCCGACCGGCTGGTCTGCCCGACCCACGCTAGGGCCGTGCTCGTGTTCCTTGGCGGTCTGTACGGTACAAGTCTCTTTTCGTTGGCGGGGTCCAACTTCTTGCGAGCCATCCTTTTTTTGGCAGCCTTCCCCGCCTTCCCCACCGCCCGCGAGGCTTTCGACGCTGAGCGTCCGATGGCGGATAAGAGCTTCGATAGTCTTGAGCTGAACCCGCCTCCCATGCCGTTGCTCTGTCGAAGCGCCTCCTGGCGCGCCATGCTGGTGAAGGCCACCATAGCGATGGCGGCGTGGTTTTCAGATGCTCTCCCGAGGGATGCAAGGAGATATCTTAAAAAGTTCGCCCGTGCGCGGTGCAGCTCTTCGACGGCTGCCTTCAGCGTGCGCGGCTGGCACCGCGCCACCTCGCACAGCCGGCGCTCTTTCTCCCGCCCGAGCGCCTGCCCGCCGGTCCTTGCCTCTAGCACGCTCTTGACGGTGACGGCGAGAATGACCAGCGGGTGACTCCGTAGAGCTGCGCTAGGATGCGCGGTACCTCCTCATGGGATGTCCAGTTTGGCGCACACGATGTCCGTGTAGTCTGCAGGCTCCGGTTCCAGCAGCTCCGTGCACTCCTGCCGGGTCGACAGCTCCGTCCAGTCCTCTGCGGTGAACCCAAGGCAGTGCGCGATGTCCAGCATGGGCCATCGGCGCTCCAGCCCCATGAACGTGGTGATGTCCTCCGGCGGGCGGGTGACGCCTGCACGTGTCAGGGCATTGCACACGGTGAAGGCGAGCGCTGCGCGCTTGCGAACCCTAGAACCAACAAAGTCTGCGCGGCGGTGGTGGCGACGAAGGATGTAGATGCGCTGGAAGATGCTCAGAGTGCTGTCAACGACCTCCGCATCTCCGCACTGCAGCGTCGCAAGGCAGTCGAGGACGCGCTTGCGCGCCGACTTCCTGCACCGCCAGGCCAGTCACCGCCGCCACACGCCCTCGCGTTCCTCCTCCACCGCCAGGAAGCCGTGATCGTATTCGCAGTCATCGCTTTCCGCCAGGACGTCTCCCGCCCGCACGCCGCCGCCACCGCCCAGCAGCCACTCCACGAGCACGAGCCCGCAGTCTATGCAGACGCGGTCGCCGGTGCGGTGGTCGCTGCAGTCGCGGGTGTGCGGGCAAGTGTCGACAAGCGACCATGCAGCAGCTGGGCCGCCTCCGGGCACACCACTCCAATCATCACGTACCGCCCGTTGCGGAACAAGTTGATGGTGCCGCGCGGGCTGCGCCAGCGCAGCCGCGCGCCTGGGAAGCATTGCAAGCGGAAGCTGACCTGAACGTCTTCCGGCAGCTGGTTGCGCGCGTGGGGCTGGCGCGGCCTGAGTAGCACGTTCCCTGCGCTCCTCACGCGTCCCGAGAATGTCGTAATGACGATCCGTGGACGCGCGGAGAAGAAGCCACTCTCCCCTTCTTCCTCCTCTTCCTCCCCACCCTCCTCGTCCGTGGTCGCGGCGGTCTCCCCGCGCTGTCCTCGTACTCGTGGCGGAACACACGGGCGCTGCGAGCGACAGCGTCCAGGTGCGGAATCCCCGTCGCGATGACGAGACCGCTGCGCAGGAAGACGTTGAACGCAAAGCGTGGAGGCCGGTGACTTCCCGGGGCCGGCGAAGTCACCGGCGTCCGGATGCGGTGAAAGTTGTAAAAGTTGTGCGTGAAACTGGCATCCGTCGGCGGACGCGTGCTGACCGCTCCCTCGCGGGCTGTCTCCCCGACGCAGAGGAGCGCCACCACGTTCCGGACGTGCGGTCTCTCCTCGGACCCGACCTCCTCCTCCTGTGTTGCCGACTCCATGCTGGTCGTCCTCGCGCCTCCGCGGTCTGCCGCCGACTGACTCAGGGTGGGCAGAGTAAACGGCGCGCCCCCCGTGCCCGTGAAGCCCACCGCCGGTATTTAAGACCATAGACCGCGAGGAGGGGAGGGGAAAGCACACGCGACTGGCAGCGTAATGTCGGGGCAAGAGTAGGGGCTCATGGGCACCACCCGCACCGCCGCGGGTGGCGTGAACATTACGCCGGTGGACGACGACACTTTCCGGTACAAGGAGACAGTGAGGGTGGAGGTGGCACAGAAAGAGGGGCAGGACCAGTGGATCCGGCCAGAGGGTGGAGTAGTCAACCAGGCCGGCCCGTTCACGCTCAACATCCCCCGCTGCACGACCGCTACATTGACCTCAACCGTGCGTACCTCGAGACGCGGATCGTGGCCAAGGACATGCCCAACACGACTTTCCGCATCCACAACGGCGGCGTAATGCCGAAGATGATCATCATCACCATGAACTTTGTGGAGGCAGGGGACGGGATGTATCATTAGAATCCGTGGAACCTGGTCCACAGCTTCGCGACGAAAGTGGAGCTGATCGTGAGCGGAGAGGTCTTCCCGGCGGGCGGGCTGCAATTCGACTTTGACAAGGTGAACCCGCTAGTCTCCCACGGCTATAAGTGGCTCTTTGACAATACGGGAGCCAGCAGCGGGGAGAAGGGGAACATCGTCTCCTGGCGCGCCTTCCAGGGTGGAACGTTCCTCGTCCCCTATGACCTGACGCCGGACAAGTGCAACAGCCTGCGCCAGCACAACGCGCAGGTCGGCTTCATCGACCTCCAGCTGACCTGGGGCAGGCCGCTGGAGACTTTGCTCTACATCTACTACTACAAGGCCACACCCAAGGTACTCATCAACGACAGAGTGACTGGACAAATGACCACCCTGGACATTGGTGTGCCGTAATGCCGCCTGAGGTGTCCGCGGCGGCGGCGGCGGCCGCGCGCCTCCTCTCCCTCCCCGAGGCGCAGGAGCTTCTGCACGGGCTGGAGACGCACACCAGCCCGGCCCGCGGGATGAGCAATACAGTGCTCGACCGCTTGGCGCGCCTCATGCTCTCCTGCTGCTACCGCGGCCTTTTCCCCGTCGACAGGATTCCCGCCGCCGCCCTTGCTCGCTGCCGCGACTTCTGCATCATAGTCAACCTCGGGCGGGCAGGGTCCAGCGACGGTCACTTCGTCGCTCTTGTCGCAGACGGAGACCGCCTCCGCTACCTCGACTCCTACGCCCTGAAAGTCACCGCTCCCAAGCTTGCCACCTTTTTGGCCACCTGCAAGCGGAGAGTCATCCCTTCTCGCCGCCCGGTGCTGAGCCGGCAGAGCCAGACTTGCGGCCTCTACGCCCTCTTCTTCGTCGCCTACTTTGACCCGGGCCGGTGTCCGCCGCCGGACTTCTCCTTGCGCTTCCTTCGGCGAAAGCTGAAGAGCAACGACCGCTTGTGCGTCCACTACTTGCGCAGCCTACTCTACATCAAACGCGGCGGCGGCGAGTGAGCGGAGCAACAAGAAAAAAAAGTTGTTGGTTTTTTCCCTCTCCCGGCCCATTTTATTTCTTTTTTTGTAATCCGTCCTTTTCTCTCCCTTTTTTTCCTCCTTCCATCTCACCCTTATGTGCAAACTGAGATGGAAGAGTAGCAGTAATAAAAGAAATAAAAAAATCGCGGCATCAATATGTACACTGCTATTTTTTCCTTCTTCTTTTCCCACTGTCGTCCTCTAACGTCAGCTTGTTTTCGTACTTGCAAAAGTAGCACCCGCCCAGCTCCTCGCTGCGCTTGATAACGACGCTGCCGTACGGGCAGCTGTGGAGGTTGCAGAGCTGGTATCTCTTGTCATCAAAGGAGGTGAAGGCGAACTTCCTCATCTGCTCCAGCCTGTTGACTAGGGTGGGCCTTAAATACAACATTGTCAGATTTCCCTTGCCTCAGTGAAATTCTATTGCAGTTTGTTGAGCTGATTCCAAAAATGTAAATATTATGGGTGCTGACCCCCGTGCAGTTAGGCTACAGCCCGGTAAAGATGGCCGTGGGCCCGGGGTACCTCTGCAAGCATGGGTTTTCAAGCTA
>JAAUYB010213639.1_pt1 | contig 16001 bp, 16 predicted proteins | sample 7278071 | NCBI WGS metagenome assembly JAAUYB01 (sample SAMN14350121, study PRJNA611818) | marine sediment metagenome | isolation source: surface marine sediment (1.8m) | place: French Polynesia: Moorea | collected 2018-08
ATCCGATTGCCCTGGTCACCGATTTTGACCCGGCCGAGGACGTGCTGGTTCTCGGAGTGCATTCTTCCGATCCCGATCTCATTTCCGAGAACACGGAGATTATTGGTTATTCGCTGTTCGAAATCGAAACCAGTCTGGGCCCGGCAACTGCGGTTGTGCCAGCCGTGAACGACGCGGCATTGGCCGATGACCTGTCGACCGCCAATATCGGAATTGCCATTCTGCAAGGGGTCACGCCGAGCGATTTGCAGGATGCCGAAGTGACCGTGGTGCTGACGGATGGTGATCACAGCAGCCTGGGCGACGGTAATATCGGTAGTCTTCTGAGGGCTGCGACGGCCTGATCACGCCTGACCCCGGAAACGAAAAAGCCGCCGAGGTCTTTCGGCGGCTTTTTGGATTTTGGCAGGGCAGCGGTTTACGCCAGAGCACCCTTGGCTTGTGCAACGATGGCGCCGAACGCTTCGGGCTCATGCACGGCCAGATCGGCCAGCACTTTGCGGTCCACTTCGATACCCGCGAGGTTCAGCCCGTTGATAAAGCGCGAGTAGGTCAGCGCCTCGTCATGTGCACGCACAGCGGCGTTGATCCGCTGGATCCACAGGGCGCGGAAGTTGCGCTTGCGGTTCTTGCGGTCGCGCGTGGCGTACTGGTTAGCCTTATCGACGGCCTGGGCGGCCACCTTGAAGGTGTTCTTGCGCCGGCCGTAATAGCCCTTGGCCGCCTTGACGACCTTCTTGTGACGTGCGTGGGTGACGGTTCCGCCTTTGACTCGGGACATTGTTCAATCTCCTCTCAGCGGTCGTAGGGCATAAAGCCCTTGACGATCTTGGCGTCAGGGGCGGACAGCGTGGTGGTGCCACGCGCGTCGCGAATGAATTTCTTGGTGCGCTTGATCATGCCGTGGCGTTTGCCGGCCTGCGCGGACAGCACCTTGCCGGTGGCTGTCACCTTAAAGCGCTTTTTGGCGCTCGATTTGGTCTTCATCTTGGGCATTTCGGTCTCCTTTGGATCGTCGAACGCGCGACTCGGCATGCCACATCCGGCCGGCCGCACGAGGTCAGGCGCGCCGTATAGGCGGCAGAGCGGCGCTTGGCAAGCCCAAATGGACCAGGATCACCCCATGACGTCGCCGATCACCCGGTAGATCACCTTGGGCACGTCCTGCATACGATAGCCGCCCTCCTTGTTGCTGATCGCATAGACCATCAGCCCCCCGGCCGCGATCAGCGTAATCGCTGCCACCCGCGGGGTGCGCCCGTCGGAAAAGGCCGACACAATCGCCGGGATCGCCAGCACTGCAAGCGCCATGCCGATCACAAGCGTGGTATCGGGATCCATCACACACCTCACACCCGGTTTCCCTAAGGGAAGGTTACTCCGGGTCGGTGCTATAAATCAAACGTTCATCACAGGGTGCGACGCGCAGGATATTGGTGGTGCCGGGGATGTTGAAAGGCACCCCCGCGGTGACGGCGATCTGGTCGTTGTCGCCTGCAAAACCACCGGCACGGGCCGCGCGGGCGGCATTCACCACCGCCTGTTTGAAGCGTTCCAACTCGCCGGTCATCACACAATAGGTGCCCCAGGTCAGCGACAGCCGCCGTGCAGTGCCGCGCAGTGAGGTCATGGCGATTATCGGCACCCGCGGGCGTTCCCGCGCCACCAGCGCCGCGGTTGTGCCCGACGACGTGAAACAGCAGATCACCTTGATATTCGTGGTCTCGGCGATTTCGCGCGCCGCTGACACGATGCCATCGGCAACCGAGGTGCGGCGCACCACGCGCGAGGCTTCGATGATCTCGGTATAGGTCGGATCGCTTTCCACCTCGCGGGCGACGTTGTCCATCGTCTCGACCGCTTCGATCGGGTACTCGCCTGCGGCCGATTCCGCCGATAGCATGATCGCATCGGTGCCTTCGTAGATCGCGGTGGCCACGTCCGACACCTCGGCCCGCGTCGGCATCGGTGACTCGATCATCGATTCCAGCATCTGCGTCGCCACAATCACCGGTTTCGCGGCCATTCGGCACTTGCGCACCAGGCGCTTCTGGATCGGCGGCACGTTCTGCACCGGCAGTTCCACCCCCAGATCACCGCGCGCCACCATGATCCCGTCGGACGCGTCGAGGATTTCGTCAAATGCCTTTACCGCGGCCGGCTTTTCGATCTTCGACAGGATGGCGGCGCGACCCTGGCACAAATCCCGCGCTTCCTGCACGTCTTCGGCCCGCTGCACAAAGGACAGCGCCAGCCAGTCGACCCCTAGCTCCGCGACGAACGCGAGGTCCTTGCGATCTTTCTCCGACAAAGCCGCCAAAGGCAGCACCACGTCGGGCACGTTCACCCCCTTGCGGTTCGAGATCACGCCACCGGTCACCACGGTGCAATTGGCGAAATCCGCCCCGCATTCTTCGACCCGCAAGCGAATCTTGCCGTCATTGACCAGCAGATGCGCGCCCACTTCGAGGGCGGCAAAAATCTCAGGGTGCGGCAGGTTAACCCGGCGGTGATCCCCCTCGGCAGGGTCCAGATCCAGCCGGAACGCCTCCCCCCATTCCAGGGTCTCTTCGCCCTTGGCAAAGGTGCCCACGCGCAGCTTGGGGCCTTGCAGGTCGGCCAGGATCGCAATCGGGCTGTCGAGGTCTTTTTCTACCTGGCGGATCATCTTGTGCCGCTCGGCGATCTCTTCATGGCTGCCATGGCTCATGTTGAGGCGAAAGACATCGGCCCCGGCCTCGTGCAGCGCGCGAATCATTTCGTAGGTATCGGACGCCGGCCCCAGCGTGGCCACGATCTTGACGTTTCTGTCGCGTTTCATCTTTGTCCCTCTGTCAAGGCGCCGCCGCCGCGCGCGGTCAACCGCCCATTTTGCGCCCGTTAACGCTAACAGAAGCGCAGCCTCGGGCTATCACAAGCCTTAACAGGCTGCAAATCCTTCGCAGGCATCTTGCGTATCCGATACAGACAATAGAAGAAACCGGCATGACATACACACCCTACACAATCGAAGGGGAAAACCGCGACAGCCGGTTCCTGATCACCTGCGACCATGCCTCGAACCATGTGCCCGACACGGTGGCGGGTGGCGATCTGGGGCTGCCCGCAGCGGATATGGGCCGGCACATCGCTTATGACATCGGCTCCGCCGGGGTGGCGCGGCATCTGGGCACACTGCTGGACGCACCGGTGGTGCTGTCGAATTTCTCACGGCTGGTGATCGACCCCAACCGGGGGGAGGAAGACCCGACCCTGGTGATGAAGCTTTACGACGGCACCATCGTGCCGGCCAACCGCAAGGTGGACGAGGCCGAGGTCGAGCGCCGCAAGGACCTGTTTTACCGCCCCTATGACGCGGTGCTGGAGCGGATGGCGGCGCGGCGCGACGACGTGATCTATGTCGCGGTGCATTCCTTTACCCCGCGCCTCAACGGCCGGCGCCCGCGGCCTTGGCATGTGGGCATCCTGCATGCCTGGGATGAGCGGTTCTCGCGCCCCTTTCTGAACCGTCTGCAGGCCGAGCCTGATATGATCGTCGGTGAGAATGAGCCTTATCCCGGCCACCTGCCCGGCGATGCGGTTGACCGGCACGCGTTGCGGCACGGGCGGCCCAACGCGCTGATCGAGCTGCGCCACGATCTGATCGACACCATCGAAGGGCAGCGCGACTGGGCGGAACGGCTGGCGCCTCTGCTCGACGCCGCGCGCAAGGATATGGACGGTGCGGTGCCGCATCGCGCGTTCTAGGCCAGCGCAACAACTCGGCGGTTGACCTTGGCGCCGAGGGCTTTACCCACTTTTGTCAAACCATCTGGGGAGGATGACATGGACGACCAAACCCGCATCGAAATCGAAGCCGCCGCCTTTCGCCGCCTGCGCCAGCACCTGATGGACGATCGTCAGGACGTGCAGAATATCGACATGATGAACCTCGCCGGGTTCTGCCGGAACTGCCTGAGCCGCTGGTATCAGGAGGCCGCCGCCGAGAAGGGCATCGAGATGTCGAAAGAGGCCGCGCGCGAGGTTTATTACGGTATGCCCTATGACGACTGGAAGACGCAGAACCAGACCGCCGCCAGCCCCGAACAGCAGGCGGCGTTCGAGAAGGCGTTCAAGGAAAACGTGACCGACAAGTCCTAAGTCTTGGCGCCCGCGGCCTGCGCCCGTTTGAACGCGGGCCGGGCGCGGAGGCGGTCGAGATAGGCGGCAAAGGCCGGGATCGGCTCGGGGAACTTGGCGTTTGTCGCCCAGCCGCCGCAATGACAGAGGATCAGGTCGGGCACGGTCAGCGTGTCCCCCATCAGGTAGGGGCCTTTGACCTCGTCAAAGATCTTGTCGATGCTGCCCGCGTATTCCTGTTTGCAGATCTCTTTCACCGCCTGCACGCGCATGTCTTCGGGCAGGATGAAACTGTGCCGCGCGGCGGTCCACAAGATGGCGTCAATCTCATCGAGGATGCGAAAGGTCCAGGCATCCTGCCGAGCCCGCTCCGGCGTGCCGGCGGGGAAGGTCAGCGCGGCGTGTTTATCGGCGAGATAGGTCAGGATCGCGGTGGAATCGGGGATCACCGTGTCGCCATCGGTCAGCACCGGCACCTTGCCGAGCGGGCTGATCGCCCGCACCTCGGGTGCGCGCGGCGCGACGGGGATGTGGGTGTAATCGACCCCCAGCTCTTCCAGCATCCAGAGCACACGAAAAGCCCGGCTGCGCACCGCGCCATAGAGCGTGTAGGTCATGGTCTTCCCCCCTTTTTGCGGGCACGTTGGCGGTTCGCGTGGCGAGTGGCAAGCGCTTAGCGGCGATAGAGATAGGCCAGCCGGACAAAGGCGCGTTCCACCAGCGCCATGGCGGGCGCCCGCTGTGCCGCCGAGCGCAGCGTCAGATCGGTGTCCATCAAGAGGCGCAAGGCCTGTTCCAGCCCTTCGATCGACCAAGCCTGCGCCTGCCGCAACATCCGGTCGCGGCGCGGGCCAAAGATCGGCGGCCGCAGCTTGCCGATGCCCTGCGCCGGCCCGCCGGGGGCCGAGGCAATGGCGTAAAGCGTCCGGAAATGCCGCTCGCCCATGATCAGTAGGGTCACCGGCGCCACGCCCTGCCCCGCCAGGCGCTGCATCACCGGCGCGATGTCGGCGGTGCGGCCTTCGGCGAGCACGTGATAGATCTCGTCGATCTCGGCCTCGATGGTGGCGGGCGCGTTCAAGGCGACCTCATCCGGGGTCAACGGCGTGTCGTCGCCACGTTTATAGAGCGCGGTCTTTTCAAGCGTCTGGCGAAAGTCACCTGGTGTCAGGCTGCGCGCCAGCGCCTCAAGCGCCGCCATCGCGTCGCGCCCCATCTCGCGCAGGCCGGCGCGGGTCAATTCAGCCTCGATCTCGGCCCTCGTTGGCGGGTTGTTGTAAAGCGGCACGGCATAGGCGCGGGCGTGGCCTTCGAAGAGTTTGCGCAGGGCCGAGCGGGCATTCAATTGCCCCGCGGTGACAATGATCTGCGCGTCACCTTCGCGCCAATCCTCAAGTGCGGTCTTGATCACCGGGGCCAGCCCGTCTGTGGCGTCTTCGACAAACGCGACACGGGGGCCGGGAAAGAAACCCTGCGCTTTGACCGCATCCAGAAGGGCCGCACTGTCCTTGCGCAGATCGGCGGCGGCGATGCGCGCGAGGCGCATTTCGGCCTCACCTTCGGGGCCGATCAGCGCGGCCACCAGCTCTTGCCGCTTCAACGCCACCCGCATCGCGTCTTCGCCGTATAGCAACGCGCCCGCGGCCGAGCGGTCGGGGTCGCGGAAATAGGCGGCGATGTCGCGGGAGTTGAGCTTCATTCCGGCAGGGTCGGGGAGGCCAGCAGCAATTCGTCGATCACCTGATCGGCCAGGATCTGCATCAGCCGTTCCCGCGCATCACGCTCCGCCGCCAAAGTTGCGACGGTCGAGCCGGTGGCGGAATAGCCGGTGAAAGTTTCGGTCTTGCCTTCCGTCAGCGCCGCCCCGGCGCTGTCACGCAGGGTGAAACTCGCCTTGCCCACAACGCGGTAGCGCGTGGTGTTCCCGGTCGAGGTGGTGCCCAGCGATTGCTGTTCCGTGTTCAGCCGTAGGTCGAGCGAGTAAGGCCCCGACGCGCGGCCCATGCGTTCCTCGAACCGGCGGTTGAAGAGGTAAGTGTTGGGTGACGAAGGCTCTGCCAACGCGATCTGGCCCATCAACCGGTTGCCCGTGCCCTGCCGGCCGTAGACCGGCGCAAAGCCACAGCCTGCCAGGGCCATCAGTCCCGTTGCCAAGACCGCGCGGCGGGTCAGGCGCCGCGGGCTCGGCAATTCATTTGCGTCAGACAACCACATTCACGATCCGCCCCGGCACCACGATCAGCTTTTTCGGCGCGGCCCCATCCAGGGCCCGCACCACAGCTTCGTGTGCAAGGGCGGCTTTTTCAACCTCTTCCTTGGGCAGGTCCTTGGCCACCGTCATTTCCCCGCGGCGTTTGCCGTTGATCTGGATGGGCAGCGTGACGCTGTCTTCGACCAGCATGGCCGGGTCTTCCTTGGGCCACCGTGCGTCGGCGATCAGGCCTTCGCCGCCCAGCATCTGCCAGACCTCTTCCGCCAGATGCGGCGTCATCGGCGCCATCAACTGCGCCAGCGTGCGGGCTGCTTCGGTTTTCACAGCCGTGCCGGCGCGGGACTTGGCGAGCGCGTTTGTAAAGGCGTAAAGCTTGGCGATGGCGGCGTTGAAGCCAAAGGATTCGACCCCCATCGTGACGTCGTGGATCGCCTTGTGCATCTCCCGCAAGAGCGCCTCATCCTCACCGGTGGGCGGCACCTCGGCACCGGCGATTTCGCTGGCTAGACGGTGCACACGGGTGAGGTGTTTGTAGGCCGCTTCAGCGCCCGAGGCCGTCCATTCCACATCCCGTTCCGGGGGCGAGTCGGACAGCACGAACCAGCGCGCGGTATCGGCGCCGTATTGCTGGATGATGTTGACCGGATCGACCACATTCTTCTTGGATTTCGACATCTTGGCCGAGGGGATGACTTCCACCTCTTGCCCCGTCGCCCCTAGTTTCGCACCGGATTCGGTGATCTCCACATCCTCGGGGAAATGATAGACTGGGCGATCGTTTTCATCCCGCGTGACATAGATCGCGTGGGTCACCATGCCTTGGGTAAAGAGCGCGTCAAACGGCTCGGCGCACTTGGCGGGCAGGTGGCCGGTGATGTGCATCGCGCGGGCGAAAAAGCGCGAGTAGAGCAGGTGCAGGATCGCGTGTTCGATGCCGCCGATATACTGGTCGACATTCATCCAGTAGTCGGCCTCGGCCATGTCGGTCGGCGTCTCGGCCCGGGGCGCGGTGAAGCGGGCGAAATACCACGAGCTGTCGACGAAGGTGTCCATCGTGTCGGTCTCACGCTTCGCCGGCCCGCCGCATTTCGGGCAGGTGCAGTCGCGCCAGGTCGGGTGGCGATCCAGCGGGTTGCCGGGGACGTCAAAGCTGACGTCATCGGGCAGCGCGATGGGCAGGTTTTCCTTTTTCTCGGGCACCACGCCGCAGGTGTCGCAATGCACCACCGGGATCGGACAGCCCCAATAGCGCTGACGCGAAAGCCCCCAGTCGCGCAGGCGGTATTTGGTGACGCCTTGGCCGACACCATTCGCCTCACAAAACGCGATGGCCGAATCGATGCCTTGATCGCCGGTTTGCGCCTCATCCCCGGCGAAACCTTTGACGTAACTCACTTTTTCGCTCTTCGGCGGTACGTAGGCATCGCCGCCATCCTCGGGGCGGACGTAACCATCCGTGTCGGCGGCAGGCGCGTAGGTCGACACCACGGGCAAATCGTATTTGCGGGCGAAATCGAGGTCGCGCTGGTCATGCGCCGGGCAGCCAAAGATCGCGCCGGTGCCGTAATCCATCAGGATGAAGTTTGCCACGTAAACCGGCAATTCCCAAGCCGTGTCAAAGGGATGGCGCACACGCAACCCTGTGTCGAAGCCCTTCTTCTCGGCCTTTTCCAGCTCTTCTTCCGAGGTGCCCATGCGGCGGCATTCGGCGTTGAATTCCGCAAGATCGGCATTGTCCTTCTCCAAGAGCCGCGCCAGCGGGTGATCAGGGGAAATGCCGATAAACGACGCGCCCATCAGCGTGTCGGGGCGGGTGGTGTAGACCTCGATCCGATCATGGCCATCCGGCCCGTCGATGGTGCTGAAGGCAAATTGCAGACCGCGGGATTTGCCGATCCAGTTGGCCTGCATCAGCTTGACCTTAGCGGGCCAATTATCCAGCGTCTCCAACGCGTCAAGAAGCTCGGCAGAGTAGTCGGAAATCTTGAAGAACCACTGCGTCAGTTCCCGCCGTTCGACCAAGGCGCCCGAGCGCCAGCCGCGACCATTTTCGACCTGTTCATTGGCCAGCACGGTCATGTCGACCGGATCCCAGTTCACCACGGCATTCTTGCGGTAGACCAGCCCAGCCTCAAGGAAATCCAAGAACAACGCCTGCTGTTGGCCGTAATATTCCGGATCGCAGGTGGCGAACTCACGCGCCCAATCGATCGACAGACCCAGCGGCTTCATCTGATCGCGCATCACCGCGATGTTGCCATAGGTCCAATCCTTGGGATGGCCGCCGGAGGCCATCGCCGCGTTTTCCGCCGGCATCCCGAACGCGTCCCAGCCCATTGGGTGCAAAACGTTGTGCCCGGTGGATTTCTTGTACCGCGCGATCACGTCACCCATCGTGTAGTTGCGCACATGGCCGATATGGATGCGGCCCGAGGGGTACGGGAACATCTCGAGCACGTAGTATTTGGGCTTTTCACCCGCACGGGTGGCGCGAAAGGTCTGGGCGTTGTCCCAGGCGGCCTGCCATTGCGGCTCGATCTTTGCGGGGTCGTAGCGCGACATCTCTGGAATCCTCAAGCGGTGTTGCGTGGCGTGATAGGGTGCAGGCGCGGCGGCGTCCAGTGCCCGGCGGCATTTCCGCCACCCGCTGCGCGCGTTTCGCGCAACGCCCATTGGCGCAGGGCGCAACACGTGCCAAAACTGCGCAAAACAAAAGGCGGTTTGAGGCCGAGCACATGAAAATCCTGCTGATTCACCAGAATTTTCCCGGGCAGTATAAACACCTGGCCCCGGCTTTGGCGGCCCAAGGCCATCAGGTTGTGGCCCTGACGCCTAAGGTGAAAGAGCCGACCAAGTGGCAGGGCGTGGCAATTGTGCCCTATGAGATCAAGGGCGCCAGCAGCAAAGACATCCACCCCTGGCTGGCGGATTTTGAGACGAAGATCATCCGCGGCACCAGTTGTTACCGCGGTGCGATGATGCTGAAGCAACGCGGGTTTGAGCCGGACGTGATCTGCGCCCATCACGGCTGGGGCGAAAGCCTGTTTCTGAAAGACGTCTGGCCCACGGCGCGACTGGGGCTCTATTGCGAGCTCTATCACCTCTCAACCAAGCCGTTCGTGAATTTCGACCCGGAATTTGCCAAGGAAAACCAGCTGGGCGACGGATTGCGGCTGCGGATGAAGAACCTCAACAACCGCCTGCACGAAGAGGTCATGGATGCCGGCATCAGCCCGACCCGGTTCCAGGCGGCGACCTTTCCAACGCGCTGGCAGGACCGGATCACCGTTGCGCATGACGGGGTCGATACCGATCTGGTGGTGCCAAACCCGGACGCGGTGCTGAAAGTGTCAGACGATCTTTCGCTCACGCGGCAAGATGAGGTCATCACCTTCATCAACCGCAATCTCGAGCCCTATCGCGGCTATCACATCTTTATGCGCGCGCTGCCGCAGATCCTGAAACGGCGCAAGAACGCGCATGTGGTGATCATCGGTGGGGATGAGGTCAGCTATGGTTCCAAGCCGCCGCGGGGCCAGACCTGGAAGCAGATCTACATCGACGAGGTGCGCGGGCGCATTCCGACACCCGATTGGAATCGCGTGCATTTTCTGGGCCGCGTGCCTTATGCCACGTATCTGTCGATGATCCAGGTCAGCCGGGCGCATGTCTACCTGACCTATCCGTTTGTGCTTAGCTGGTCTCTGCTTGAGGCGATGAGCGCGGAATGCGCGATCCTGGCCAGCGACACCGACCCGGTGCGCGAGGTGCTGCAAGAGGATGAAACCGGCTGGATGGTGGATTTCTTTGATGGCGACGCGCTGGTTGACCGGCTGGATGCACTGCTCGACGATTCGGGGACGCGCGAAAGGCTGGGTAAGGCGGCGCGGGTCTTTGCGCGTGAGAATTACGACCTGCGCACGATCTGCCTGCCGCAGCATCTGGAGTGGGTGGATCAGTTGGCGCAGTTGGAACCGCGCCCGCCTTTGGACTGAAACTTACAGACGGCTGTCCTGACGGCGCAGCTGGCGCGCGCGGGTGAGAATCGCATCTTCGATGGCGCGCACGGTCGAGGCCGAGGCCGGGCCCGAGCGGGTCATTAGCGCGACATTCAGCGACCGCGCATCCAAGGCCGGGTCAGAGACAAAGATCGTCGCGCGATAGGCGCGGCCGCCGCCCGGCGGGGTGCCAAAGCCGGTCACGATCACACCGGTGAAGGGATCAATCGACTGCACCGGCAGGAAATCCAGCGTTTCGAGCGAGGCGTTCCAGATATATTTGTTAACGGCACCCAGGCGGCCCTGATCCTCACGCTCGCGGAACAGATCCCAGATCGTGCCACGCGGACGGCCACGATCACCAAAGCGGATATCGTCAACGATTTCGTCGGCAGACGGCGTATCGACGGGCTCTCGGTTGGTCTGGCCCCCACCGAAAACGCTGCACCCGGCCAAAGCGACAGCGCAGACCATGATGATCAAACCTGTCCGCATGCGCTGAATATCCATGTCACGGCCCCCGACGGAATTTTGGACTTATGCCTGCATACAAGCGCCAAGCCAGCGCGACAAGGCGAAGTTGCGGCTCTGTCAATCGGTCTGTCTGCAGGTGCTTTATATATAGTGTCGGCGGCGCCACCCCTTGTGACAATTGCGCATCAGTGACGGCCTTGTTGCCAGGCGGTTTTGCCGATTGCTTGCAAAGGTCGCGGCGAGAGGCGCATAGAACCCCTATCAAAGCCGGAAAACCGGTATTGGTACGTGCCTTACGAACACATGAGGGAAACAATGAAAAAGATCCTGTTTGCTACCACTGCGCTGGTTGCAACCGCGGGTGTCGCATCGGCGCAGGGCGTCGAGGTGACAGGTTTCGCGGAAATCGGTGTCCTTGGCGGCGATCGCTACGCCACCGAGCAGTTCCACACCGACGTTGAAGTCACCTTCACCATGACTGGTGAAGCCGACAACGGCCTGACCTTTGGTGCCGTCGTACAGCTCGACGAGCCGCTGGCTGCCGTCAACACGCTGGAAGGCGGGGAAACCTATTTCGTCGCTTTCGGCAACGCCCGTCTCGACATGGGTGACACCGATGGTGCGTTTGACGCCGCCCTGACCGAAGTTGCCATCGGCGGCTCGATCGCGGACGATCACACCACCCACGGCGGCTACAGCGGCAACGGTGGTCTGGACGCTGTCTATGACGGTCAGATCGCACGCTTCTCGTACAGCACCGGCGGCTTCACCGGCCACCTGTCGGCTGAAATCGACGACACCGGCACCTTTGACCCGATCTGGGGTATTGGTGTGGCCTATGCGGGCAGCTTCGGCGGCACCGACATCGGCGTTGGCCTCGGTTACCAGTCCGGTGACGAAACCAACTCGGACGTGTCGGTTGCTCTGACCAACATCGCCGTTCTTCTCGCCGTTGGTGCGCTGCCTCCGGGTGCGTCCAACGAAGCCATCCTGCTGGCCGCTCTGGGCGCTGCTGCGCACGAGCCGCACGAGATCTGGGGTGCAAGCCTGAGCGCGACCTTCGCCAACGGTTTCCAGGGTATCCTGAACTACAGCGAAGCTGACTTCGGCGATGTCGCCACCGTCATCGGTGGTCGTTCGGTCGTGAAGCAGAAGCACATGGCAATCGGCCTGGGCTACACCATGAACGCCCTGACCATCGGCGTGAACTACGGTCAATACAATGACCTGCTGGGTGTCGAAGGCCTCGACTCCACCGGTTACGGCCTCGCGGTCAACTACGACCTCGGCGGCGGTCTGGAAGCCCAGTTCGGCTACGGTAAGACCGACATCGACCTCGACCTGCCGGGCTTCTCGGCTTCGACCGAAGTCGACCAGTACTCGCTGGGTCTGGCAATGACCTTCTAAGGTCAACCGCCATACGGCAAAGAGAGAGCGGGCCTTGCGCCCGCTCTTTTCTTTTTTGGGGGGTCAATGCTCAAATTTGGGGCAAAATCGCCCCTTTTGGCGGGAATCCGCCGCTGGAGACGCAACCGGATGCCATTTCTTGGCCCAACCTGTGCCTCAAGAACATCACTTTTGGCTAAATCTCGGCTCAACCCCAAGACGTCGCCGCGCGGTGGTGTCATAGATTATCTGTCAATTTCACTCGCACGGTGTGATTCTGTGCGTTCACAAACAGGAAAACGAGTTATGAAACGTATCCTTCTTGCCAGCTCCGCACTGGTCGCATCCGCCGGGATCGCATCGGCGCAAGGCGTCGAAGTCACCGGCTTCGCAGAAATCGGTATCCTTGGCGGCGACGTCTACGCCACCGAGCAGTTCCACACCGACGTTGAAGTCACCTTCACCATGACCGGTGAAGCCGACAACGGCCTGACATTTGGTGCCGTCGTACAGCTCGACGAGCCGCTGGCTGCTGTCAACACGCTGGAAGGCGGGGAAACCTACTTCCTGGCCTTCGGTGGTCTGCGCCTGGACATGGGTGACACCGACGGTGCGTTTGACGCCGCCCTGACCGAAGTTGCCATCGGCGGCTCGATCGCGGACGACCACACCACCCACGCCGGCTACAGCGGCAACGGTGGTCTGGACGCAGTCTATGACGGTCAGATCGCTCGTGTGTCCTACTCTGCTGGTGACTTCACGCTGCACGCGTCGACCGAGATCGACGACACCGGCACCTTCGACTCGATCTGGGGTCTGGGTGTTGCCTACGCCGGCAGCTTTGGCGGCACCGACATCGGCGTCGGCCTGGGTTACCAGACCGGTGACGAAACCAACTCGGACGTGTCGGTTGCAGTGACCAACGTCGCTGTTCTGGCCGCCATCCTGGCGCTGCCGCCGGGTGCGTCCAACGAAGACATCCTGGTCGCCGCTCTGGGCGCAGCAGCGCACGAGCCGCACGAGATCTGGGGTGTCAGCCTGAGCGCGACCTTCGCCAACGGTTTCCAGGGTATCCTGAACTACAGCGAAGCTGACTTTGGCGACGTTGTCACCATCCTTGGCGGCCGTTCGGTGGTCAAGCAGAAGCACATGGCAATCGGCCTGGGCTACACCATGAACGCCCTGACCATCGGCGTGAACTACGGCCAGTACACCGACCTGCTGGGTGTCGAAGGTCTGGACTCCACCGGTTACGGCCTCGCGGTCAACTACGACCTGGGTGGCGGTCTGGAAGCCCAGTTCGGCTACGGTAAGTCGGACATCGACTTCAGCATCCCTGGCTTCTCGGCATCGACGAGCTTCGACCAGTACTCGCTGGGTCTGGCAATGACCTTCTAAGGTCAAACGCCATACGACAAAGAAAGAGCGGGCCTTGCGCCCGCTCTTTTCTTTTGGCGTGTGGGCAGGTAGCACCGGCGCAGGAGACCTGCCATGCTGCCGATGACCCCGCGCGACAAATCTCAGCTGTTTCAACGCGCCAAGCAGTACCGCGCGCAGGGCAAGCCGGACCAGGCGCAGTTGGATCTGCAACGGCTGATCCTCGCCGATCCAAACATCCCCGAAGCCCATCTGGAACTGTCGCATGTGGCGTTTGATCTGGGCGATCGCGACGCCTGCATTGCGCGCCTTCAGGCCGCCATAAAACTGGCGCCGCAGGCCCCTGCCCTCTGGGCCTTTGCCGCCGACCGCTACCGGCATTTCGGCATGGTTGACGCGTCGCTGGCGGCTTTTGACAAGACCATCGCGCTGGATCCCAAAAGCCTGCGCGCCAAGGTCGAACGCGCGCAATACCTGCAGACCCTCGGCCGCTTTGACGAGGCGGAAAGCGCCTTTCGCAAGCTGCTCAAACGTCATCCCGACGATGGCGAGATGTACCGCACCTTTCTCGGTGCCAAGACACTGAAAAAGGGCGATCCGCTGATCCGCCAGATGCGCCAGCTTTACGCCCATCCGCGGATGGGTGATGCGGGCAAGATGCATCTGGGCTTTGCGCTGGCCAAGGCGATGGAGGATACCGGTGAGCCTTCCAAGGTCTTTGGCTTTCTCGACCGCGCCAACGCGCTGCAACGCAAGGCGGCGCCTTATCATCGCGCGACCCGTCAAGCCGAGGCGCAGGCCTGCCGCGCCGCGCAAGACGGCGCCGATCTAACACCGGTTGGCAGCCCTGGCCCGATCACCCCGGTCTTTGTCACTGGGATGCCGCGTTCGGGCACAACGCTGGTCGAACAGATCATCGCCAGCCACAGCAACGCCACCGCCGGTGGCGAGCTGGGCCATGCGCTGAAACAAGCGATGCTCGTCTTGGGCAAGAACAGCGCGCTACGGCCGCTGGCCGAGCTGACGCCCGACGATCTGGCGACCTGGGCAAAACGCTATTTCACCCTGGCAACCCGCGATACCGGGGCGACGCAAGGCGTGATCACCGACAAATCGATCCAAAGCCACATGATCTTTGGCCTGATCCACCGCGGCCTGCCCGGCGCGCGGATCATCGTTGTGCAGCGCGACCCGCGCGACATTGCGCTGTCGATGTACAAGAACCACTTCAAGCTGGGCACACATCGTTATGCCAACAGCCTTGGCGACATCGCCGAGGCGATCAAGGACTTCCGCGCCAGCGTCGCCTATTGGAAGGGCCGGATGCCCGGCGTCCTCCACGAGGTGCGCTATGACGAGCTGGTCGCCGATCCCGAACCGCAGGCGCGGGGAATTGTTGCTGCCGCCGGGCTTGAATGGGAGGACGCGTGCCTCAACTTCCACCAAAGGCAGACGGCGGTGAAAACGCTCAGCGTCGCGCAGGTCCGCCAGCCGATCCATGCCGGGCGGCGCGCGGCGTGGCGGAGATATGAGAAAGAAATGCAGCCGTTCATTGAGGCCTGGGGGGACACGCCATGGGACTAAGCGAGATCGAAACCCGCATTCAAAAGGCCTGTGATGAGGCCGGTCGTGACCGCGCCTCGGTTCAGCTGATCGCGGTCAGCAAGGTGCAGCCTTTGGAGCGGATCGAGGCGGTGTTGGAACAGGGCCACCGGCTTTTTGGCGAGAACCGCGTGCAGGAGGCGGCTGGTAAATGGCCGGACTTTCAGCAGCGGTTTGACGATGTCTCGGTCCACCTGATCGGCCCCTTGCAAAGCAACAAGACCCGGCAGGCGATAGAGCTCTTTGACGCGATTCATTCGGTGGACCGCCCCAAGCTTGCCAAGGCCATCGCGCGCATCGCCGATGAGCTGGGGCACTGCCCCGATCTCTTCATCCAGGTGAATACCGGGGAAGAGCCGCAAAAGGCCGGCGTGATGCCCGACGACACCGATGCCTTTGTCGCGCAATGCCGCGATCTGGGACTGCCGATCAAGGGGTTGATGAGCATCCCCCCGGTCGAAGAAACCCCATCGCTGCATTTCGCTTTGCTGGCGAAACTGGCCGCGCGCAACGGGCTGGACGGGTTGTCGATGGGGATGAGCAGCGATTTTGAAGAGGCAATTGCGCTGGGGGCCACACATATCCGCGTCGGATCCGCGATCTTCGGCGCACGCGTCCGACAAGGATAAGTCCAGATTGCGCCCGCGCTAGGGCCAGACTATCCTGCGCGCCATGGCAATTCCGGTCGAAACCTTTTTCCTGACCCCCGAGGGCCAGGGCACCTTGCAGGCGCGCATCCAACAGATGGTGGCCGAGGGCATCCTGTCCGGCCGCTTTCAGCGCGGGGAAAAGCTGCCCTCCTCGCGCAAACTCGCGACGCATCTGGGGGTCAG
>JAAUYB010155022.1_pt1 | contig 16000 bp, 20 predicted proteins | sample 7278071 | NCBI WGS metagenome assembly JAAUYB01 (sample SAMN14350121, study PRJNA611818) | marine sediment metagenome | isolation source: surface marine sediment (1.8m) | place: French Polynesia: Moorea | collected 2018-08
AAAAAAAGAGGAAAAAGGTAATCGGCAGTGATAGACAGACAGAAAAGGAGAGAGAAAGAGAGAAGGGAAGAAGAAAAGAAGCTAGTTATCTGGGAAACAAGCGAGCTCCGCCGCAGTACAAAACAAAATCTCGGAGGGGAAGAAAAAGAAAAGAAGAAAGATTGAAAGAGGGAAGAGGAGAGAAGGGGGGGAGAGGGAGTTCTTTTGCCGCGTTTTCTATTTTTTCTTTCCTTTCTCTTCCCTCCGTCCTCTTCTTTCTCCCTCTCGCACCTATATGGGAAAGAGCAATTATGTGATCCGTCAAGTGAAGGGTGGGGATTAAATTCTGGATCTCTCGCTCTGTTCTGTCTGGCGGCGGCGGAGGAGGCTTGGATCTGTAACTTGGCTCTCTTTTCGTTCGGCCGTGGGCTCGAGACCCATGTCTAGCGAGAATGAAAAAAGGAATCGCCAAATATGTCAGAGAGAATACCCGAGATCTCCATAGTTTATCAACAACTTTTATTAAAGACGCATATTTGTCTTCCTTTGTGCAATAAAACTTGTCGAATCCCACCCCTCTTTCTTGGCGCCCTTCCTCCGATCCCCCATCCATCCCCACACCTTCTCCCCCTCTCTCGGTTTTCTTTATAGCGGGAAGGGAAAGGAAATTCGTTGCACCGAGAGCGAGACACACGAAGTACAAAAAGAGCAAAAAAGGGGGAGTTGCGATATTCATTTCCAGGGGAAGTTGTGAATGAATGGCAAGAAGAGATCCTTTCTTGTCTCAAAAAACTGCACCAGCGCGGAAGAAGATAAAATCCTGGGAAAGTTGTTACGTGGGAAGAAAAGCCGTCGCTGAAATTGCTTCCTACAAACCCCGTGCAATGATAAAAAATTGGGCACCGCAATTTTTTTTTCGCAAACGTGTTCAGCAGCAGCCTGATAAATCATCCTCCCTCCAGGTTGACAGTAATCCGAGAGAGCTCCGGCCCCCGGGTGACTGAGGAGGGAGCGATTCGACCACTTCTTCAATGATTTTTCATACATTTCCCCATATTCTTATCAATTACGACTAAAAATGTACAGTGTGCGGTACCGTGGTGATTTACTGAAAGATGGGCGATTTTGGTGCGAGGGGAAAAGCATCAACCACCTGCCGCCTCCGCCGCTGTGTGCTCTTGATTCCCAGAAAAGGAGAACGAGAAAAGGAGACAACCGCTAATTAAAGCCAAGTCAGAGAAAAGCTAGGAGAGAGAAAGAGAGAAGGGTAATTCCTTGCAAAAATTGCCAGTCTGTCTGTGTCTCCCGAGAAATATGTGGGATGTTGCCGCCGCGGTACAGACCGCGCTTATTCGCCCCAATGATAGCTAGCGTGTACATATCTGTGTTGTGGGTTGGCGTTTCGCTCCTCTTCTTTATTCGCGTGATCGCCTGTTGCTCGTTTTCGTTTGCTTTTCCAGCCAGACCAATCCGCAGACAACGAACGGAGGAGGGAGAACAAGGAGGGCTTTTTAACCACGTCATCAATTTCCTCCGCCTAGGGAGAGATTCACCGAGAGTAGACAAATCTACAGTATTTTGGCTCTTCGTGACATTGTATTGATTCACAGCGAAGAGTAACAATGTCATGCATTGGGCATTGCAAGTAAAAAAACCTTGTCGAATCCCTTTTCCGGTCGCTTTCTTCCCGAAGGCGGATGTGATTGGCAACAACTTGGCGGCTTCGGCGTCGGTGGAAGGGCCAAAACAACAAAGCACCAGGGTACGCGGACGTGTACGTCGTTGCTGACTGCACTGCAAAGGAAAAATCAGAGGAGGAGAACAATGGCTTTTAAAGGGGACTTCCGATCAAGACAGGAGGAGGAGGAGAAGGCGAAATGCCAAGCGCGGTCAAAGTACCTCTCCTCCTTCGGATCCATAGGAAGAGGCAGAAAAACACATTCGCAAAATATTTTTTCTTCTCTCGCGGTTTCGCTATTAAAATATATGCCCCCTTCCCCCCTCTCCCAGCCACATTGCGGCCTCCGCAGACACACAGACACTAGTACTACCACAGCAAAAAGGAGGAGGAGCATAACTATATGGTACCAACCGGGAGGGGGGGAGGAGGAAAAATGAGTATAAGCAGGGCTCTCAAAATTCCTCCGTAATGACTTCTGCTTCTCCTCCTCCTCTGTTATTTTTTCCACTGCGTCACTCCGCCACTCTCGCTCCTCCTCCTCCTCCTCCGCTGCTGTTTCTTTCATTTAGCAAAGGGGCCCCTTCTCCCTCCCCACCAACCACACAGCCCAGAAGAAAGGGAAGGGGGAGGAGTAGGTGCACACAACAGGCCTGTGCAATTTGGCGAAGGAGGAGGAGGAGGAGGAGACGCCGTCAGATGTTGCTGCGGCGAACGAACGAACGCCAGAGGAAGAGGGGAGAGAGCAGCCAGCAACAGCCAAGAAGGGAAGAGAAGGGGACTCCTCCTCCTCCTCGTCCGCTTTTGCTGCAGGGTTCAACAGCCTCATAAAACCTTTGGGGCGAGAGAGGAGGAGGAGCGAGGTGGGCCTCCCTCCTTCCCCTGCGCCTCCGGTCTGGCTTTTTGGTGCACCTCTCCTCCTCCCTCTCCCTCTCGATCTTTCGCTGCCACCTCTGCTCTAATGCGATTTGGAATTCCGCATTTGGAAGAAGAGCTAGGGAGAGGAGGGGGAGAGGGAGTGTGGAATCTTTCTTTATCTCGCTCGGACTGCCTAGGCAGCGTAGCCATCGCATGTTGGTGCAGCAGCAAACGTTGCCATGAATGTCTCAGTTTTCCCAAAAATGTCGTTCTTTGACGCCATAAAAAAGTCCCCACTTCTTTTTCGTCTCTCCGGCGTCGGTATTTGTGAAACTTTAATGAGTGCCATTTCGCGCGCCTCCTCCTCCTCCTCCTTCCTTCCTGCCATTCCAGACATGCTCTCCCATCCTCCTCCTCCTTCCCATCGATGGTGATGGTGGCAGCGAGAGAGAGAGAGTGTGTGTGTGTGGGCACCTTTTTTAAGAAGAGGCAGCATGGGCCCATCTCACTCCCTCTGTTGGCAGCTTTGCTGCAAGATGCCTCCTCCTCCTCCTCCCCCCTTCCCCCTTTCCCATACACTGCCGCCGAAGGGAGAAGAAAACGACGACGATGCGTTGTTGTTGGTTGTTGACCTTTGGCTTGGATGGGGGGCCCAAGAAAAGGAGGAGAGAGAAGATGTTTTTTTGCCCCGAAATTTTTTGGGCGTCAACAGAAGAGAAGGAAGAGAGAGGGAAGGAAGGAAGGAAAAAGCGTATGAAAGCAGGAGGAGAGGGGATCTTACCTCTTCCCTTTTTACGGGAAATGGTTGCGTGTCTCTGCTGCTTGGTGCCCTCCCCCACCAACATGGGATGCCGGAAAGAGAAGGAGGAGGAGAAGGTGTCTGAGTCCGCCGCCAGAGTGCCTCTAAAAAATTCTTCCCCTTGCAGAAGCCATAAGGGACTCTCCTCCTCCTCCGCTCATAAAGAGAAGTAGGAAGGTGCGTCTGTTGCCAGAGTCCCTTCTCCTCTCCCTTTTTTGCAGCAAATATTTTTTGCACAGAGAGGAAAAAAATGAAGCTCTCTCTCGTTGGGGGAACGTGTGCTTCACTTCGTCGCTTTTCCCACAAGCAACAACCGGTTCTAATCCCCCTTTCAACCTTTTAAAATAGAGACAAATATGGGGACTTGACCAAGGGAGAGAGAGAGCGAGGAACAGGTGATGGGGAAAATCCATTAGCTTGAAGAGAGGGGAGAGAGAGAGAGAGAGAGAGAGAGAGAGAGAGAGAGAGAGAGAGAGAGAGAGAGAGAGGAGAGACCACTTCATTCTCTTTGCCATTCGATATCGGAACGACGGCGCGCAATTCAAAGGGACTTTTCCCGCAGATTGAATGTGTTATTGTGGCAAAGAGAAGGGACTCATTTTAGCACAGGAGGCTTTAAAGTTCTTACTCTCAAAGTTATGTTGGCTTTGATGGAAAAGCAATCAAGAATTGAATCTTTTTTAGTGTTTGTACTATAAAAACCAATAAAAAAGTATCTAAAAATACCTCGAAATAGTTAACGCGAAGAGAACCAGCAAAACCCAATCATGTCGCCATTTGAAACCCGTATTCCCGCTGCTGCTGCTGCTGCATGACTTTGGTCTTGGCCTCCGTCGTCGATCGTCGATCGTCGTCGGCGTCTGACCAAAGACAACGACGACAATAAGGGGGGAAAGAGGAGGAGGGCTGCGATGATTGTCAGATAACTCAGACCAACTGTCGTCCCATCCCAAAAGGTACGAGGGAGGGAGAGCAGAACCAATCCGGAGGAGGAGAAGTGTCCAATGGAGCAGATTAGCCCATGATGTCGGCGGACGAAAGACGGCGGCCAAAAAGATTTTACTCCCTCTGAGGATTGAGGCAAGAAGGCGACATTCCTCGGCGCTATGGCTGGGCTGCAGCCTGGATGAAAATTATCGCAGCCCGGTATCGCCCCTTCCTCCTGGCCCCGACAATGATTGTTATGCAGCAGCAGCAGCAGCAGAGGAATGGAATGGAAAAGACATCGGCAACTTTTCATCAATGGAGGAAATATAGAATTGAACACCACGGGGATCGAAAAAGTCAGCGCAAACATCCATCCATCCAAACTGCACCTCAACGTTCGTTTCCCCCCTCCCGAACCTGAGACGTCGACGACGGCGTCAGGCAGTACTTTCAAAAACACATCGCCAACCGCTCCTCCTCCTCCTCCTCCTCCTCGTCTTTCCATGACAGCCCTCCCCCCATACCCATGCCTCCCCCCCTACCTTTGACAGAAGCGGCAGCAGCCAACGCCAAGTCCGCCACCACTCTCCCTCTCCTTCCAAAGAGCGCGCTGCTGCCAGACTCGAATCGACAACTCCGGATTCTGGATTCTGGATTTTCGGACGGAGGAGGAGGAGGAGTCAACGCTCGGCTCCAAGGTCAGAATGCCCCCACCGCTCTCGCCCGCCCTCCTGTTGCATGTTGCGACGCAGCCGCGAAAGGGAATCGAGCCAGCCTAGTACGTAGGTACACTAGTACACACACACTTCTACTACGATGCTGGTGGTAGTTCGGGGAGGGATTCCTCAACTTGCACCTGTCAAAAAAGGCCTCATTTTGCAAACATGTCAACAGCAACAGCCAAATGCACCTGAAGTCTGTCTTCAGCGTTTTTAATTTCGTGATTTTGTTTCACTTTCAAAGTCGTCGATTCCTCCTTCCCCTATACGCGCGCTGTTGCCAACAGGAATTTTGACAGTAGAAGGTGACGTAAGGACCTGTTGTTGCCTTATTCTCGATCGGCGGCGGTGGGAAAAGGGAATCATGGGGGTGAGGGGGAGGCATCGAGGGGAGGCAGAAAGGAGATACTGGAATGACTTGGTCTTCGTCTGGCGTCGTTCGTTCGTCGTAAGCAGTGAATCACTCACTGACTTCTCCTAAATAATCGTAAAGAAAAAGGAGGGAATTGATTTATATTTATGGGGGAAGACATTCGGTTCTTTTTTGCATTGCTTCGGGGAACAATTTCGCGCAACTGCTGCACCGGCGGGGAAAAGGGGAAGGAGGGTGGGTTGTAGGCGAGAACCAGAGCATAAAACGATTTTTGAAGACGGCGAATGCTGCAAAGAACATTCCAAAAAAAAGTGAAGAAATAGTTTTTGAATATCTTCTTTATTGTTATTATTATTCATTGGGGAAAATGCATTTGTCAACCGCTCGAGGGAGGAAAAATATTTCTGTAGATGGTGCACGATAAGAGGACTGTGGAGTCGAGACGAGACGACGACAAAGTGAATGCATGCGGAAAGTTGTCGTGGAAAGAAAAAAATGTCTGGTATGAAAATTGCCAATCTGGAATTTTGTTATCTATAGACGTCTAATTTGCAATCCTTTCTTGTTTTGGAATTGTTCCTATGTTATCAAGATTTTCTCCCTCTAAATCGTCGAATTTCCTGACCGCCCGTTGACAGATGGTTCTTGGTCACGAACGGGGAGAGAAAACTTTGGAGGAAAAATCTTTCATCGGTGTCTCCGCGGCTGATCCATCACCAAAGTTTGGAGGCGGAGGCAGGTTCTTATCATGCATAAACAGAAAAAAAACATTGTGGCGTCAGCGGAAATCGAAAGTATCCATTGGCTGTCGTCTTATTGCACCTGTGACTATAAACTACAGAAAAATATCATCCAAGTCAATAAACACATACTTCTTCCATTTTCCCTGTATCGAGTTTCAGACAATTGCAACGCTGATGCTCCACTTTTTCTCCCGTTTTTGTCCCTCTCGTATTATTCGGGATGACAGGGAAGAAAATGAATCGGATTATTGAGGAGAGAAACCGAGCCCTCACTTTTGAAAAAGGAAAACACTGTGAACAAGACATCCCCCCCCTCCTCCACCTCGACTCGAAGTCCTCCTCCTCCTCCCACTTCCTGTACACTTTGACAACGGTCGCACTCAGTAGTGGGACGTTGGGTACGCATACATGGGCAGAGCACATAGAATACAGACATGTAGCCAATCTTCCAGCACCCTCTTCGTACTTCCGAGGGCACAGTTTTCTAATCGTCCTGCATGCCTGTGCTTCGCCCACTTATGGTTGATAGTTGTTGGACTTCCTTATAGTTTCGCTAATGAAAAACCAGGGAGGAGAAAGGCGGGGAGGGGATGTTGCCTCCGTCGTCGTCGCTTGGGGAAAGAGACCCCACATTTGGGGAGGGGAGGAGGACGCTACCGGAGGGGGGGGGCTATCATTTGTTATCGCCGCCTTTTTTTGATTAATGGACTTATTGCGCTGATCGCTTCAAGGGAAAGGAAAGTGCGTATCACAGCCCCACCGCATCGCAGGCAGCGAGGCAGGAGCAGCGGGCCAGGCAAGCACAACCAACGACGATCGACAAAAAAATCTACAAAGCGGAGGCAACGGCCATCAGTGCATTTGTGCAGGCAGACAGCTACAGCACAAGGAGTGGGCCTAGACAGAGAGAAGAAGGAGGAGATCGGGAACGAGTTTAAGGATTATGAAACGAAAAAAGAAATAGGAGGGCACACCACATTACAACAGGGGTCGTTGACGCCATAGATGTAGTAATAGGCCTTTTTCGGTTTGTCTATGATGGCCACCACCATCGTTTTTTCCACAATGGTCCCTCTAATGTCTGGTGGAGAACGGGGGGGAGTGCAGCCATCGTAAAAAATGCCACCTCACACTATATCGGACGGAGGAAAGGGGGAAGGATGAAGTCTGGAAAAAAGGCATGGGAATCGATGGTGTGGGGAGTGCCTTGTACAAAAAATGTGCGGGAAGGAGGCAGCTTCTTCTTCTTTCGATCTACTGCGCAATCTACGTCGCCGCCGTCGTAACAGGTGGCGGCGGTGGGAAAAAAGAATGGATGCTATAGACGGCTGTTTGGGGAGGAGGAGGCAAGGCAAAGGCAAGAGCCCCACCGGTGGGGCCTCGCACAAGGCATAAAAAGAGGAGACGGCGAAGAGACGAATACATATACAACGCACGTAACACTCTGCACTTATTGAGAGGGGAGTCGGAGAAGAAAGGAGGAGGAGGAGGAAACCGAATGTTTTGATACGTCTCCGAGATCTAACAACGGCAGAGGAGGAGGATGTTTGGAGACACTCACGATCGCTGCCACCATCTTGGTTTATCGAATGAGGTGTTTGTTTTCTAGCATGCCCTGAAAATAGGGAGTGCCTAGTTTTTCCAGGATCTGATCAATTAAAAAAGGTATTTCCTCTCTTCACCATCTTTCCGATCGGCGGCGGCTCTCCCTACCTTCCTTAGCTGTGTGCGCACAACAACAACGCAACGAATCTGTATCGAAACGAACGAACGAACCAAGGCGATGATGATGATACAGCAGCTTTTCTCTCTCGTTTTTCGCCTTCCCCCTTGCAAGCAAGCAATCAAGAGAGCTCCCCCAGCCTCTCACCAGACATTAGCAAAGCTGTAGCGTACCCGCTGCCGCCGCCGGTGTACAATACTCTACTCTCCTTTTCTCACAGATTTTCCCCCTCTGTAAATTGCGTCTTACCGAACAGGAGGAAAAAAACGAATCGTGACGAATTTCCCCGGAAAAGGGAGAGGAAAAATTGTGTCTCTTAGCTTCAAGCAACGAAAAAGGCGGATAAATTTATCGAAAAACTTTGGAGGGGATTAAGGTTTTTTCGTCCTCCGCCTGTTCTTAACTCGATCGATCGTGTTCCTAAGATTCACCGAACGCTTTGGAAAAGGAATTTAATTAGCCTCGTCTCAAGGAAAAGTCCACTTTTCCCGTCACGTCACGGGTGAATTCACCTCACGACGAATCCCCCCTTCTCCTGTCTAGCCATGGCGGCCCGTCAGTGTAGGGAAGGGGCTTAGTCGGGGGTCCCCTCCTCCCTCCCCCCTCGAAACTGCGTTTTTTGTTATGTGTGTGTGCCTACAGCAAGCCCTTCTCCTCCTCCCCTTTTCTTTCTGTCTGGGACGTGACTGTGTGCCTCCCTCCCTCGCTCCCCTCCCTGCCTCTGTCTAGCTACACATAGCGCCGCCGCCGCCACAGGAGTGTAGGTAGGCCCCTTCCCCTCCTCCTGTCTGAATGCACCAGACCCCCACAGCTAGTCGATTCGACGTACAGGCTACAGGGCCCCAGGGGGGACGGAGAGGGAGGAGGGCGCATCATACTCATACACACACACACAAGACCAGACTACAAAAGGAAAAAAAAATATTAAAGAAAATGGAAAAGCCTCGAAAACGCATAATATTACATGGAGAGAAAACGAGACATACTTCAAAAGAAGCTAAAAGTTCTTTTAGACAAGAAAATGTTTTAACTATTTAAACTGCAGAAAAATGCAAGCAATATATTTAAAAGCATTGTACTGTATATATATACCGGGTATAGTACACAATACACGCGTGTAGTCAAAACTGCCCCTTTGACTTGACTGGAGGTAGGTGTGAAGAAGGAGGAGTCCGATGAAAAAGTAACTGTGATTAATCCTGGGCAATCGATACGACCAATCGGACAAAAATAAAAAAAAGGTACAAACAATACTTTTTTCGTCCCGTTCGTCATCCCTCGTTTTCCCACAGACTGCAGCAGAAGCTACATTCACAAAATCTATCGATTCATTTCGAAATTCGAGAATGAGATTCTTCTTTCTGGCTGGCGCCACCCCGGACATTCCAAGGCAACTAACCAGGCCACTTCCAGAGAAATGGAGGGAGTAGGGAGGGTCAGAAGGACGAGGAGAATCAGCTGATGAGAGGATATTTTCAAAAGGGCCGGAAATTCCTGACTTTGATGGCGAGTGTAGCAGTTCATGTACATTTTGTGCACATTCACTCTTTGCGTTTTTCGCCGATACAAAAGGTGCATTTTCCTGCTTTTTGGAATCGTGCTTTTTGGGTGGGCGTGGAGGAGGAAGGAGCATTGCAACAACCCCTCCCTTGTGCACATACACATGCACACAATGGGCAGTAAAGAGGTTTTTCGGGGGTGGGTTATTTCTGGGTATTTTTTCGCGGCAGAGCTCTGCAATCAGTGTTCGGCGAATACACATACACATCACATTCGCGGTGCCGCAATGATAGGTGCCTTCATGCACAGATATCCATTGTTTCATACGCATGCCTCACACTTGAATGCAATTCCCGTAAACCCAAAATCCTTTTTTCCCATTTCTCAGCTCATGCCTCGGAATTTGTTTCTTAACCTCCGCAGGGGTGGCGGCGGCTCCTCCTCCTTTTTCTTCCCTTCCCGCCCACCCATCCCCACCCAAAAAAGAAGAAGTTACGAGGGAAATGACCCCCTCCTTCCTTCTGCCAAGTCCATTTCAATAAGTATCCTCAAAATTTTAAGGGGGCAATTTTTTGAAGTAGAAGTAGAACGGAGGGCTGCTTTGCTGACTTGTCCATTCAGCGGGGAAACCGGGCGAAAAAATCTCGCAGGAATTTCCAGATGTTCACGACTGCAAAGAACAAACTGGCCGCATCCTACTCCTCCGTCTAATTGCAAGAGAGAGCACAAGCAACAGAGCGGAATTTTACGATCCGGCGACCCCCCTCCCCTCCCCTCTTTCCCAGGCGCGCGGGGCCAAGAAATACTCTTTTTTACTTTTTGTGTTTCTTGGCATCTCTTTTCTCCCGTTGCTACTCGGGTCGCTAAGGAATGAGTCAAAAAACAGAAAGAATGGGGGTAAGGAAAAAAAGGGGGGGGGACTCGGTGATTTAGACGCTGACTCTCAAAGTGTAGTACAGTACAACCCCAACCCTCTGCTCCCTTTCCCATTTATGGAATTGGTGGAAAAAAGCTTTTTTTGGGGGGGGGAAGTTAACTACGAGGATAAGAGTTGACCAGAGAGTGAAATTCACCAATCATATAACCTCCTCCAACAGAATGAAACCCAAACATGCAGCTACATTTGTTCATAGAGGAAACTAAAGATATTCGATTTTTTTTGGGGGGGGGTGTATATTTCCGATGGTTGTAGGACGGGTACTTCTCCGAATGGCTTTTGCTCGTGCTAACTACCCCTCCTCCTCCTCATCGCTTGTGACCCCCGGAGTCGGTCGCTAAGCCATATTCCCCCCTGCCCCTGCTTTGTTGTACACGACGTTACAATATGCCCCTCAACCCTCCTCTCCTCTCCCCTCCTCTCGCCACCACAGGAAAAAGGGTTCACTGGAGCAGAATGTTAAAGAGGGAGGGAGGAGAGCTACCCCGAAGGAGGAGGAGGGGGGTTGCTTAACATATTCCTGACGTTTCTGGCCGATTGAATAATAATCCTTATTTCTGCCCCCTTGCTCAGTGACACTATGCGTGTTGGTAGGCGGCTCTCCCTCCACCTGTGACTGCTGCCTGCCTACTAAGTGGAACCATGCTGCGCTTCCCCAGAAAATGACCCCGAGAAAAAAAGTTAAAAAAAGGTTAGGGTAGTTCAAAACGGCGTCGGCGTCGGGGGCGGAATCCCCGCTGTGAGCAATTCGATACGAGCAAAGAAGAAGAAGAATGTCCTTGTGTTTCTTCCAATTTCCTAAGGAAGAAGAAGGGTCCTCCTCAATTGGTAGTTTAAAACTGACAGTATAGAACGACCCTAGCCTCCCCCTCCTTCCCTCCTCCACCCAAAAAGAATATTTTCCTACCTTATTTCTCGCGACTGTTTTTTGTTCTATTTTCGGGTGGGAAATTGGGTGCGCGATGACAAACTCTAAATGGACCCCGGACGGGCGGAAGAAGTCTGTCTCTTTTCGTGCCAATTCATTTGTCACAAGCGGGAATTTCTCCTCCCTTTTCCTCCTTCCTTTCTTTTGACCCTAATGAATGGATAGCGAAGAAAAACAAAAGCTGCCAAAGTGAGAGGGAAACTCAAAGGAGGGGCGAAAGGCAGAGCACGTGATTGAGACAAACAAGGAGGGAAACAGTTTCGAAATAGTCTTTTTAAAAACTTTAGGGATAGTGCATGGAATACAAAGCGTATTGGGGCCACATATATATTTTCTGGTTAGGTTAAACAAGCCCTGCAAGGCCAAGATGACCATTCCAAGACGCCGATGTCTTTTTTCCGTGCCTTAGAAGAAATAGCCGCGTTCTTCTTCTGCTTGCTTGACGTGAGAGAGACGGACAAGAGCGCCATTGTCTCGATGTCCAAACGACCCAACTCCCGAAAAACGAAAAGAAAAAAGAAATTAGCATCGTCCTCTTTCTCTTTCTCCCACCGCCCGCACCTGCCCCCGACCCAAGCCATGGAAAATAAATGTGAAGCTAGGAGGGGAAAGGGGGCCTTGGAGCAAGAATTTTACACGAAAATATTGTGCTGGTGCGCATGGGAAATTGTTGGCGTGGGTCGTCGTCCCTCGGTAGGTCGGGCCAGACGATCTCCCCCATTGTTATGCAACTGCGCTTTGGGATATTTCCCTCTTCCCCTGCTTCGGGTTTTCCTGCCAATTCCGCGTCTGACGAAGACCCCGACCAAAGCCCCCCGCTCGCTTGAAGAGAGGACAGAGATTGACCAAAAATGTATGTCAAATCATATGTCAAACTATCAAATAGGAAGACACCTCACGACTTCAACTTCGCAATCTTACTGTATCGAAGGATTGGCGAATTTTCGGTAGCTATTGTATGCCTCGGTTCTCCCATATCCTCGCCGTCCCCTATTCAAATCCGTCTCCTCCTTTCTTCCCAACTGCGGAGGGAAAAGGAGGGCAAAATCGGCATGTCTGGACTTGCATTCTTTTCACACACATTGGTTGGGAGTACAGCTAAGCACACATTCCCTGGGTGCAATGGACTGGCTTGGCTTTATTGAACTGCATTCTAGCAAAAGTTCTTATACACTTTCTGTGGAGTACATTGCACAGCACAGTCCCATTTAAACAACTTAGATAACTTTTCCTCCGGAAATGTAGTTATTTGCAGTCACAGTTGGAAAGAATATCTTGACGTATCGTTTGGTTGTCACATCAAAGTTTTCTATGCCCCTTAAATTCCGAAGGATGTTAAATTTGTGCATCGGTCCCCACATCCTATCCTCACGCCTACAAAACCCAAACCCAAGTTTTTGGGTTCTTCTTGGCGGCAGGGTGCAGCACAGGGCCTTATTCTCGAGAAAAGGGAGAATACTTCTTTTGAGTCTTTAATAATGGGTCTGCCAATAGCCTCCCCCCTCCGTCTAGACTTTTTTGGGGTCCCTTTCACTTTTTGGTTTGGGGCAACAGTTTGCCATTTGCCACGGGCGTCGTCGGAGCTGTCAAACACATAGGCGCACACTGAAGCGTCTAGGTCAGATATGTCGAATTTTGGGCATGGGGAAGGACCCATAATACTTGCCTATGAACACATTGGTCCGATGGCGAGGAAGCGTGGCTTGGGGGTGGTAGGGGGCTCCTTTTTCCGTCAATAATCCCCGTCTTCCTCCCCTTCTTTTTTTGGGTGCATGGACGGATACCCATCTCTTTGGGTTGGTCCCTCTCCCCTTCCCCAAAGTGACTGACAGCCCAGACGGAGAAGGGAGGCGATCGAGGAAACGTTTTTCGTTTTCTCGCTTTTCTCTGAAAAAATATCTTAAGGGATGGAATTCTTTTTTCTTTTTGGTGAACGAAAAGGGAGGGGCATAATTACGGTGTCACATTCTTGATCGTGTCGGAAGACGAAAAAAAATCTTCTCAGAGTGGTGGACGCGACCAATCCGATACCTGCAAAGTATTTCCCAAAAAGGGAAGAGAAGAAAAAGGAGGGAGGGAGGAGCAACTTTATATGCAGCTCTTTTGGGTGTGCGCGCCGCCGGCTGCAAGGGTCTCAGACGGCGGCTGCGTCGGTCGGAAGGGCCCGACAAAAAGAGGGAAGGAGGAACCCATCGGTACGTCACAATGGGGCGTGGGGATATAAGTCGCGGCTGCGTGCGTAAAAAGGGGAGCGGGGGAAAAAAGGAGGAGGAGGGGGGGGAGATCCATATCTCTGAGTAAGCCCTGTGTGTCGGCATTGGCACATTTCCATTGTGAGCACCGAAGCCGCCGCCCTCTTCTCTTTTTTACAGCACTCGGCAGAGTTTTTCTTTTTTCCCTCTCCCGAATCCCCCCTTTTGAGTGACAGAGAAAGGAGGAGGAGTGAATAATAATATGATCCGACCACGTTGTTAGTTTTATGGGAAAGGAAGGAGCTGTGCAGTACTGTAGCTCTGATTTTTTTATCGGCGTACCTTCTACTATGTCGACGTATTGTGCATTGGAGAGGCTACATACCTAGTCTGAAGGGGGCCACAATATTGACTGCTCCAGACACACTAAATCAGAAAATATAAAGGGCGACATCAGTTTTCTCCCTTCAAACCTATGTGTACAAAGTGTACAAAAAATGGGCAAACAAATAAATTTGTGGGTCACAATGGCGGGATTACTTGCCTGGATCGTGCTCTCAATGCCAACATATTGTAGACCAACAGATTTCTAAAAGCCGTAAAACCCATTGTCGCTGCGTGCTACCACTCTGTCTGGCTGCTGTATCACACAAGAAGCATCAACCCAACTCCCAAACTGTGAAATTGAGCATGAATACTACCTGCTGCAGTACCTGGTGGGATCCAGTGAAAGTTGTCTATAAATAATGAAATGACACAACACAGTTCCTTTCTCCCATGAGCATGTAGCGTATACGTACCTTACTACATTGCGAGCGAATCCAGCTGAGATTAGCTTCTCTCGGTGCCAGGACCCAAAAGGGAAAAAATCACACCCCGCTTTGCTTTGGAACGGTAGACCCATCCATTGTGCTACTTGTTGCCTTTGTTGCAGGGGCGGAGTCATGCTTCCTTTTCCGTGTCTAGACAGAAACGCAGCAGCTGCACGACAGTGCAGGAAGAAAAACCAAAAAAGCCGAAAAGAGACCCATTTTTCCAGACGCCCTTTTCCTTCCCCTTCCCCCCCCACCCAAATGGCTTTTTTTCGCCCCAGTCACACACTTTTCCCCCTAGACGACTTGTTGCTGTTTATTGTTCGGCGGGCGGAGGGAGAAAAAAGGAAGGGTCGCCCGACGCATCTGTCAATGGGGGGGATGGGTTTTGAAAGTGAAAAGAGGGGGGGAAAGGGAAAGAGGCTTCAAACCCAATCAGGGGAGGGATTCACCCCTTGTCAACACTGCAAGAAGCGGAACGACGGTTTTTCGATTTCCAGGAACAAAAGGGAAAGTGATGAGGGCATTTATTTCACCTGCCACACACAGATAGAAGCAGGATGAACCTTTGGCGAATCTTTAGTCGTGTCTATTTATTGGCTTATATCGCCCTTCGCTGATGGGATTTCTGCACCCCTAAAAAGGGGGGAGGGGTTAGTTTTTTAGGAGGGTGGGGGGCGCGTGGTGCCGCTTCAACCCACGCTGGGAAAATTGGTGTTTTTGTCGTTCCCCTTTCCTCCCTCGTTGTAGAAATGGATGATGATTGCAGCGGCCGAGGGAAAAGGGGGAGGGGAGGTTAGAGCGTGAAATATGCGACCGACTGAGGAAGGCAGCTGCAACTATGAAAAGTGCTTTGCTTTTGCTTCGCGCATGGGAAACTGTGGCACTGGGTCGGGCAGTGAAAGGGGTTTCTTCCCACCAGCTGTAGTGATTTTTTGGGACGAAAATGCAGCACAGGAAAAGTCCCATTCGCGAGAATAGTCACTTGAACTTGCGAAGACCACACTACACACAGTTTCCTCTTCTTTTCTCCTCTCGCCCAATTAATCTTTTAAAAGTCGATCCTTCTCCTCTTCTTTCCAAGGACATCTTAAGCTGCGACGGTGGCGACGATGACGGTGCAAGGGAAAAGGAAAAGTAAGAAAACGGGAAACGAGTTTTTCGCACTTGGAGGCGGCGGCCCTCCTTACGTACGGTAGTATACAGTATGTGAGAAACAAGTTGTTTTTCGTTTCTCCTCCTCCTGTGATCCACTTGGCCTTGGAGACAAGGAAAAATGGCTCCCGAGCCACGAGCGAGTGTGACTGACTGGACTTTTGCCATCATTTTACGGAGTGCCTAACTAAACATATTTTACAAAATATATTGCACAATTACGGCGAAACATAGCCTGAGCAAAGTCTTGTTGGAAGCCTTGCTTCCCGTTTGACCACCCTGTCATACTGACAACTGTGGTCCTGCGTATGGTACCCTTCGTATGTGTGTGTGTTCTATGCGGTGGCCGCCTCCACCGTTCGCTATTTCGTCGCGTAAACATCCATTTTGACGGAGGAAGAAGAAAAGGCACAAATGATGGAAGGAAAAGAGAAGACTGAGAGGCATTTAAAAATTGCAGGGTAGCAGAGCAAAAGGACAATTGAAGAAAAAAAACATTTCGAAGGGGAAAACGAAATATCCGTTTGTCCCCTTTTGGTGCACGGCAAAAAAATATCCCCTCCTTACAAATCGCCTGTGATTAGTATCGAGTACTCTACTGAATGTATGTACGCCGCCCATATGTTGCTTTCGCACACACACATTGTACACAGATCGAATTATTAACGGCGCCCGAT
>JAAUYB010160688.1_pt1 | contig 15993 bp, 17 predicted proteins | sample 7278071 | NCBI WGS metagenome assembly JAAUYB01 (sample SAMN14350121, study PRJNA611818) | marine sediment metagenome | isolation source: surface marine sediment (1.8m) | place: French Polynesia: Moorea | collected 2018-08
AGTTTCAGCACGTCGCCGAGGTAGTCGTCGGGCACCAGGATGGTGGCCTTGATCCGGGGCTCCTCGATATGGCTGACATGGGTGAGGTCGGGCATGTCGGCGGGGTTGTGAAGCTCGCGCATCGTGCCGTCCTTGAGGTGGACGTGGTAGATGACGGACGGCGCGGTGGTGATCAGGTCGATATCGTACTCGCGTTCGAGCCGGTCGCGGACGACCTCGAGGTGGAGAAGGCCGAGAAAGCCGCAGCGGAAGCCGAAGCCGAGGGCGGCACTGGTCTCCATCTCGTGGCTGAAGCTGGCGTCGTTGAGGGCGAGTTTCTCGATGGCGTTGCGGAGGTCTTCGAAATCGGCGCTGTCGACGGGGAAGAGGCCGCAGAAGACCACCGGGACTGAGGGCGCGAAACCGGGGAGCGGGTCCTTCGCCTGGGCTTTCTCGTGCGTGATGGTGTCGCCGACCTTGGTGTCGCGGACCTGTTTGATGCTAGCCGTGAGGATGCCGATCTCGCCGGGGCCGAGTTCGGGGATGTCTTGCATCTGCGGTTTGAGGACGGCGAGCTTGTCGATGCCGTAGGTGGCGCCGGTCTGCATCATGCGGATGCGGTCGCCCTTGCGGATCACGCCGTCCATGACGCGGATCAGGACGACGACGCCGAGATAGGGGTCGTACCAGCTGTCGACGAGCATCGCCTTGAGGGGGGCGTCGCGGTTGCCTTCGGGGGCGGGGAGGCGCTGGACGATTGCCTCGAGGACGTCGGGGATGCCGAGACCGGTCTTGGCGCTGATCTCGAGGGCCTCGGAGGCGTCGATGCCGATCACGTCCTCGATCTGCTCGCGCACACGGTCAGGTTCGGCGGCGGGGAGGTCGATCTTGTTCAGGACCGGCACGATCTCGTGGTCGGCGTCGATGGCCTGATAGACGTTGGCCAGCGTCTGGGCCTCGACGCCCTGGGTCGCGTCGACGACCAAGAGCGAGCCCTCGACGGCGCGCATCGAGCGGCTGACCTCGTAGGCGAAATCGACATGGCCGGGGGTGTCGATGAGGTTTAGCACATAGTCCTGCCCGTCGGCGCCGGTGTAGTCGATCCGGACGGTGTTGGCCTTGATGGTGATGCCGCGTTCGCGCTCGATATCCATCGAATCGAGCAACTGCTCCTGCATGTCGCGGTCCTTCACCGTGCCGGTCGATTGGATCAGCCGGTCGGCCAGCGTCGACTTGCCGTGGTCGATATGGGCGACGATGGAGAAATTGCGGATATGCGCGAGGTCGGTCATGCTGGGGGATATCGCGCCCGGACCGGGGGGCGTCAAGCCGAATAGGATAGGGCCCCATGCTGGAACGACAGACCTTTCGGATCGACCAGATCTACGTGCCGGCGAAGCGGGCCAAGACGCTGGACCCGGCGAAAGTGGCCGCGTTGGCCGAGGACATCCTGGAGAACGGCCAGAAGGTGCCGATCCGCTTGCGCGCCGGCAAGGGGCGGTATGTGCTGCAGGAGGGCCTGCACCGGCTGGAGGCGCTGCGCGCGCTCGGTGAGGAGACGGTGGAGGGGTTTCTGGCGCAGGCGCGGTTGCGGTGAAGGTAGCCAAGTGAACGCGCAGAATTTGTAACTGATACGATTTGAGGCTTCAAAATTCTCACTCGCTTCAAAATTTGCATTTTGATTACGTTGTCCCAAGGAGTTATTATGACGATTATAAAAAAAGCCATCAAATTGAGAGTTCGCTTATAGGATGGGAGACAAAATAGACATAAAAGCAGCCTATATCGCGCTGTCTTGTAAGGATTTGCCGAACCATTCAGATCTTGGCTGGATCCCTGCTTACGCTAGAAAGGTTATAATTGGGCGACATGCGCTGAGGCATCTCTCATTTCATGATTTTTTTGATTTTGCAGCGCCCATTTTTGATTCACTTACGTTAGCGATATTTCGGTTGTGCTTGATGTCGCAAATCCCATCGTCCGAAACAAAGAAACGCCTTTCGGCATCATATTCGCCTACTAACCGGCCAATCGAGTACTATTTGGGTTTCTCCCGGAGTTTTCGAAGGAGCGCTCTGAAAACTTCATTTAGAGGAGATGGAACTTATTTTCTAAACGGAAGAGATAGATTAATCTATTGGGATCAAGACTCGGAAGCCACATCTGAAATTTGGAAATATCTAATTTCAGAAATTGACTCTGCTAAAGTCATTAGGGGAAAAGGGAGTGCGGATGAGGCTATTTTGTTTGCCGATCAATTATCAGGAGTGGGAATATGGGGGCCGAACACGCCCGAAGGTCTGAAAATATACTCCCGCGGCTTAATAGAGAAACTAAAAAGTGCTTCAGAGGTTTGGTCCTTCTGGCGCGAGTGGTACCAAGGGTTTCTCGATGGCAAGCCGCTCGATTGGGAGTTGCAGCGGCGGGTGGCGCTGATCCCGGATGAGGATTGGGAGAAAGGCCCCGCCCATATCGCCGGGAAGATCGAAGAGATCAAAGCGGCGTTCCTGGCCGAGAAAGCGCCGCTGGCCGAGACGGTCGAATTCAACGAAGAAACGGCCAAGTTCCACACCGTCCCGCGCGAGATCGCCAAGCCGGACCTCCTCGGCGCGACACTGTCCCAGGTCGAGGATGCGCTGGACGATGTGCTGGCGGACCAAACCAACGGGCTGCATGACAGATCGCGCGAGGTGCGGGTGCTGCGGCGGACGGTTGCGAAATACGGCAACGACCCGCAGCGGATCGAGATGGATTTCACCTCAGTCCATGCCGGGCTGACGCGGCAGATCGTGGTCGGCGAGTTGCCGGCGAGCGAAGAGAACCTCGGCCTGCAGCGGGCGCTGGAGGAAGGCGCGCAGGCGATCCGGGCGACGCATGACGACGTGGCGGAGAACCGACGTATTCTGGAGAACCAGAAGCTCAAGGAGATGAGCGGCGACCAAATGGCGGTTCTGGCCGAGGCCAAGCCGCTGCTGCTGGACATTTCCGAAGGCGCAATGCACGAGGATTTTGGTGCGGATATCGATGTCATCGTCGAGGATCGCATTCCCCTGCCCTACGGCCCGGACGACCGCGACCCGATCCTCGCCGAATACAACGAAACGATCCGCACCCTGTCGCGCGTGGCCAATATCGGCGTGTTGCTGCGCCAAGTGCCCGAGATCATCCACAAGATCGATGGCAGCGCGGGATACAAAGGCGCTCGGATCCTTGCGACGATTGGGGCGATCATTGGGATCGGAATTGCTTTGTTCTGAGTGGGTTGGCGACGGGGGCTTCTCGACGCTGCGCAATTGCGGGGTCCAAAAACCACCGAGCGAAACATGTTTCCGTTTGCGTCGCTTCCGGCAGATGTTGCCGGTGTGAAGATTGAAATTGCCCAATCGAGGCCGCCTGGGATGACGGCCCGGGCTGCCCAGCTCAACCCGCGTGGTACTTCGCGTCCAGCGCGTCGATGGAGGCGACGTTGGGGGCGGAGGGGCCTTCGGGGTCAAAGCTCAGCGGCAGCCAGGCGGCGACGATGGATTTGGCGAGCTCGGGGCCGATGACGCGGGCGCCCATGGTGATGATTTGGGCGTCGTTCGACAGCGCGGCGCGTTCGGCCGAGTAGGTGTCGTGGGTCAGCGCGGCGCGGATGCCGGGCACCTTGTTGGCCGAGATCGAGACCCCGATGCCGGTGCCGCAGACCAGTACCGCACGGTCGTGGCGGCCGGCCAGAACCGCTTGCGCCACCCGCTCGGCCAGATCGGCATAGCGCTCGCCTTCCGGCCCCCGGCTGAGATCCGAGACCTCGAGCCCCGCCTGCCGGCCGAAATGTGCCGTCAGCGCCGTCGCCAGCGGTTGCCCCGCACCGTCGCCCGCGATCGCCAGTCGCATCCTCGCCTCCCGCTTGCCTTTGCCGCCGGTTCTACCCAACATGGATCGAAACGGCAAAGCGGGGGAAGCATGACCCAGTTCATCAACGCCAAGGAGGCGCTGGTGCCCGAGGCGCTCGACGGGCTGTTGCGCACCGGGGCCGGTCGGCTGGCGCGACTCGACGGCTATCCGCATATCAAGGTGGTGGTGCGCGACGACTGGGACCGGTCGAAGGTGGCCCTGGTCTCGGGCGGCGGATCGGGGCACGAACCGGCGCATGCGGGCTTCGTGGGCGAGGCGCTGCTGACCGCGGCGGTCTGCGGCGAGGTCTTCGCCTCGCCCTCGGCGGAGGCGGTGCTGGCGGGGATCCTGGCGGTGACCGGCGAGGCGGGCTGCCTTCTGATCGTCAAGAATTATACTGGCGACCGGCTGAATTTCGGGCTGGCGGCGGAGCGGGCGCGGGCCTTGGGCCGCAAGGTGGCGATGGTGGTGGTCGACGACGACGTGGCGTTGCCCGATCTGGCGCAGCCGCGGGGCGTGGCCGGCACATTGTTCGTGCACAAGATTGCCGGGGCCCTGGCCGAGGACGGCGCCGATCTGGCCGCCGTGACCCGGGCCGCCGAGCGGGTGATCGACGACGTGGTCTCGATCGGCATGTCGCTTGACACCTGCACCATCCCCGGCGTGCAGAAAGAGGACCGGATCGGCCGCGGCAAGGCCGAGCTGGGGCTTGGCATCCATGGCGAGCCGGGGGTCGAGCAGGTCGATTTCGACGGTGCGCGCGGCGCGATGGAGATGGTGGTGGACCGGCTGGCGCCGCGGCTCGGCTCGGGGCCGCATGTGGCGCTGTTGAACAACCTCGGCGGCGCGACGCCTTTGGAGATGTCGGTTCTGGCCGAAGAGCTCTGCCAGTCGCGGATCGGGGCGCGGATCGGCCACCTGATCGGGCCGGCGCCGCTGATGACGTCGCTCGACATGCACGGGTTCTCGCTGTCGCTGTTGCCGGTGTCGGAGAGCCAGCTTGCGGCGCTGCGGGCGCCGGTCGGGCCGGCGGTGTGGCCGGGCTGCCAATCGCTCGGCGCGCCCAGGGTGGCGCCGATGCCCGACGGGATGGCGCCGCCCGATTACGCTGCCTCGGAGGATGCCGCGATGCGCCGGCTGATCGCGGATGCCTGCGCGGCGCTGATCGGGGCCGAGGCCGATCTCAATGCGCTCGACGCCAAGTCGGGCGACGGCGACACCGGCGCGACAGTGGCGACCGCGGCGCGGGCGCTGGCGGCGGCGCTCGACCGCTTGCCCCTGGCCGATCCGGCGGCGCTGATGCGGGCGGTCGGGGCCGAGCTTGGCCAGACCATGGGCGGGTCGTCGGGGGTGCTGCTGGCGATCTTCTTTTCGGCCGCAGGTGAGGGCGCGGCGGCGGGGTTGCCCACGGTGGAGGCGCTGAAAGCCGGGCTCGACCGGATCCAGCAGGTCGGCGGCGCGCGGCCCGGCGACCGCACCCTGATTGATGCGCTGCTGCCGGCATTGGAGGCCCTGCCCCAGGGGATCGACACCGCCGCCCGCGCCGCACGGGCAGGCGCGGATGCCACGGCGGCGATCACGCGGGCGCGCGCCGGCCGGGCGAGCTATGTCTCGGCGGCAAACCTCGAGGGCCACAACGACCCCGGCGCGGAAGCGGTGGCGCGGCTTTTCGAGCACCTGGCGGCGGGGTGAACTGGAGTTTGAGCTTGGAGCGTCGGTTGGGACTTGTCCAGTGACGTAGTTGCGGCGCAAGCGGGTCTGAACAGACGTCGAAATCTTGCCGGAAGCGCGGAATCAAGGCCGCAGGCCGCCGCGCCATCGCCGACCCGCCCCGTTGGGGCGGCGATTGGTCCAGACCTGCGCATCGCTCGATGCACTACGGACTCGACAACCATAAAGCACAACCGAACAAACGTCTGATCGCCGCCCCGCGGGTCGGCGACGGCGCGGCTCATCTCTACGGTTTTAAGCTACGCGTGAGGTCAAATCACGCTGCCCACCGTGCCGCCCATTCTCCCGGTCGCCCTCACGGCGCCGCATCACCGCCCAGCGGGACCCGGTGCAGATAGGCGTCGGCGTTGACGGTCACCTGGCCCGCACCGATGGTCACGATACCGTAAGCCGGCGGCTCGGCGCTGTAGGGTGTCCCGGTGGCCTTGCGGGTCACCGGCACCTGGTGGCTGGTGCTCGGCAGGCAGGTGCAGGGCAGCCCGCGCCAGTTCACATAGAGATGCCGGTGCACGTGGCCGAAGAAGACATGCCGGATGTCGCGGCCATGGTCCAAGGATCGCTGCAGCTCTGCGGTGTCCGACAACCGCAGCCGGTCCATCCGCGGCAGGCCGATCTCGAACGGCGGGTGGTGCATGACGATGAAGCTCGGAGCGTCGCCGATCGCATCGAGCTCGGCGGCCAACCAGTCGGCGCGGGCGGCGCAATACGCGCCCTCGGCCGCGCCGGGTTTGACTGTGTCGAGGAACAGGAATGCGCCGGCCTCGGTGTCGTGGCGGAATTGCACGAAACCGTTGGCGTCGGTCGGATGTCCGCCGAAGACGCCCAGGAACGCCGCCCGGTCGTCGTGATTGCCGAGGATCAGGAAGGTGCGCAGGGGGAAGGCATCGAGCCGGTGTTTCAGCCAGGTATAGGTCTCGGTCGCGCCGTCATCGGTCAGATCGCCGCTGATCACCGCAAACGCCGCGTCGCCGTGCCAGCGAGCGATATCGTCGAGGCAGGTAGACAGCCGCTTGGCGGGGTCGAGGCCGTGGAGCACCTGCCCGGGCCGGACCAGATGCGGATCGCTGAGATGGATCAGTTTCATCGAGGCCTCGCCCGGCAACACGCACGGACCTCCTAGCCGCTCATCGGACGGCGATCAATCCGGACCGGCCTACGATGGTACCGCCTCCCCGGCTCGAACGGGGGACCTCTGGATCCACAATCCAGCGCTCTAACCAACTGAGCTAAGGCGGCACTGGCGGCGGAGATACTCCCCGGACCGAGCGAATGCAAGGGGCGGGGGCGTGGCGCCGCGGGTCTTGCCAGAGGGTCGGCAACCGGCTAGGGCGCCGCCAGGAGGCGGGTCATGGGCATCGACAAAGAGAGCGACATCGCGGCGAACCTGCAGGTCGGACCGACCGACCGCGGCATGGTGCGGATCTATGTCGAGGGCGGCGGGGCCGAGATCCCGATGGATTTCGACCCCGACGAGGCCGAGGAGATCGCCGACGAAATCAAGGCCGCCGCAGCGCGGGCGCGCGCCATGGGTCAGACCTCCAAGCGGCGCGGATAGGGCACGGCACCTGGACGACCAAATCGCTCTCAGCGTGTCCTGTCGCGCCGTCCCGGGCAGATTTCGACAGCGTCAGGGCAAAGCCAAGCCTGGGTCACGGGCGGCTTGCCAGCGCAGTGCCGCGTGGCGGGCGAATTTCTGCACCATCGCCTTGCGCCGCGCCCCGGCGAGCTTTGCCTCGGGGCCCATGCGCAGGATCTCGGCGTCGTAGGCGTCAGCAATGATCAACCCGGACTCTTCGGGTAAGAGCTCCGCCGGGAACGCTGCGTCGACGGCCCAAAAATACCGGTCGCACCATTCCAGATATCCCTGCCACTTGTGGTCGGCCTGGAAATCCGCCCGACTCGACTTGCACTCGACCACCCAGACCTCGCCTTTGGGCCCCAAAGCCATCACGTCGACGCGAAGCCCCGGCGCCGGGATCAGTTCCTCCACTGTGACGAAATCGAGGCTGAGCAGATGTCGGCACACCCCCCGCGCCAAAAGCTGGCCGGGCTTCATCTGCTGGTGGGTCATGTCGTCAGGCATTGCAATCAACATGAACAATACAGGAACAAAGCGCAAGGTTTTTGCCCCTTGCCGCAATGGTCCCTGCGGCTTATGTCACAGGGTGGCGGGCACTGCCCTTCCCGTGAGAGGTCCAATTCCGGTGGCCTTACTCAATTCCGAGGGAGCTGGCTCTGTCGGGGTCCTGGCCTCGTTACCTGGCGCCCACCTGTGTATGCAGGTCCTCGGGAATTCAATCCCTCCACGGTCGCCTGGCGGTCCCGCCGCTTTCTTTGCGCCTAGGCTGATCAAATCGGAAGGGCGAGGGAATGCCTGCTGAGCTTGGGCTCGGCTCTTCGCCAGTGGGCCAACACACTTCGCCAGATCTCATCAGAGCAGCGGCACGCCGCGCAAGAAGCCAGCGCTGCGCAGCTCGGGGATCAGCGCCGCGCTGGGTCCGTCTCGCGGACCGGCACGGGGAGGGCGTCGAGGCTCGGCAGCGCGTCGCGCCGGCCGCCGTCGCTGCCGTCATCCTCGCCCATCCGCATGATCGAAATGCCGAATTGCACACCGGAGAACACGATGCCGTGGAACATCACCAGCAGGAACGCTGCCAAAAGCCCAACGTCCGAGGTTGAGATCAGGTGCCAGAGGTTGGCAACGTTGAACCAGAGCAGCATCGCCACGAAGGCGGCGGCGACCAGAAAGCCGATGATCGTGTGGCGGATGTAGAACCGGACAAGTTTGGGCATGAACGCCTCCTCGATGCGCGCGCCAAATGAACCTAGCAGGCTTGCCGGCCGGGCCAAGGGGCCGATGCGCCGCAGGGTGCCCGGGATTCGAAGAAAGGTCCGCTTCGGAGCCGCCGGCGCCTGAGACCGGACGGACGGCGCACCGCGCGGCGGTCAAGGAGAATGACGGAGGCTCCGCGCGCCTCGCGCGTGGAAACCGTTATTGTGCTTGACCGACGGGCGGCGCGCCTTCAGGCAAGGCTCAGGCGCCGGCGGGACCGAAGCGGGGTCCGCTTTGGTGAGCCCAAAGCCCCGCTTCGCTTGCCAAACCCGCAACCCAAACACAGGCACGCCCCGCCCGCCAGGGGCGGCCCGAGGAGGCGGCCGGAGGCCAACGACGAGACAAAACGGCGTGCGCGCAGCGCACTCGATTGAGCGACGGCAAGGCTCAGAACGCCTCGGGCACCGCCTCGCGCGCCATGTGGTCGAGGACGGCGTTGACGAATTTCGGCTCGCGGCCGCCCGGGAAGAACGCCGTCGCCACGTCGACGAATTCGCTGATCACCACCTTGGGCGGCGTGGCGCCCAGCACGATCTCGGCGCCCGCCGCGCGGAACAGCGCGCGTAAGGTCGGGTCGATCCGGGCGATCGGCCATTTCTCCACCAGCGCCCTGTCGGTCATCTGGTCGATCCGGGCCTGGAAATCCACCGCGGCGTTCAGGATCGCGCGGAAATGGTCGACATCGCCCTCGACGAATTCACCTTCGTCGTAAGCCGCGCCAAAACGGTGGGTCTCGAACTCGTCGCGCACCGCCTCGGCGGTCTGCCCGGCGGCCTCCATCTGAAACAGCGCCTGCACCGCATAAAGCCGGGCCGCCGATTTCATCTGCCGCTTGGAGGGCGCCTTGGTCATACGGTCGAGCCGCCGCCGGTCCCTCCGCCGGCGATCTGGATCGTCTCGGACAAGGGCTTGAACCCGACGCCGCCCTTGGGCTGGCCCCAGCGCCGCGCCAGCGCGATCAGATGCAGTGCCGCCGCCGCCGCGCCGCCGCCTTTGTCGCCGTCGTCGGCTCTGGCCCGCACCGCGGCCTGGTCCATCGTCTCGACGGTTAGGATACCGTTGCCGATGCAACAGCCCTGCAGCCCCAGAAGCGTCAGCGCGCGCGACGAGTCTTTGCACACCGTGTCGTAATGGGTCGTCTCGCCCCGGATCACGCAGCCCAGGGCGACGTAGCCGTCGAAATTCGACAGCCGATGTGCCAGCGCGATGGCCTGCGGCACCTCCAATGCGCCCGGCACCTCGACCAGATCGTGCTCGGCGCCCGCGGCCTGCAGCACCGCTTGGGCGCCAGCCACCAGATCGTCGGCAATCGCCTTGTAGTACGGCGCCACGACGATCAGCACTTTTACCGGCTTGTCGAATTCCGGTGGCGGCAGTTGGTGATGTCCCTCGGCTTCGGCCATGGCTCAATCCGCCGGGATCGGCCGGGTGCCCTCGATAGAGAGCCCGTAGCCGTCCAGCCCAACGACCTTAGGGGTCGGCGAGTTGGTCAGAAGGATCAGCCGCGACAGGCCAAGCGAGGACAGGATCTGCGCGCCCAGACCGTATTGCCTAAGCGTCTGCGGCGACACTGTGTCTTCCATCACCAGCTTCATATGGGTGTCGCGCAACAGGACCAGCACGCCGCGGCCCTCGGCGGCGATCGCCTGCATCGCGTGGCCGAACTCGTTCGACCGGCCCGGGCCGCCGAGGCCCACGATATCGAGCATCGGGTCGAGCGTGTGCATCCGCACCAGCACCGGGTCGTCGGTCTCGATGTCGCCCTTGACCAGCACGATGTGGTCCGAGCCGTGGGTCTCGTCGGTATAGACCCGCATCTGCCAGTCGCCGCCGAATTCCGAGGTCACGGTCTGCTCCTTGGTCACCCGCACCAGGTTGTCATGGCGGCGGCGGAACGCGATCAGGTCGCTGATCGTGCCGATCTTCAGCCCGTGGAGCTGCGCGAAGGCCACCAGGTCGGGCAGCCGCGCCATCGAGCCGTCTTCCTTCATGATCTCGCAGATCACCCCGGCGGCGTTGAGCCCCGCGAGCCGCGCGATGTCGACCGCCGCCTCGGTATGGCCGGCGCGGACCAGCACCCCGCCCTCGCGGGCGCGAAGCGGAAAGATATGCCCGGGGGTGGCGATGTCGGCGGCGGACTTGGTGGGGTCGATTGCAACCGACACGGTGCGCGCCCGATCATGGGCCGAAATCCCGGTGGTGACCCCCTCGCGCGCCTCGATCGAGATGGTGAAGGCGGTCTCGTGCCGGCTGGAGTTGTAGGATGCCATCAAGGGCAGGCCGAGCGCGTCGATCCGTTCGCCCGGCAGCGCAAGGCAGATCAGCCCGCGGCCGTGGGTGGCCATGAAGTTGATCACCTCCGGCGTCGCCATCTGCGCCGGGATTACCAGATCGCCTTCGTTCTCGCGGTCCTCGTGATCGACCAGGATGAACATCCGGCCGTTACGGGCATCCTCGATGATCTCTTCCACGGTCGAGATCGCGTCGTGGTAATGCGTGTGGTTTCCGTCGGCCATTGGCGTCTCCCTTCGGTGCCGCGCGATGTAGCGCAAGGCGGGGCCGGGTGCCAGTGCCTAGGCGCCGCGTCTAGGGCTGCGTCCCCAAGAGATTTCCAAGATTGGCGGGCCCCTGCCCCTCTTGCATCGCCGGGTAGGACCCGGACGTCGAGGGCGCGGCGGTCACGCCAGTCAGATCGCCCGGCGACCCGCCCTGCGTCATCTGCGGTGTGCCCGACGCGCTTGCCGGCGGCGCCAGCATATAATTCGGCGTGCCGGATTCGGCGACCGTGATCGAATAGTCATGCGTCCGCGTACCCGTCGGCCGGGCCAGGACCACCACCGGGATCATGCCGGTCGCGTTGCCGAAGAGTTCCGTGATCGTCGTGCCGCTGTTTTGCTGCGCGCCGCCGGCCAGAACGGTGGTGCGGTGCCGCGCCGGGCCCGGCACCTCTCCGGTCTCGGGATCGACCAGACAGATATGCACGGTCAGGGTGCTCCGCGCCCCGCCGCCGGTGAGGACGAAGTCGAGGCTCACCCGGCGGCCGAGCACGGGCGTTCCAATCAACGTCGACTTGCCGGAAGTGCGGATCGCAAAGCCGCGCCGCGGTGCGATCCGCTTCGGCCCGGTGATCAGCGTAAATCCGTCCGGCCAGGCATCGGCGATGACCGAATAGCTGGCGCGCACCGTGGCGATATGGTCCTCGCGGTCGGCCCGGCAGTCCGCGTGGGCCTCGCCGGCACTGCAGTGGATGTTGCGCGCCAGCGCCAGAAGCGCGGAATAGCTGTTGCCGAAGCCGTTCTCGCAGATATTGGCTGCGGCGGCCGGAGCCAGGAGAGTGGCAAGGGCCGCGGCGGGCAGGAACGAGCGCTGGAACATGAGAGCGGGCCTTCGGATAAAACGTTGCAATGTCTGGGCCTTTTGCGGCCAGGTATGATCTTGCCTAGCACAGGCCGCGCTGATTGTCATTTCGGCTGCGTCCCGCCCCAGGCGACGGCGCGCCAGCGGCGAGGGCCCCCCGCTACTCGCCGGGAAAGAACCGCGCGGCGTCGAGATAGCCCGCCAAACGACCGGCCATCGACCAGTCGCGTTCCATCGCGGTGTCGCCGATCAGCAGCACCCCGTCGGCTGGCGCGCCGGCCCGGGCCGCCTGGATCGCCTGCGCCGCGTCGCGCCAGGTCCCGTGCACGCGCGGCGCTGCGTGGGCCGCGTCCAGCACCGGCCCATGCGCGGCCGTCACGCGGGCCAGCACGGTGCCGGGCGCAAGCGGCGCGATCGCCAGCGCCGCGCGGCCGCAGGCGCGCACCGCGCGCAGCTTGTCGGCCCGCGCCACCGCCAGCGCCTGGTCGGCGCGAAACAGCCGCAAGGCGTTGGTGGAAAACAGAAACGCCACGATGTCGCGACCCGTCGAAGCGCGAACCGTGGCGTAGGTGCGGTAGTCGAGCCCGATCTCAGCCGCCCGCTTGACCCGGATCCGCACCACCTCGACCGGCAACCGCGGCAACAGCGCGCTCCGCGCCCTGCCCCAGCAATGCCTGCGCCAGCCGATGCCGTCCAAGGCCGGCCCGCCGTTATGCCCCGGTCCTGCGATCATGCGGTCTCCGTTCGGTCGCAGACGAGCATGCCGATTTGCCGGGTCTTCGCAAGGGCCATGCCCGCGCCGGGCGCCTCAGGCGTTGAACAGAAAATGCAGGACGTCGCCGTCCTTGACCTCATAGGCCTTGCCTTCGACACGCATCTTGCCGGCGTCCTTGGCCGCCTGTTCGCCGCCCAAGGCCACGAAATCGTCGTAGGCGATGGTCTCGGCCCGGATGAAGCCGCGTTCGAAATCGCCGTGGATCACGCCGGCCGCCTGGGGTGCCAGCGTGCCCTTCTTGATGGTCCAGGCGCGCGCCTCTTTCGGGCCGGCGGTGAAATAGGTCTGCAGACCCAACAGGTCGTGGCCGGCCCGGATCAGCCGGTCGAGGCCGGCCTCGTCGAGTCCCATCTCGTCGAGGAACATCGCCTGCTCGTCGGGGTCCAGCTGGGCGATCTCTTCCTCGATCTTGGCCGAAATCACCACGGCAGCCGCGCCTTCGCGCGCCGCCAGTTCCTCGACCGCCCTGGACTGGGCGTTGCCCGTGGCCGCCTCCGCCTCGGGGACGTTGCAGACATAGAGCACCGGCTTGGCGGTCAAGAGCTGCAGCCCGGCCCAGGCCTTGGCGTCCTCGGCCGCGACATCGACCGACCGCGCCGGCCGGCCGGCCTCGAGCGCCGCCTCGGCCGCCCGCAACAGGCGGTCCTGCTGCACCGCCTCCTTGTCGCCGCCGCGCACCTTGCGCGACAGCCCCTGCAGGCGCTTTTCAATCGACTCCAGGTCGGCCAGCATCAACTCGGTCTCGATCGTCTCGGCATCGGCCACCGGATCGACGCGACCGTCCACATGGGTGACGTCGCCGTCCTCGAAACAGCGCAGCACATGGGCGATGGCGTCGACCTCTCGGATATTGGCCAGGAACTGGTTGCCCAGCCCCTCGCCCTTGGACGCACCCTTCACCAGCCCGGCGATGTCGACGAATGTCATCCGGGTCGGGATCACCTGCTTCGACTTGGCGATCTCGGCCAGCCGGTCGAGCCGGTCGTCGGGCACCGCGACCTCGCCCACGTTGGGCTCGATGGTGCAAAACGGGAAGTTCGCCGCCTGCGCCGCCGCGGTGCGGGTCAGCGCGTTGAACAGCGTCGACTTGCCCACGTTCGGCAGCCCCACGATGCCGGTCTTAAATCCCATCTGCGTCTCCTGGAGAAATCCGCGCGCCGTCTAGCCCGCGGCGGCGGCCTTCGCAAGACGCCCGCGGCGGTGTAGGCTGCAAGGCGGAGGACTTGGCCATGGACCTGAACCCCTATCTCACCTTTCCCGGCACCTGCGAGGACGCGCTGAACTTCTATGCCGAGGTCTTTGGCGGGCAGGTCGAGATGCTGCAGAAGGTCAAGGACAGCCCGATGGCCGCCGAGATGCCGGCGGCGGCGCAGGATCAGGTGATCCACGGCCGGGTGCGGATCGGCGAACGGCTGATCATGGCCTCCGACCACTTGCAGGGCGACTACACGCCGCCTGCCGGAATGCAGGTCCAGACCGCATTCGACGACGTGGAAAAGGCGAGCCGGGTGTTTTCGCGCCTGGCCAAGAATGGCGAGACGGTCATGGCCTTCGGTCCGACGTTCTGGGCGGCGGGTTTCGGGATGTGCCGCGACCGCTACGGCATTCCCTGGATGGTCAATTGCGACCAGCCCCCGGGCGGCTGAGCGCGGCAGGATTTCGGCGAAATCCTGTTGTCAAAACCTCGGCGAGGTTTTGCCGGCAATTCTTCCGGTGGAGAATTGCGCCCGCCCCGGGCTCGCGGCCGGTGCCTTGATTTCCGCCGAGCTTTCCCGCACATCGGGCGGGCTGAGCAGAAAGGCCCGCCCATGACCCGGATCGACGCGACATTCGCCGCCCTGCGTGCTGAGGGCCGAAAGGCGTTCGTGGCCTATGTCATGGCCGGCGATCCGGATTACGACACGTCGCTCGACATCGTCCGGGGCCTGCCGGCGGCGGGTGTCGACGTCATCGAACTCGGCATGCCGTTCACCGACCCGATGGCCGACGGCCCGACGATCCAGCTTGCCGGGCAGCGGGCGCTCGAAGCCGGGCAAACGCTGCAAAAGACGCTCGACATGGCCGCGGCGTTCCGCACCGGGGACGACACCACGCCGATCGTGATGATGGGCTATTACAATCCGATCTACAGCCGCGGCGTCGACCGGTTTCTGGCCGACGCCAAGGCCGCGGGCATCGACGGGCTGATCGTGGTCGACCTGCCGCCCGAGGAGGATGACGAGCTTTGCCTTCCGGCGCAGGCGGCGGGGATCGACTTTATCCGTCTGGCCACGCCAACGACCGACGACGCCCGTCTGCCGGCGGTGCTGCGCAACACCAGCGGCTTCGTCTATTACGTCTCGATCACCGGGATCACCGGCGCGGCCGACGCCGTGGCCGGCGATGTCGGGCCCGAGGTCGCGCGGATCAAGGCGCAGACCGATCTGCCCATCGTCGTCGGCTTCGGCATCAAGACGCCCGAGGCTTCGGAGCGTATCGCGTCGGTCGCAGACGGCGCCGTGGTGGGCTCTGCCATCGTGCAAGAGATCGCCGACGGCCGCAGCCCCGACGAGATCTGCGCCTTCGTCCGAACCCTCGCCGACGGGGCGCACCGGGCTTGAACCTCGACCGCGACGCCGCAGCCCTCGCGCTGCTCGGGGCCTACGATGCCGGCGGCCAGATCGCGCCGCTTTCGGACGAGGCCCCGCTTGGCATGGCCGAGGCCTATGGCATCGCCGACCGGATCGCGGCCCTGCGCGCCGCCCGCGGCGAGCGTCCCCGGGGCCGCAAGATCGGTTTCACCAACCGCACGATCTGGCCGCTCTATGGCGTCGACGGGCCGATATGGGGCTGGATGTATCACGGCACGGTGCACGACATCCCAGCCGATGGCCGCATCCCCCTGCCCGCCCTGCCGGAGCCGCGGATCGAACCCGAGATCGCCTTCGGCATCGCCGAACCGCTGGAGCCGGGCATGTCCGTGGACGACATCGCCGCCCGGCTCGACTGGGTGGCGCACGGGATCGAGATCGTCATGTCGCTATATCCCGGCTGGAAACTCACCGCGCCCGACGCCGTCGCCGCGATGGGCATGCACGGCGCCTATTGGCTGGGTGAAAGGCGCCCCGCGCAAGACCTCTTAGGGGGCGATCTCACACGGCTTGAGACCTTCCGCCTGACCCTCGACGGCCCCGGCGAAGCGCATACGGGCCAGGCCGCCGACGTCCTCGGCGGACCGCTGCATGCAATTCGGTATCTCTTGGACGAAATCCCCCGCATGCCCGGCGCCGGCCACGTCGCGCCTGGCGAGATCATCACAACCGGCACGCTGACCGACGCCCGCCCCATCGCGCCCGGCCAACGCTGGAAAACCCGGATCGAGGGGCTGGACCTGCCCGGCCTCGACATCACCTTCACCGGTTAGGTTCAGTCGATCTCGTCGCGCAGCCGGTCGACGATTTCG
>JAAUYB010051108.1_pt1 | contig 15982 bp, 12 predicted proteins | sample 7278071 | NCBI WGS metagenome assembly JAAUYB01 (sample SAMN14350121, study PRJNA611818) | marine sediment metagenome | isolation source: surface marine sediment (1.8m) | place: French Polynesia: Moorea | collected 2018-08
CCGTGTTTTAGTTTAGCTACGAAGTATTTTTTAAATTTTTTTATTCGGCCTCCTTAGCTCCAGCTTGACAGTCCGAGAAAAATCACCGGTATGTCTTTTGGATGACTTCAAGAGGCAGTATATGCAAATATCGGAACGAATTGGTGTCTCTCTCATCACTAGCCCGTCGCGTCTGAACTGTCTGCATTATGCGGGTGCTGCACGGTCACTCGAATCCCTCGTCGCCGTACTTGTTGGTGGGCGGCTTCCTCCGCATCTTGCTGGGTGGAGTCCAGTTGGGGTCGTCTGAGGCGGGCGGCGGCTGCGGCTGCTCGCCCTGCTGGGGAGGAGGGTACTCGGCACGGGGCGATAACCGAGGAGGGAACGGCTGGAAAAAAGAGGTTAACAATTAGCCTACAAATTAAGGAGAATCTCTCTAGTACTAAAGTGTTTCTCACCTGAGTCCTCCCGGCCACTCCGCCTCCTGCTCCCCCCTGCTGCCCTTGCTGCAGCCTCTTTGCCTCCTCCTGTCGATGCTGAAGGCGGAGTTCGTCGTACGTTCTTGAAGAAGACGAGGATGTGGCGGAGGGAGGCTCATCCGCGGACGAAGAGGAGGGATCACTCGCTCCCTCGAAGCCAGGGTCCTCAGGGGGATAGTCGGGGCGTTCCCTACACAGAAAACAGGCATTTACGAATTCCTGAACTCTACCGTACCCTGTAAGTACCATGGCAATGAAACTGACAAAATGTCTATACCATAGCATATGCAATAAGACAAGAAGTTACCAACTTACTACAGCCTACAGGCGAATATTTTTTTTCGCAACATTGAATGTTCCCTCGCACCTTGGAGGTAGTCCCCTCCGCTGCCTGATGGCATCAGCGATGTGTGAGTCTGGCGCCTGGGTGAGGAACTTGTCGGCGCACTCGTTGACGTAGCTGAACTTGCCCACGAAGTATCCCAAGATGCTTCCGATGGCGATCTTGGGCCCCATGCCGTAGTTGGGGCTGGGCCGGAGGAGTCCCTGTTTCCCGGCGGCAAAGACCCCCAGCCCTCCCAGGATGGAGAGCGGCATGGCGCGGTGGAAGAAGGACTCGCGATTGCACTCGCGCAGGATGCGCTGCTCCTCGGGGCTCATCTGGTCGGGTCCGGCCGGCAGCGGGTCAGGGGCAGAGCGCTGGAAAAAAATAGAATAAAACGTCACACCTGTCATACCTGCCTAAGGGGTAGGTTTGATACCTGTTGTCCTCCCTGATTCTTGTCCATGTTTGGTGCTGTTGGAGGAGCTCCCCGTCCGTCCTCTGGGCGCACCCCCACCGGGGCCTCTTCCTGTCCCTGTCCGCCCTTCGGATTCTGGTCAACCTTGGGCGACTCCGTCTCTGAGGTCATTGGCAAGAAAGGGTAAAGGTCAAGGTACACTCCGCTAATGACAGGCAATTTTCAACTGTAAAAACATAAACTAGTTAATTACCGGAGCAACCTGAACAGCAATAACTATGCAATTTGCTTGACTTTCTGAGTTTCTCTCGTTAAACTGACTAGTAATATTCTAAAATTAGGCTTGGGCTCGGATGCACTCTTGATGTGCTATTATTACATTTTTGCTTTTTTGGAGGAGACTCAGAGACAGATTTTTGCACATTTTTGCACATGATATTTTTTACAAAAGTGACAAATTGTTTAACTTTTTTACTTTTTTCTACTGGCTTGATTCGTCTCGCTCGAGCTTGACACTTGACTGTATATAGATATATGATTCGTCTGAGCAGACTTAAGTCTGCGCCATCTCTACCCTGTTTTGGTCATTGACTTTCGGATTCATGGGATTCATGTTGTTTTCTTGCGGAACTTTTCCGCCTCTACTCCGGCAACTTCTCTTCGGATATGATATCAGATATCTCGATCATCGCTAGGGGACGTCAAATTCTCTGGTCGACTAAAAAATATTAGTCGACTAATTTGCCATATTGTAGTCAGTTAATCGATTAACTGACTATTACTTCATAAATGTTCCTTTTTTACTATTTATTTTTAGTTTTTTAGCAAAACGCGCTAAAAAATCTTTTGTCTCTCACCATCTCCAAAAGAAATTATGAAAATACCCAGTTTTTTAAAAATAATAGCGTACAGATTTTTCTATTTTTTCAACTATTTGACATTTTTTACTACATAACAATTAGTCGACTAATTTGGTCAGTTAAAGTTAACTGACTATTGAGGTCCAGTAGTCAGTTAATCGACTAACTGTTTGTCTGGTACGGTCCCTAATCATCGCCAAGACTATATATATATAGTATATACTGTATACCTGATCATCGCCGTACGACGACGACATTGGAGGGGAAGACTGGATCGCTGTATGCACAATGATATTCACCGATGAAAATACCCTCAAGGAATGCCAACCTTTTACAAAATCGGGACAACTAAATTTAAAAAAAGAATATGTTCTGTATATTATGATTGATAAATAAGAAAGAAAGAAAGAAAAATGAGATGTGATCAAAAGGGAATGACGACGCGACTTTCAGGAAAGAAACTTTTCCCGATATTCGTTGACAGAAAGTCTCCCGGGCTATCATCTATTCTGTTGGAGTGTTGGTACACTTGAATTGCGTGACCTCTCGGATTTTCTGTAGTTTCATACGGATAAATCTATGAGGAATCGTGCTGCCGCGTGATGGCAAGAGTCTCGTGATCCTTTCACATAGTCTGTACGAAAGTACCTAGGTCAAGATGAAGTGGGATATTGTCTCATGTTATCATTCTTCCCCCGCCCACCCAACCAGACTGAAACTGCCACTGTTGCGCTACATCACTCGTACAGCCGAACTTGAATCCTTCTACGTCAGTCTGTTATACTGAAGAGGATCGAGAACATGGAGGAAGAAGAGGGAACTTTCGAAGACGTCCAAAAGAAAGAATCTCTAAAGGTAAGCAATGGAAAAATAATTAGTTGACTAGTGCACAGATTCTAAAACGGCAGAGGTAATTACGTGTTGTTTCTCACACTAATTGTTCGTTGAAAAGTATATTTTTTACTATTCCTATACGCCACTGCATGCTTTGTCAGGTCCCCGAGGAGCCTTCTGACACGTCCGGCGATGATGACGACGACAGCGACCCCGACCGCAACGACGAGTCAATGCACGGGGAGCCGGGAGAGCTGAGGAAAGGTAAGGTTCCAAGCAGCAAATTAAAATACCATTTTAAACTTTTCCACCTCAGACCCTCACTACCTCCGTCGCCCCCCCGCCGGCGGGCGCACCACCCCGCTGACGTTCTTCACCGCGGTGGGCATCGCGCGATGGATGGCCAGGGCCTACGGATACGTCAGCAAAAAGAAGGCGCACTACGACAGCCAGGACGTGGTACTCCTGCTTCTTCTTGTGCTGCAATCGTTCTTGCAGCTGTGGTTACTCCTGGCGATGGTGCTGTTGCTGCTGTTGTTGCTGTTGTAGTCCCTGCTGCTCTTTGTCTGCTGCTGCAGTGGTTGCTGTAGCTATCAGTCCTTTCTTGTTGTGGTAGTTGTAGTTGCTGCTGCTGTGTTTGTAGCTGTTGTAGCCCCTGCTGCTCTTTGTCTGCTGCTGCAGTGGTTGCTGTAGCTATCAGTCCTTCTGTTATTGTGGTAGTTGTAGTTGCTGCTGCTCTGTTTGTAGCTTCTGTAGCAGTACGTGCTACTGCTGTTCAAGTCCCTGTTCGGATAATCAATAGTTGCAGTGAATTAACTGAATTTATGTAGCGGTTTCGTTCCTGAGGTTTTTTTACTCTTGAGACGCTTTTAATAAAACCCATTGGCGCATTCCTTCCGCAGATGCACAAGCGCTCCGCCCTGAGCCGCTCGGACAGTACCGAACGAGACCTGTGCGCCCCCGCCACCACCACCACCAATCCCCTCAGCAGGCTGGGCAACCTGACCTTGGGAGTAGGGGCCGCCTCCCGCCCCGTCAGTAGGTGCAGCAGCGCTCAGCCGCCGATCTCGGAACAGGTACCTGCCGACATCACCAAGGCGGGGGAGGGCAATAGGCTGAAGAGCGGCGCGGCGCTGGCGGCGGCAAACCGATCTCGCTCCTCCCTTGAGCTGCGGCGGGCGGCGTCAAGGAGGAGGAGCATCCTCATGGTCGAGCCTGCTATACAGCACCTATCCCCATCCAGGTGGATCAATTCAGTTATTGGTTTGTCAAAGCGTTTAATTACAGACTCTTTGTTTTGTCAGGAGGGAATCCTTTGAGAGGAAGAAGGAGAGGGGGGAAAACTCCGCGATGGCGGAGGGAAAAGGAGGTACACAAATTATATTTTGGCGAATGCAATTTACATCGTGCATTTTTTCATTCCTCGCTTTCAGTTCTTCCCGGCGAGGAGGATCGCGACCGCGAGGTGGTCTGCAAGTGGTGGGCGGAGAGCTACTACGGGGTGGAAGACAGCGAGGATTACTACAGGTGGGAGGAGAAAGTATGAGTGGAGGCCTGGAAGAAATATTAAACTCTCCTCTTTTCTTTAGGGCCTATAGCAGGGAGATCATCAGGCAGTGCAGGAGAAACTACTGGGACGTGGAGAAGACGCCACTGGTGGCGTGGATTTGAAAGGCCAAAAATGGACCCTCCCTTTATTTATTTTTTTCAGTGCGATACTTGTCATTAAGCAAAAATATTCTGTTCTTTGTGTCTACTGGAAAGAAGTGCAAAAGTATACTGTACCGTATGCAAATGAACAAAAAACTTAGTCTTGGAAGAGGGAATAAAGCACAGCGCACAGGGCATTTCGAAAACTTGGCCTTCAAGAAAGCGGGAGAAAATTTCACCCTGTTGCGCTGCCAGCGAACTTTTGAACCTGACACCGTTTTCCTTGTCACCCTAGCCCTGCCAGGCAAAGGGAGGCTGCGTCGCTTCTCTGCGCTCAGACGCCTCGGGGAAATAAGTGAAAGGAACTTCCTTCCTCCGTGTTTGCGGCCATTTCTCCTCCCCCTGAGGTGTGACACAAGCCAAGGATTATGCATGGGGAAAGGGGGATGTGGTGTGTACTCTGCACAGTGCCGAAAAAGGTAGACACTGGTGAAAAGTCGCTTACCTCAGCTATGAAGGTCCGAAGGGGGAGAAAAAAGTATGCAGACACGCGCGTCACTGAGGCAGCCAAGGCAAGGAAGGGCTGACATTGAAAAATCAATTTATTTCCCCTTTTCCTTGCGGGGTAAAAAATACTTTTTCCCTCCCTCCCAAGAATCGTCCTCATGTTCCGGGGCGGTCTAGTGGTATCTAGCCAAACGATCTGTCGTCTGTGCGGTTTCTCCTTGCTCGATTCTTTGTCCGAATCCGAACGACCGACCTCTTTATCTCACTCCGCGATCGAGGAAGAAGCATGTGTACTGTGAAGGAGGCAATGATCGTTGCAGCGACTTTCGCATTCCGCATCATTTCGCCCCTTGGCGGCTGCCTCTCCATTTCCGGGCGATTTGGAGAGGACAGCCAACAGCATTTCCCCCCCCCCCCCGTTTTTGTCTCTTGACGGTCCTGCCACCTTATTTATTCGCGGAAAACTACAGGGGAGGGAACAGGAATGTGGGCGAAAAGTGAAGAGAAACTTTTCCGCGTTTTCCTGTTGTTTTCCCCTCTTTTCCTGCATTGGGAAAGGAGAGAGGTGGACTCCAGCAGGGCGCCCGAGGGAGGAAAAGACGGGGAAGAAGAGGGAAAGGAGATTTTTTTTCGAGCCATCATCATTTGTCTCTTTCGAGTTCCTTTCTTTTTCCTCGTCCTCTTTCTTTTCCTTCTGTGTGGTAGTCTTGGGGACGGACGAGGAGCTTAGGAACGTGAGATGTTTTCCCCAGTTTCAAGAGATTTCCGTGTACCGTATATACATGTGTGGGTGATTGTTTGTATTGCTTAGCTGCAAAGAAAAACTTGACGCACGGCTTGGGGTCATGAGGACATCGAAGGAGAAATGAATTAATATCACGCCCTCGGGCCATTGGGGAGGCCATGGCCACAGCGAAAAGAAAAATATTTCTGTCCCAATCCTGCGGCCTCCGCAGCAGAGAATGTTCATACTCGACGCTGCCCTCCTTTCCTTTCTTTTGTACTCCCCAGCGAGCGGTGTCCTCAGCAGAGGCATATATCGCGCCTCAAACCCCGCTTCGCTCGCTTCGAACTTTTGGGTCTTGACCGCCTCCTCCTCCACCTCCGCTTTCTCCCCACTATTTCATCCCCTGCTGGAAGAAGAGAAGAGCGAAGGAGCGAACCGAGTGGCGAGGACGAAGGAGGAGGCGAAGGCGAGGCGAAGGCGGCGGGAGTGATGCGTTTGTCTCCTCCTCCCTCTTTTCAGTGTCCTTCTTCTCCTACTAGTACTACACATGAGGCCGCGGCCCCTCGTCTTCACTCCTCCTATACTACACATGTCTTTCTCGAGCCGCCTGTCCTCCCCCTCATCCTCCTGCCTCCGAAGCCGCCGCAGGCGAGTGTTTTCTCCTCAACTCAACTCGGTGCGAAATGAGGTAAAAAAGAGGACGGCGGCGACTTCGGCCTCCTCCGCTCGCTCCGTTCTTGAGGGAGGGCGGCGAAGAAAACCGCGACTGGACGGGCTTTTCCCTCCTCCCTGCCGTGAAAGCTCCTTCACATCTCCGCCGCCGCCTTTGAGAACAGAGGCGGTGGAGGGGGGAGGACGAAGAGGGCGGCAAGAAACAGATCTGGCACTTACTTTGCCCCTCAAAAAAGAACGGGTGAAGAACAAAATAAGAGAAAAAGGGTTGCTTCACGCAGTGCGAGGAGGACAGAGTGTCGTTGAGAAAAAATAATTTGTGGAAAATTGGCTCTTATTGTTGAAGAAAATCGCGCAACTAACTCTACTTGAGAAGAGGTAGTCGCTAGACCCCTGATTGAGAGGCTGTTCCTCGCCTCTGTCCCCTTCTCCGCGGCCCATCGAGTGAGGTAATTAGGTATTTTTGAAGGCGCTACACTAAGAGAGGAGAACAGCACGTGCATGGGCTGAAGTTCCGATCACTGTTGCCCGAAGAAAGGAATAATTTACTTCTCGCCAGATCTCCACTCCTCCTTGTCCCGCGTCGCCGCGGACATTCCGCGAGACATTTTTCGTGGAAAGTTGTATCTTTAAACAGGGAATTAGGTCTTTTCCCCCTCCCCCACCCTCCTCCTGACCTCCTTGTTGGCAAATTTATGGGCAGGCGTACTTTTTCTCGGAACTGAGGGGTTTCTGTAATACGTAGACGAATAGCCAGGGAAGAGTTCATCAGTCCGGAAAAGTGCAATTCGCCTTATTGGTGGAAAAATATCTGCTGCAACGAGAGAAAATGAAATAATATCTGGCGATTCTGGGTTTTTCGAAATGAAGCTGCGCTAGCTGCACTTTTGGCACTTTTTTCGTTCCGAGAAAAGTTGCACCTAAATGAAATGGCCCTTTTGTCCTTGCAGATCGACTGAATTAGTGGGCCCTGAGCGACCCCAGGAGAAGAAAAGAAATCATGTGACAATTATCGTCGTGTGACAATTAAGTGTGAGACAGTGACTGCTAAAAAATTGTGGATAGTTGCATCCCTTGGAAGAAAGCACGATACAAAAAACTTGGTGAACCTCAAAGAGGACTTAGTGGGCTGCAAGAAATTTCAAAATTCGTCCTCATTTTAGTCTTGTGGGGGCCGAGAAACTTGAGCTCATCCGGTAGATAGGATGTCTGCCGGGCGGCCTCCGGATGTCACCGCCGAGCTGACGAACGAGCAGATTGCTGAGCTGAAGGAGTGCTTCAACGAGTTTGACTCCGACGGCGGAGGAACAATCTCCACCCGAGAGCTGGGGTACGCCATGAGGGCAATGGGATACAACCCCACCGAGGGGGAGCTGGTGGACATGGTTAACGAGGTGAGTTGCTGCATTTGTTGCTACTGTTGAAGTAGCTGATGTTGCTGCTGCTGAATTTGCTACTGCTGAAATAGCTGTTGTTGTTGCTACTGCTGCAGCAGCCTTTGCTGCTACTGTTGTAATTGTTGCTTCTCCTAGCATAACTATGATACAAAAGGAAGCGGAAGATTGTGCAATATTGATTTAGCTATTCACTCTTGTTCTTCCCCACCAGTTCGACACTGACGGGTCCGGGGTGATCGAGTTTCCCGAGTTCTGCAACATGATGGCTGTGAAGATGAACGAGGACTCGACCGACGAGGAGATGATCCGCATTGCCTTCAGGGTGCTCGACAAGAAGGGCAGCGGGAGGATACAGAGGAAGGAGTTTGAGATACTAATGACGAACATTGGCGACAAGCTCACCACCAGCGAGGTACGACTTTTGACAAGTTTCACCATAAACACAGAAGACATAACAAGGATACTTTTCTTCCAGTTTCGCATGCTCATTAGCGAAGCAGACAAGGACGGGGACGGGAATCTCGACTACGAAGAATTCGTCCAGCTCATGAGCCAGTAGCAGCAGATGCACAAAGCGACGGATTTGCTCAACCGTATTCCTTTTCCCGCCCTTTGTTGGAAAAGACACCTGGAGAATCAAGACCTGTCATCAAGGCCCAATCCCCACAGTACCTGACAATTCTGGCCGCCTCCCAAAGCGGCCAAAGATATGGTTTTACATTTTCCCTTAGTTGCTCTCCTGCTGTTTGACTTGTTGAACGACGACCTTATGCTAGACCGAAACCGCCACAAGACGCCGCAGAAATGTTGAACGCGCAGCACAGAATTTGGAGGCTGTAAGTCCTTGATATAGATGAACCGCTCAGTAGAGACTGTCTGCTCTGTAGTAGCAGTAGTAGATCGATCGAGATTGCTTGTGTATTACAAATAAATAGAGAGACGATACTTTACGAGGACGTTGTAGATTCGCGCGCAAATTTCTCCTTACAAAAATGCGTTATCCAATAATTTTGGGACAGGGGACGACGGCGATCGTCCCATACTTTCTACACTTTACTTGGCCTTCTTGGCCCCGACTTTTGGCTCCTTCTCTGCTTCGCCGGTCCCACTGGCCTTCCTCTTCCTACCGACCGGCGCCACCGATGAGGTCCCGCCACCTCCGTCGCGGTCAGTCTTTTTCTCTCCTTCCTCAACATCTTCACGTTCTCCGTTGTCGTCCTCTTGCTCTTTAGCATCGTCCCCTCCCTTCTCCTTCTCCGCCTTCTTGTCTTCGGAGTGCACCTCCTCTCCCTTGTCCTCCGCTTTCTCCACTCCTTCGTCGTCCTCGTCCACCGAGATGAGCTCCGGGTCGATCTGCAGCGTCTCGATGAGCAGCTGTAGGTCTGCGGTGTCAGCGCGCCGCACCCGCATCTCGCCCGAGTAAAGGAAGTCCAACAGCGCCTCAACCACGGAGGGCCGCACCCCGGGCACCACCAGGGTGGACTCGGACAGCGACGACGAGGGGGTCTCGTCGAACACCCGCCGGAGGAACTTGCTGGCCGACCCCAGCACCAGGCGGTGAGCCCTAAGCTGGGTGGAGGGGGGAGGAGAGGAAGACGAAGACGATGCCGCCTGCTGAGCCGCCGTCGTGGAGACGCAGTGGATGACGCAGTCCGTGAACTCCTTGTTCTCCTTGCACATCTTTGCCAGGTTGAGCATGTGCGACTGGTGGGAGGGGAAGGTGAAGAGGCGAGGAGGGGGCTCCTCTTCCTTCGCTGCTGCTGCTGCCGCGGCTGACATGACTGAAACGAGGAAAAAAATCAAAGTCTTTGAAAATAGAAAAGTGAAAAACTATTCTTCACAAGTTAAGTAGAAAACAATCATATTCTTTCCATATATCCACGACGTTTCTCACAGCACTGATAAAACAACAGTTTCTTTTTAGTTTTTCTTCCTCATGTTCTTCTTTTACATCACGACACAGTCCTTGTCTCCTCCTCCCTTGCGCAGGGATGCGTTGTCTCCCTCTCCTCCTCCTGCGCCACCGCCACCGCCCCGCTCCTCCCTCTCTGCCGCCCCGATGGCGTCATCCATGCCCATGATGGACGCCAGCCTCTCCACCGTCTGGGTCAGCTGCAGCATCGCCGGCTCCTCCCCGTTTTCCCCAGTGGGCCCGACGGGGCGCAGAGAAGGGGCCGTCGCTCTCAGATGGGATGGGGCAGTGTGAGCCGGAGGGCCGACGTAGGCTTCGATCTTGGAAGGCTCTCCCCTCGGCGTCTCTTCCTCATCGTCCGCGGGCAAAACCACGGCATCCTCGTCGTCCATGGCAACTTCAACCTCAAAATGGCTCCCACCGCCCTCCTCTCGCTGTTGCATGAGTTCGTAATCCAGCGCGCTGGCCCCAAGAGGAGCGATCACGGTTGCTTGCGCTCCGGAGGTTGTGGAGGGCTCGTCCGTCAGCGAAGTTAGCCCGGCCTCTGCCTTCATGAACTTGTCCGGGTATCTTGCCCAGAGCGCTTGGCGCAGCTTGGTCTCCGCCTGCACCATATCGGCAACCACAACGCGAGACGCTGATACTGACACCACAAAGTCCTCCTCCTCCGTCACCACCACGTCCAGGATGACGGGATGAAGGAGTGCCAGTCCTCCTGCAGGAATCTTGAATAGAGCCGGGGGCACTGACACCTCGAAGCAAGATTCGTCGCCTTCGGGGCCGAAGAGGGCGACAGCGACGGGGGAGCCGCCCTTGCCGCTCCCTTTGCGCCCAACGCAGTATCCCCGGAGACCCTTGATCAGGAGCTCCCCCACAGAGTTGAGGTCCAGCCTGGGGACGCCGCAGGCCAGGAAAGGCAACACGAACTCCTTATCCTCAAAGATCTCCGGGTTTGAGATCGGCAAGTGCAGCTTGAGTAGCGACGAGACGAAGAAGGGGTTATCGATGGCCAAGCTGGGCTGGCCGTCCAAGTTGAACAGTTTGGGTCTCTGCCGGGACACTTTCAGGTCTAGATCCAACAGCGGGGACCCCCTCACCAGCTTCTTCACCAGATACCTCAGGTAAGCCTGGCAGGGGAAGAACGGGCTGAAGTCAATTTTGAGCAGGCCCATGGTCTGCATGGCGGAGGGGGCCTCTTTGTCTTTGGCTTCTTCGTAAATCATGATCCACTGGCCCACCGTGTGCTCAACAGGGGCCTTGGCCACCGGAAGAGCCTTCCTCGCTCCGAAGAAGGCGTGAGAGGCGGCGAACTTGAAGCCCAGGCTGTCGAGGCAGCTCGCGGGTAGAGATCGAACGTGCATGGTGACCTAGGGATGAACAACATGACTAATTCTGAAACTAAACTATGCTTGAGAGACAAACGAATTTCGTACCAAGTTTCCGGTGCTGCAGAGCTCCGCAAATTCATCAGATCTGACGCTGGCCTGCTTCTCCCGCGTTACAGCCTCCCGGTGGACCAAAACCCTCCCTTGATCCTTGACGCTCAAGACGGCAAAATCATTTCCGATGAGCTGGATCACTCTTCCGTGGTGGAAGGGATCCTCGTTCTTCTTCACCGTCGATCCCGAGCTACAAGTGGACGCACGATCGCTCATGACTTCCTCCTCTTCCTTCGGTACAGTCTTAGCATCCTCTTTTCCAGGCCCACCCCGTCTCTTGAGCCACACTCTCTCGGAGTACAAAACAATGTCGCTTTCGTGAGGAGGCCCTGTGGGAGCCTTTCTGACTGGAGAGGACCCGGCGCTCAGGACCACGTAGTCAACGTCCGGCAGGAGGCTTTCCACGAGAATAAAGATGTAGTCGTTGATGTCGGAAGCGACGGTGCCCCGGAACCAGGGTTTTGTGACTTCTGCCGTCCTCCTGGAGGAGAAGGCGTACCTTGGGAAGAGGGCGGTGGCCCTGTGAGACTGGCCGGTGAAACTCTTGTCCAGAGATACCAAGGCCATGTTGTCGGAAGCGAAGAACATGGAGACTTTCATGTTGACTTCGCTCCTCTTGATGTCTGTGAACACTTTCCTTCCCGATTTCTTCTGCTTCTCAATCAAGTCGGTAATATCAGTTTCGTTTTCCTTGTCTGAAATTGAGTACATCCAGAGCCGAATAGTCTTTCCCTCGGCGCCCTCCTTGTCGTTCGGGATGACCATTTTCTTGCCCTTCCAGCCGTGCTCGACGATACCGGAAAATTCCCGGAACTGCCGCTTCACAGGGCGAACGAAGAGGTTGTCTTTCTTCATGAGCTCCTTGGAAAAGTCCTTCTGATCGAGGTTCATATCCTCCCCTTTAGTGAAAAACGCCCGGTGCATGAGAAAGGTCCCTCCCAGCGTCGTAATTCTCAAGATGGCAAAGTCTCCTCTAATCTCTTCTACTTTGGCTACTTTCGGAGGCACGGCTGCGGGCTTTGGCTCAAACACTTGAGCTTGCTTTTGCTGGGGGGTTGTTTTCTTTTCGACCTGCGTGAACCTGGCGGTGCTAGCGACGGCGGCAGCTGCAGCGGCGCCATTTCTCTGGGAGTAGTAGTGTCTCCACCTGAGGATCGTCTCCTCCACCAGCATGGTGTGGTAGTCCTCGTCAAAGTCTCCTCCGGGCCAGTCGTTGCTGCCGGCCACCCAGGCGCTCCAGCAAACGAACATGGCTGCAGGTACATCCTCCTTCGGTCGGACGGCTCTGAATTCCAGCGAGATCCTCTTCTCGACGAAGAAGGCGAAGGACTCTTTTGACATCCCGGTCCTGTTGGCATCGTCTCCGCCGTAGGACATCTGGTCCCTGTGCAGGACCGCCATTCCAAGGTGAACGTCGCTCCGGGTGGCGGTCAGCACGGCGAAGTCGTCGTCCAGCACTTCGATCACCACGCCCTCCATGATGTCGTCCGGGCTGAATCGTTTCATGGCGCCCTGCATAGACGAAGCAGAAGAGACGGTTTTGTCCTCTACCGCACTGGCCAATTCGTCCTCATCTCCTTCTTCCTCGCTAGAGTCAGTGTCCGTGGTGTCCTCGCTGCTGTCCATTTTTGCAGTCACGGTCTGACCAGCAGTAGCGGTCTTGGAATTAGCCGTGCGACCATCTTTAGAATCGACAATCGAGACAGGAACGCAGGAGGGTCTAACACCGATCCAAGCCGGCTCCGCCCACAGGTGCCCACCCTCTTTGACTACAAGGAACCCCATTCTGGTTCCCACATTGACATTCTTGAAGAAGCCGCTTTCGACGTTACTTATCGAGACCCCGTCCAGGAAGAGCTGGTCCTCCCGGAAGTAAACTTCGCGCCCCTTGGAGTCTTTGACGACGCCGTTGCCTTTCTTGTACTTGCGACTTATGACTTGGGTCACAAATCCGCTCTGTTCCTCTGACAGCTCTTCCTTCCTCAGCTCCTTCACCAGGGAATCCACTACCTGCTTCTCGGCGATCGGGGGCTTCTCTCCGATCCACGCCCGCCCGGCCACGTAGCTGCAGTTCTGCAAAGGCTGGTCGATCTTGACGGCCACGAATCCGACCTCCATCCCGATCCTAACGTTGCTCTCGAAAGATCCCGGCGGGTTGCCCTTCCCCTCGATCTTGGACCCGTGGAGGTAGAGCCTGGACTTGTGCACGAGGACCCTGTTGACTTTGGGGCTGTCCACCACGGCAAAACCTCGCTCCTTGTGAACTTGCGATACATCTCCATACAGCTCTTCCTGAGAGTCACCCCCGGCCTCCATGGTATCACTATTGCTACTAGCCTCCTCCGGGACTGCTCGGATGTTCAGCTTCGTCACTGAGGCCAGGACACTTCCCACGTTCTGATGCTTTGAGACATACGGTCTCTGTCCAATCCAGGCCCTGCCAGCCACGTGCTTGCAGTCCACGACGGGATCCTGCACCTGCACGGAGACGAAACCGATGTAGGAGCCCACCTTGGCGTGACTGTAGAAGGCGGATTGGGTTATATGGGCTCCCCGGTAGAAGAGCCTCGACTTGTGTACCAGGACCCGTGGGAACTCCTTGCTTCTGACGACTACGAAGCCCTCCGCGTGGTAGACGTCGATTACATGGCCCTTTGCTTCAACCGACCCTTCTGTATCCGCCGCGTCTTCTTGGCTAGCAGCATCCTCTGACAAGTCCGAGGCTTCCTCCTCTTCTTGAGCATTTTTTCCCGATTTCAGCATTTTCCACTGACTCACGGTGGTCGACTTCGGATTCTTTGCCGTGGGTACGGTGCTCCTCTTGCCCTTCCACCCGTGGATAACGATGAAGGAGAACTGCTCGAACGTGAAAGGACTCAGCTGCAGGAACAAGGGGTAGCCGTTGTTCAAGCACTTGGCGTAGGCATGCTGAGAGAGGTTAGAAGCTCCCTGGGAAGTGAAGTAGGACCTGTGCATCAAAGCCTTTCCCTTGCCAGGTATATTTAGGACGGACAGGTCGCCCTCGATGAAATCCACAAACCCAACCAAAGGGGAACCGGGCAGAAGCGGAATGTGATCGTCGAGAGGGCTGCTTGCTTCACCATTGGTGCTTTCGGAGTCTCTCTGTTCGCTTTGAGCGTCGGTCTGGCTTTCACGTTCGTTTTGAGCATGATTCTGAACTATTGGAACGTTGCTCTGGCCGTTTTGCTCCTCTCCGTCTCTCCTCTGCTGTGCTTCCTCCTTGTGGGAAATCGGGTACAAGGTGTGTCCCTGGACTCGAACGCGGCACCAGGATCTTCCCTCGTTGACCTCCAGGCAGTGCTGAAGGTGTTTTGCGTTCCTCACCCTCATCCGGGCAGGTTTGCTCAGCATGGAGATTGCCAGGTCCACTTTCATGCCTTCACCATTTAGGATCAAAAGGGCAGCCAACTCGTTGCACACGTTTGGCTCGGGAGAAACTTGATCGATGTAGCTCCTGAGATGAACGCAGTCCTGGTTGGGGTAGTACAGAGGGCTATCGTACAAGTGCTGCAGGAAAGCCGCTTTGGACTGGAGGGCAGGATCCTCCAAATTGTCAGGTATCACTTTTCGAAGCCAGCTGTTCTTGAAGAACAGCTTCGCTTTTCCAGACGGTGTGATCTTGATCCTGGAATTCAGCGTAGTTGGAGTACAGCTTTTCAAGGTAGTGACGATAGCATTGTCCAGTGAAGACCGCAGCTCTGAAGCCTCGACCTGAGAGCTTCCATCTGACTCGAGCGATGGAACTTTTCGGGAGAGAAGATCTCGGAACTCCTTTTCGTACGTCCTCAGGAGGCCCCGCAGGGACCTTGGGCACCGGATCCTCCTCCTGGTGACGCTCCTCGGCAGGTCTCCAAACAGGAGCTCGAACGATTCCTCGTCGTTCGGGTGGATCCACTTCCAGCCCCTGCCTCTCATGGCGTCGGCGACCGTCTCCAGCGTTTCTGTCTCGGTCGGCATCTCCTTGGACAAGCTGACCACCAGCACCAGCCACTTGCCCGAGTGGGACTGTGTCAGCTTGAAGCCCGGGTTCCGGCGGAGGGCGGCGACGAGCTCCTCCTCGTTCTCCACCGCCGCTGCCATCGCCTCCTTGTCCGGAAAGCACCCGTTGAGGTAGAGGTACCGCCTGTCGTCCGTCTCCACCAGGTAGGAGGTCTCGTGGACGAACATGTTGATGTTGAAGCAGTGCCGGATGCTGTCTAAGGCCGCCTCCAGGTCGAACCCGTAGCCTCCGCCGGTGGCCATGGTGGAGGGAGCTCGGCGAGGATCACGAACGTAGAGCAGCAGCCTGATCAGGACAAAGAAGAGAGGCCTGTAGAGCACGTGACCTCCACGAAGAGTGGCGCTAAGACCACTAAGACGTGAAATTACTGAAATATCGACTGGTGAGGGAGACACTTGCACTAGTGAATGGCACGAAAAGTGAAATACCTTTACTCGGTCTCTCTTGCACTGGACTGAAGTCGCCCTGAGGATAGGGCTCCCCTCCGGCGCTCTCGGGGTCGTCGGGATTCCTCTTCTTCGCCTCGGTGACCTTGCAGGCAGAAGTCCCGGCCGCCCTGGGCTGCTTGACCTCGGAGGTCACGGACGCATACCCCACCGCGACGCCCAGATTTGGCCCTTCGATTTTTTTTTTTAGTTTTTTGAACTTTTTCTCCAGTTTTACGTAGGAATAGGCTTAATGAGAGTTCGATTCCGTATGAAACACTTCAGTGTTCAAATGTTTTTTTGGTTTGTTGCAAGTTTTATTTTTTTAATATTTGTGCAA
>JAAUYB010033519.1_pt1 | contig 15958 bp, 11 predicted proteins | sample 7278071 | NCBI WGS metagenome assembly JAAUYB01 (sample SAMN14350121, study PRJNA611818) | marine sediment metagenome | isolation source: surface marine sediment (1.8m) | place: French Polynesia: Moorea | collected 2018-08
AGACATCGGGGCAGAACGTATAGCCAAAGTAAAGCAGGCTGGGCGCGGTGATGACATCGGCGTCACTCACGGTTTCCCCCGCGGCATTCACCAGCTCGAACGGCCCGCCAATGGCATCTGTCCCGCCGGCAATGGCACTGGTCCGGCATTCGGCAAACACATCGTCCGACGCCGGGCGTGCAGTTACAAACCAAAGCCCGCCGATCAGCGCCACAATCGCCACCCCCGCCGAAATCGCCGCCAGTCGAACCATGTCCATCCCCTTGCCTGACGCAGCCATTGCACACTGCCTGCGTCAGACCTAACAATTGTGTTTCCCCTTACAAGCGGCGAAAAAGCGCAGATGGCAAACTCCGACCTGGGTATCCTGAGCGAACACCGGCGCAGCAACTGGATCCGGCTGCGCACGATGATCCTGTTGCGCTGGTTTGCCATTGTCGGGCAGCTGGTTGCGCTGACTGTTGCCCAGCGGATGTACAACCTCCAGCTTGAGCTGGGGCTTTGCTACCTGGCGGTCGGCGTGTCGGTGATCGGCAACCTGATCGCCATCTTCGTGTTCCCGGAAAACAAGCGCCTTTCGGAAACCGAAAACATGCTGATGGTCCTCTTTGACCTCTTGCAGCTCTGTTTCCTGCTCTATCTCACCGGCGGCCTGCACAACCCGTTCTCGCTCTTGGTGCTGGGGCCGGTCACCGTGTCGGCCGCCGTACTGACGCTAAGATCCACAATCATCCTGGGGCTCACGGCCTTTATGCTGGTCTCGGGCATGGTGTTTTACCATCTGCCTTTGCGGACCGAGCAGGGGTTTATCCTGCGTATCCCGGATGTCTTTGTCTTTGGTCAATGGGCGGCGATCACCATCGCGATTGTCTTTATCTCGATTTACGCCCGCCGCATCACCCGCGAAATGCACTCGATGTCAGACGCACTGGCCGCCACGCAGATGGCGCTGGCCCGGGCGCAAAAGCTCAATGATCTTGGCGGCGTGGTCGCCGCCGCCGCGCATGAGCTGGGCACGCCTTTGGCGACGATCAAGCTGACCTCGTCGGAACTGGCCGAAGAGCTGGATGACCGGCCCGACCTGCGTGAAGACGCGCAGCTGATCCGCGAACAGGCCGACCGCTGCCGCGATATCCTGCGCTCCATGGGCCGCGCCGGCAAAGACGATCTGCACATGCGCCACGCCCCGCTGGTCGAGGTGATCCGAGAGGCCGCCGAACCGCATGAAGGCCGCGGCAAGGATATCATCATCGAGGATGGCCCCGGCCCCGGCGGCGAATACGCACAACCGCAAATCCTGCGCCGGCCCGAGATCATCCACGGGCTGCGCAACCTCGTACAAAACGCGGTGGATTTCGCCCGCGCCAATATCTGGATCGAGGCGGTCTGGACCGACGATCTGATCTCGGTCCGGATCCTCGATGACGGGCCCGGCTTTCCGCCTCACCTGATCGGCCGCATCGGGGATCCCTTTGTGCGCAACCGGCGCAACGAATCCGACCGCCGCGCCCGGCCCGAATACGAAGGCATGGGGCTAGGTCTGTTCATTGCCAAGACGCTCTTGGAGCGCAGCGGTGCCGAGCTGAGCTTTGCCAATGGGTCGGACCCGTTCCTGCCCTCGGCCGAGCAAAGCGAACGCCGCGGCGCTATCGTCGAAGTGGTCTGGCCACGCAGCAAGATCGTTCGCGACACCGATTTGACCGGCACGGCGCTGGGGGAAAACCGGCCCATCGTCGCCTGATGACCCGTCAAAACCGGCGTGACCTTATGTTAACCTTAAGCTCGTGTTAACGATCGCGCGTTAGCACTTTCCTGACAAAATGCTCAGGGAGAGAGCGGTGAGCGATCCGACATTATTGGCAATCGTTATCGGTGCGCTCGCTGCGTCGCTGACCGGCGGCCTGCTGGTCTTTGCCCCCAAGCTCAGCCGCCGCAAGCCGGCTCCTGATGCCGACACGCAGCGCGATTGCGTGATCCTCTTGCGCGGTGACACCGTGGTCGACAGCACCGCCGGGGCTGGTCGCTTGTTGAACCGCGAGTCGCTGGCTGGTGCCAAATGGGTTGAGCTATACGATGTTCTGTCGCCGCGTTTCGCAGGCTTGCCGACCAACCTGCCAGAAACCGATTTGCAAGTGCCCGCCTTCGATGATCCCGACACCGTGCTGAGCGTGTCGGTCTTCGGCCCGACCCTTCGTGTGGTTCTGCCCTGCACGCTCCGCAATGCCGCGGACACCCACAACGCCATTCTGGACTCGCGAGAACTGTCCTGCCTGCGCGATGTGGTGGACGCCGCCCCGATGCCGGCATGGTTCACAAACACCGCGGGCAAGGTGACCTGGCAGAACGCGGCCTATACCCAGCTTGCACACAAGACCAACCGGACCGATGCAGACAGCCTCTTTGAACTGCGCACCGACAAGGGCGACACCCATAGCGAACGGCTTAGCCTGACCGACGACAATGACGAATCCGCCTGGTTCGAGGTGACGACCCAACCCGGTACCGACGGCACCCTCAGCTTTGCGCAAAGCATCGACAAGGTGATCGCGGCCGAGGTAGCCCAGCGCAATTTCGTCCAGACGCTGGCCAAGACCTTTGCCCACCTGCCGATTGGGCTGGCGGTGTTCGACCGGGATCGCAGGCTTGTGCTCTTCAATCCGGCCCTGGTGGACCTGACGCAATTGCCGGTCGAGTTCCTCAGCGCCCGGCCCAACCTGCTCAGCTTTTTCGATCACATGCGCGAAAACCGCATGATGCCCGAACCCAAGAATTACACCTCCTGGCGCGAACAGCTGGCCGACCTTGTGGATGCCGCCCGCGATGACCGCTACAGCGAAACCTGGAACCTGCCCTCTGGCTTGACCTTTAAGATCACCGGGCGCCCGCATCCCGACGGCGCTGTGGCCTTCCTGATTGAGGATATCAGCGCCGAAATCTCACTTACACGGCGCTTCCGGTCCGAGCTGGAGCTGACCCAGGCGGTGATCGACAGCTTCGACGAGGCGGTGGTCGTGTTCTCGCAATTGGGGGTGCTGACCTTCTGCAACGCGGCCTATCGGACTCTGTGGAACAGCGACCCCGACAGCGCCTTTGCCGAGATGACCATCGTCGATGCCACACGCGAATGGCAGAAAGACTGCAAGCCAAGCACCTTCTGGGGTGAGCTGCGCGACTTCATCCTTGTCGCGCGTGATCGCGCCACCTGGGCCGAGACGGTGACCATGACCTCTGGCACGCGGCTGGCCTGCCATGTGGAGCCTGTGGTCGCCGGCGCCACGCTGGTGCGCTTTGCCATCGACCCGCAGCAAGCCGAACAACCCAAACCAACAAAAGTCGACGCCTGAACCCGCTTGCGGCGCCGCTCTGGCGCGGTATCTTCGCAGCCATGGTATCGCGCACCGCCCGACGGATCCTGTCCTCGCCGGACAACACGGCCGCCTTTGCGCGCGCTTTGGGGACGCGTTTGCACCCCGGTGACGTGCTGTTGCTCAGCGGCCCGATTGGTGCCGGCAAAAGCCATTTTGCCCGCGCGTTGATCCAGTCTCTGCAAGACACCCCCGAGGACGTGCCATCGCCGACCTTCACGCTTGTGCAGGTCTATGACACGCGTGCTGGCGAGCTTTGGCACGCCGATCTTTACCGTCTGAGCGACCCCGACCAATGTGTCGAGCTGGGCCTGACAGACGCTTTTGAGACGGCCATCTGCCTCATCGAATGGCCGGACCGGCTGACAGACCTGACCCCCCAAAACGCTCTGGAGATGCGGTTTTCCGCAGGGCAGACCGAAAAGGAACGCATTCTGACACTGGATTGGACCGACCCGCGTTGGAACGTCCTGCTGTCCGAGCTCGCCGCATGAACCGCTTTCTGCAGGATGCAGGCTGGGCCGACGCGGACCAGCAGCCGCTTGCCGGGGATGCCTCGGGCCGCCGCTATATCCGACTGCGCAAGGGCGATGACAGCGCGATCCTGATGATCGACCCGGAAGGCGATGTCGACCGCTTTGCCACCTTGGCACGGCACCTGATCAGCTTGGGTCTCAGTGCGCCTCGGATCCTTGCCGAGGACGCCTCAGCGGGCTTGCTGCTGATCGAAGACCTCGGCGACGGGTTGCTGGTAAAGCTGGCGGGCGACGCGGCTGAGGAAAAGCGTCTCTACATCGCCGCGGTCGACGCGCTGATTGCGCTGCATGACCACCCACCACCGACCCATTTGCCAAAGGCGACTCCGGAGGTCCTAGCGCAGATGACCCATCTGGCGTTTGACACCTACGCCCCCGCGATGACTGGCGGGGCCGCCCCGGATGGCCAACCGGCGATGGAGCTGCTGCAAGGCCTGCTCACCCAATATGCTGGGAAAGCTGACGTGATGATCCTGCGCGACTATCACGCCGAAAACATCCTGTGGCTGCCGAAGCGGGAAGGCCCCGCCCGCGCCGGTCTACTGGATTTTCAGGATGCCTTGCAGGGTCACCGGGCCTATGATCTGATCTCGCTCCTGCACGATGCCCGGCGCGACGTCGGCAAAGAAACGCGAGAAGCCTCTATTCGACACTACATCACCGCGACTGGCGTTGATGCGGAGGGGTTTCGCACGGCTCTGGCCGTCCTCGGGGCGCAACGCAACATGCGGATTCTCGGGGTCTTTGCTCGGCTTGCGACCGAAAAAGGCAAGCCACACTACCTTGATTTGATCCCCCGGGTTTGGCGCGACCTGCAGATCAGCCTTGCCCATCCAGCGCTGGCAGCCTTGGCAGACACCCTCACACTACCAGAGCCTACCCCGGGCCGCCTGACCAGACTGAAATCGCTATGCCCGACGCCATAATGCTCTTTGCCGCCGGGTTCGGCACGCGCATGGGCGCCTTGACCGCGACGCGCCCCAAGCCGCTGATCCACGTAGCTGGCCGGCCACTGCTCGACCATGCCTTGGCGCTGGCTCAGGCGATCCCCAACCGCGTGGTCAACGCGCATTACCACGCCGATCAGATCATCGCGCACCTGGCGGGCAGCGATGTCCGGGTTTCGGTCGAGGCGCCCGACATTCTCGATACCGGCGGCGGGCTGCGGGCGGCGCTGCCAATGTTGGGCCCTGACCCCGTCTTCACCCTCAACACCGATGCCATCTGGCGCGGCCCGAACCCCTTGGACCTTTTGGCCCAACACTGGGCGCCCGACCGGATGGATGCGCTGTTGATGTGTGTGCCGGTTGCGCAGGCGATCGGGCGTGAGACGGGCGGAGACTTTGCCCTCGCGCCGGACGGACAGCTGCAACGTAAAGGGGATCTGGTCTATACCGGCGCGCAGATCGTGAAAACCGGCGCGCTGCACCGCTTTGACCAACCGGCCTTTTCGCTGAACCTTGTGTGGGATGACTTCGCGGCCCATGGCCGATTGCACGGGATCACCTATCCCGGTTTGTGGTGTGATGTGGGCCATCCGGGCGGCATAACGCTTGCCGAAGAGATGCTGGGACGCGCCGATGTTTGACCCCAGCGATCACCCGCGGGTCTTTGGCCTTGCCCCCGGCGTCGATTTCCCGGCGGCCCTCGTCGCTGGGTTACGCCAGAAGATGGCCGCGCAGCCGCCCGAGGCGATGGCGCGGGTCGAGCTTTATCTCAGCACTGAGCACATGGCCCGTCGGGTTCGGCAGCTCTTTGACGACGGGCCGGCGACCCTGCTGCCGCAGATCCGGATGGTGACCGATCTGGCCGATCCAATCACCCGCGCCCACCTGCCCCAGCCAGTACCGCCCTTACGGCGGCGGCTGGAGCTGACAGACCTGGTCAGCCGCCTGCTGGAACAGGAACCGAACCTCGCCCCGCGCGCGGCCCTTTTTGATCTGGCCGACAGCCTCGCCACTCTGATGGAAGAGATGCATACCGAAGGCGTGACGCCAGACGCCATCTCGGGGCTCGACGTCTCTGACCAGTCCGGCCATTGGCAGCGGGCGCTGAAATTCCTGCAGATCGTACAGCACTATTTCGGCTCCGACACCGCACCCGATCCGCAGACCTATCTGCGACTTGCGCTGAAACAGAGACTGATTTCTTGGGCAGGCACCCCGCCAACGCATCCCATTCTGGTGGCCGGTTCGACCGGGTCACGCGGCACAACGGCCGAACTGATGCGCGCGGTGGCAACCCTGCCACAAGGGGCGGTGATCCTACCGGGGTTCGACTTTGACATGCCGCAACCGGTCTGGAGCCAGCTGACCGACGCGCTGCTAAGCGAGGACCATCCGCAGTTTCGTTTTGCAAAACTTCTGGACGATCTGGAATTGGCCAGCACCGAGGTCGACTCCTGGACCGCAATGGACGCACCAGATCCCGACCGCAACAGGCTGATCTCACTCGCCTTGCGCCCCGCGCCGGTCACCCACCAATGGCTGACCGATGGGCCGAAGCTGCCTGACCTTGTGTCCACAACCGCACAGCTCACCCTGCTCGAAGTGCCCAGCCAGCGCGAAGAGGCGCTGTGCATCGCCATGCGCCTGCGCGAGGCGGCAGAAACCGGCACTCGTGCCGCGCTGATCACGCCAGACCGGATGCTGACGCGGCAGGTGACCTCGGCCCTGGATCAATGGGGGATCAAGCCCGATGACAGCGCCGGCATCCCCGCTCAGCTAACGCTTCCGGGGCGGTTCTTGCGGCATGTTTCGACCCTATTCCAGCAGGATTTGACCGCAGAGGTGCTGCTGACGCTCTTGAAACACCCGCTGACGCATCATGGCGCGGAACGCGGGCAACACCTGCTGAACACCCGTGACCTTGAGCTTTACATGCGCAAACAGGGTTGGGCCTTTCCGCAGCCAGAGGCCCTTTGCGCCTGGGGGGCGGCGCATGACAGATCGGATTGGGCGGCATGGGTGGCGACGCAGTTTTGTGGCCAGATGCGGGGCGGGCAACGCCCGCTGGGCGACTGGATCGCCGCGCATATCGATCTGGCGCAGGCCATTTGCGCTGGCGCGGCGTCGGACGATTATGCCGAGCTTTGGAACGAAAACGCCGGGCGCAAAGTGAAAGAGACGGTCACCGAGTTGCAGCAAGAGGCCGGGTTTGGCAGCGATCTGGCGGCGCGTGACTATGCCGACCTCTTCGGGGCCATCCTGTCGCGCGCCGAGGTGCGCGATCGCGACGCGGTGCATCCGCATATCCTGATCTGGGGCACGCTGGAGGCGCGGGTGATGGGCGCCGATCTGCTGATCCTCGCGGGCCTCAACGAAGGCAGTTGGCCGGAAATGCCCGGCGCCGATCCCTGGCTGAACCGCAAGATGCGCCATGATGCGGGTCTGTTACTGCCCGAAAGGCGGATTGGCCTGTCGGCGCATGACTTTCAGCAGGCCGCCGCGGCGCAAGAGGTTTGGCTGACCCGCGCGACAAAATCCGACGATGCCGAAACCGTCCCGTCCCGCTGGCTGAATCGCCTGACCAACCTGATGAACGGCCTGCCTGGCCAGAATGGGCCTGAGGCTGTGCAAGAGATGCAAGCGCGGGGCCAGACCTGGCTGGCGCAGGCGAGGGTGCTGGAAACGCCGATCTTTGCCGCACCGGAGCCGCGCCCCTCCCCCGTGCCACCTACAGAGGCGCGGCCGCGACGTCTGTCTGTTACGGCGATCAAGCGGCTGATCCGCGACCCCTATGCGATCTACGCAAGGTCGGTCTTGCACCTGAGGCCTCTTGACCTGCTGCAACGCGCGCCCGACGCCTTGTTGCGTGGCATCCTGGTGCATTCGGTGCTTGAGGCGTTCATCAAGGAAACCGTCTCTGATCCGGCCAAACTTGACCCGGACCACCTGTTGAAGCATGCGCGCCACATCTTTGGCGACCCCGGTATTTTGCCCTTCCCGACGACCCGGATGCTGTGGCAGGCGCGGATGGCGCGGGTTGCGGAGTGGTTTGTCGACACCGAAACCGCGCGGCTGGCCAGAGCCACGCCGATGGCGCATGAAATCGACGGCCATGCGGATCTGCCCGAGCTGGGCTTTACCCTGACCGCCAAGGCCGACCGGATCGATATCGACGCTTCCAACAGGTTGCACATCTACGACTACAAGACCGGCGCGGCGCCGTCGCCGGATGCGCAGATCCATTTTGACAAGCAGCTGTTGTTGGAGGCGGCGATTGCCGAACAGGGTGGCTTCAAAGGGCTGCCGGCCGAGCCTTTGTCCCGCGCGGTCTACATCTCGCTCGCCAACCAGCCGAGAGAGGTACCTGCCCCGCTGGAAAAGGCGCCGCCGGCGCAGGTTTGGGACGAGTTTCGCCAGTTGATCGCTGCGTATCTGGTGTCAGACACCGGCTTTACCGCCCGTCGGGCGCTGTTGAAAGACAGCGATCCCAGCGATTACGATCACCTCGCGCGCTTTGGCGAATGGGATGTGATCGACCCCGCAAAAAAAGTCTTTCTGGCATGAGCCGCGACGCCGCCACCCAGGCCCAGGTGGATGCCGCCCGGCCGAATATGTCGACCTGGCTGTCGGCCAATGCCGGGTCGGGTAAGACCCGGGTGTTGACCGACCGGGTGGCGCGGCTTCTGCTGGACGAGGTGCTGCCCGAACACATCCTTTGCCTCACCTACACCAAGGCCGCCGCGACCGAGATGCAGAACCGTCTCTTCAAACGCCTGGGTGGCTGGGCGATGGAAAGCGACGTTAATCTGAGGGGCGACCTGCGGGCGCTGGGCGTCGAAGGGGCGCTGACCGATGACGATCTGAAACGCGCCCGAACGCTCTTTGCCCGGGCGATCGAAACTCCTGGCGGGCTGCGGATCCAGACCATCCACTCTTTCTGCGCGGCGCTGCTGCGCCGCTTTCCGCTGGAGGCGCAGGTCAGCCCGCAATTCACCGAGATGGAGGATCGCGCCGCCGAGCTCCTGCGCGCCGAAGTGCTGGACCGGATGTCTGACGGGCCGCACGCCGCTCTGGTCGCGGGCATCGCGCCTTACGTGAACGACGGCGACATCGACAAACTGCTGGCGGAGATCACCAAACATCGCGAGGCCTTTGGCCAGGATGTCAGCCAGGATGCGTTGCGCAGGGCCTATGATTTGCCGCCGGGAACGGATGAGGAAAGCCTAATCGCCGAGGTGTTTCACAGCGACACACTGACCTTTGTCACGGAGGTCGCTGGCCTGTGCCTGACCGAAGGTAGCGGCAATGACATCAAGCTGGGGGAAAAGCTGCGTGCCGTGGTGATGCCGGACATGGCCGGGTTTCAGGCGCTGCAAGCCGCGTTTCTGACGACGACGTTTGAACCGCGCAAAAAGCTTTTCAACAAGGCGCTGACTGAGGGCGCCATGGCCCCCCACCTGCCGCGGATCGAGGCGCTGATGGACCACGTGGTCGATTCGCGGCAACGACTGCTGGCGCTGGCCGCAATGCGACGTGACCAAGCACTCTACGGTTTTGCCCAGGTCTTCCTTCCGGCCTATGAGACAGCCAAGCAACTGCGCGGCTGGCTCGACTTTGACGATCTAATCACCCGCGCCCGCGATCTGCTCAGCGACGATGCGGTGGCCGCTTGGGTGCTTTACCGTCTGGATGGCGGGATCGACCACATCCTGGTGGACGAGGCGCAAGACACCAGCCCGGTGCAATGGCAGGTCATCGAACGGCTGGCGCAGGAGTTTACCGCCGGAGAGGGCGCGCGCGCTGATGTGCTGCGGACGATCTTTGTGGTCGGGGACAAGAAACAGTCGATCTATTCGTTCCAGGGCGCCGATCCGCGTGAGTTTGACCGCATGCGCGACGATTTCGCCGCGCGGCTGCAGGCCACGGACACGCCGCTCTGCAACATGGTGCTGGAATACAGCTTTCGCTCAGCCTCACCGATCCTGCGGTTGGTCGACACGACCTTTGACACTCGTGCAGAGTCGGGCTTTGTCGCCGACCAGAAGCACATCGCCTTCAAGGACGCGATGCCGGGTCGGGTGGACCTGTGGCCAGTGGTCGAAAAGGTTGCCGAACAAAAGGACGGCCCGTGGTATCAGCCAGTGGACCGCGTCAGCGAAGGGCATCACGACGTGATCCTTGCCAACCGGATCGCGCAGTTTGTTCACCAGACGATAGATGCCCGCACGCCTTTGCCCATCGAGATCGGCCAGACCGGGACGTACCAATCCCGGCCCGTGCATGCCGGCGATTTCCTGGTGCTGGTGCGCGGGCGCAAGCGGCTCTTTTCCGAGATCATCCGCGCATGCAAGCAGATGGATATCCCCATTGCCGGCGCCGATAAGCTGCGGGTGATGGCTGAATTGGCGGTGCGGGACATCGTGGCGCTGCTCAGCTTTCTGGCGACGCCCGAGGATGACTTGTCGCTCGCAACGGTGCTGCGCTCACCGCTTTTTGGGCAAAGCGAACAGACTTTGTTTGATCTGGCCCACCGGCGTCCGCCAAAGCAGTTTCTCTGGACGGCCTTGCGCGATCGCAGCGCGGCGTTTCCAGAGGTGATGGCCGTGATAAACGATCTGCGCGACCAGACCGACTACATGCGCCCTTACGACCTGATCAATCGGGTCCTGACCCGCCACAAGGGCCGTCAGCGCCTGATCGGCCGGTTGGGACAAGAGGCGGAGGACGGCATCAACGCGCTGTTGCAGCAGGCACTCGCCTATGAACAGACCGAGGTACCGTCGCTGACCGGGTTCCTGCAATGGGTGCAGACCGACAATCTCGAGATCAAGCGCGCACCTGATGCGGCCGGTGACCGGCTGCGCGTGATGACGGTGCATGGCGCCAAGGGGCTCGAGGCGCCGATTGTCATCCTGCCCGACAGCGCGCAGCACAGCGCGCGGCAGATGGATCCGCTGTTGACCGATGTCCATGGCGTGGCTTGGCGGCAAAACGCCAGTGATATGCCGCAGCGCCAACGCGAGATCAGCGACGCCAAGAAACAGGCGGATGCGCGGGAAAGCGACCGGTTGCTCTATGTCGCGATGACCCGGGCCGAGAAATGGCTGATCGTGGCCGCGGCGGGCGAGCTGGGCAAGGATGGCCGAGCTTGGCACGAACAGGTGCGGCGCGGGATGGAGGCCTCGGGGGCCGTTCCGGCCGCGTTTCCCTTTGGCGACTTGGGGACGGGAACGGGGCTGCGCCTGGAAGAAGGCGACTGGGCCGGACTGCCGCTGGTCGATGATACTCCGCCGGCCATTACCGCCACAACCCTGCCGGCATTCTTCAACCAGCCCGCGTCAGAGACTGCGCCAAAGAAAGACAACAAAAGCCCATCTGACCTGGGGGGAGCCAAGGCCTTGCCGGGGGCGGCCGGCGACACAGAAGAGGCCGCCAAAACCCGCGGCACGTTGCTGCACGACATGCTCGAGACGTTGTCCGCCGTCCCACCAGTCGAGCGAATTGCGGTGGGTCAGAGCCTGTTTTCCTGTCAAGACGACGCCCCTTTGTTGCAAGAGGCGCTCACCGTCCTTGACAACCCGCAGATGGCCCGCTTTTTCGCGCCGGGTACCCTGGCCGAAGTGCCGGTCACCGCCGACTTGCCGGGGCTCGGCCGTCTGCACGGGATGATCGACCGGTTGATCGTCACAGCCGACACCGTGACCGCGGTTGACTTCAAATCCAACCGCACGGTGCCGCAAACCCCAAGCGAGGTGCCCGAGGGCCTTTTGCGCCAGATGGGGGCTTATGCCGCGATGCTGGCGCTTGTCTATCCGGACTATAGGATCGAAACCGGTCTGATCTGGACAGCAAGCAATCAATACATGCCGCTGTCGCACGATATTGTGACACAAGCTCTTGCGCGGGCCGCCACATCTTGACGCGCCCGCCGCGCCTTCCTACGTTCGCAATCCTGACATAGCTGCCAATGCAAGGAGACATTCAATGGCCACCGTCGCCGTCACTGACGCCACCTTTGATGCCGAAGTCAAAAACTCGGATGTGCCCGTGGTCGTGGACTTCTGGGCCGAATGGTGTGGCCCCTGCAAACAGATCGGCCCGTCGCTGGAAGACCTGTCAGAGCATTACGGCGACAAGGTGAAGATCGCCAAGGTCGATGTCGACAGCAACCCCAACGCCGCTGCGGCTCTGGGCGTGCGTGGTATCCCGGCGCTCTACATTTTCAAGAATGGTGAGGTGGTCAGCAACAAGACCGGCGCCGCCCCGAAGGCCGCCCTGCAGGGCTGGATCGACGACGCGATCGGCTGATCCTATCCGGACGCGGCGCGCGAGAGGTGCCGCAACCCGCGAGACCGGCGCGCCTCAGCCCTGCTGCGGCGCGTCTTTTGTTTGGGCAGAGTTTGCTTTGTTTTAGCAGCACAGAGCAGCGTCGGTTTGCAATTGGGATCCGCACCGATTACCTGATCCGAAGAACAATCGCTGCGTCTCTGCTTTGGCCCGACGGCCGGGGAAAGGCGCGATGAAAGGACGTCGCATATGGCGGAACATGCAGGCCCCGGTTGGCACGGCACCACAATCATCGGCGTACGCAAAGGCGGCAAGGTTGTCATCGCGGGCGATGGCCAGGTGAGCCTTGGGCAAACCGTCATCAAAGGCACCGCCCGCAAGGTGCGGCGCTTGTCGCCGGGCGGGTACGATGTTGTGGCGGGGTTTGCAGGCTCAACGGCAGATGCGTTCACCCTGCTGGAACGGCTGGAGGCCAAGCTTGAAGCGACACCGGGTCAGCTGAAACGCGCCAGCGTTGAGCTCGCCAAAGACTGGCGCACCGACAAGTACCTGCAAAAGCTCGAAGCGATGCTGATCGTCAGTGATGGGAACGCACTTTACGTGATCACCGGCGCGGGCGACGTGCTGGAGCCCGAACACGACGTGACAGCGATCGGATCGGGCGGAAACTATGCCTTGGCCGCGGGTCGAGCGCTGATGGAGAGCGATCTGGATGCCGAGACGGTCGCGCGCCGCGCAATGGCAATCGCCGCCGACATTTGCGTCTACACCAATGGAAGCCTGACCGTCGAAACAATCGACGGGTAAGAATTTTCCGAAAATTCTTACGAAAAATCGTTCACGATTTTTGGCCCGGAAAGGACCGACATGACCGACCTTACCCCTCGCGAAATTGTCTCGGAACTCGATCGCTTCATCATCGGGCAGAAGGATGCCAAGCGTGCCGTGGCCGTCGCCTTGCGCAATCGCTGGCGGCGCAAGCAGTTGGAGGATGACCTGCGGGACGAGGTCTATCCCAAGAACATCCTGATGATCGGCCCCACCGGCGTCGGCAAGACCGAGATCAGCCGCCGGCTGGCAAAGCTCGCCCGGGCGCCGTTCATCAAGGTCGAAGCCACCAAGTTCACCGAGGTCGGCTATGTTGGTCGCGACGTCGAGCAGATCGTGCGGGACCTCGTCGATGCGGCCATCGTCACAACCCGCGACTACATGCGCGAAGACGTCAAGGCCGCGGCACACCAAGCCGCAGAAGACCGCGTGATCACCGCAATTGCCGGCGAGGACGCCCGTGAAGCCACGCGCGAGATGTTTCGCCGCAAGCTCAAGGACGGTGAGCTTGACGACACGATGATCGACCTCGAACTGAGCGGTAATTCTTCACCCCTGCCCGCCTTCGACATTCCCGGCCAACCGGGCCAGATGGGCATGATGAATATCGGCGATCTCTTTGGCAAAGCTTTTGGCGGCCGCACCGTCCGCAAGCGCCTGAGCGTCGCCGAAAGCTATGACGTGCTGATCGCAGAAGAGGCCGACAAGCTCTTGGATGACGAAGTTGTCAAACTGGTCGCCCTTGAGGCGGTCGAGCAGAACGGCATCGTCTTTCTCGACGAGATCGACAAGGTGGCCGCCCGGCAGGAGGCCCGCGGCGGCGATGTCAGCCGCGAAGGCGTACAGCGCGACCTACTGCCGCTGATCGAGGGCACCACGGTCAGCACCAAACACGGCCCGGTCAAGACCGACCACATCCTCTTCATCGCCTCTGGCGCTTTCCACATCGCCAAACCGTCGGACTTGCTGCCCGAACTGCAAGGCCGCCTGCCGATCCGCGTCAACCTGCGCGCGCTGACCGAACAGGATTTTGTCCGCATCCTGACCGAAACCGACAACGCCCTGACCCGGCAGTACACCGCTCTGATGGCCACCGAAGAGGTCACCGTGACCTTCACCGAAGATGGTATTCAGGCGCTGGCCAGGATCGCTGCCGAAGTGAACCAGTCGGTCGAAAACATCGGCGCGCGCCGGCTTTACACGGTGATGGAGCGCGTGTTCGAGGATCTCAGCTTCACCGCCCCCGACAAGGCAGGTGAGGCGTTCACCGTCGATGCCGCCTTCGTCGATGAGCACCTGGGCGAACTGACCCGCTCCGCTGATCTCAGCCGCTACGTGCTCTGACCGCGGAACCGCCTCTTCATCTTGCCCAATAAACTCCCGCCGGAGGCATCCAACGGCTACCACGCGCCCAGCCATCTGCTACCCTGACGCAAACCAATCCAAAGGCGCCTGATATGAAACGCTCCCGCATCAACGACATCCTCCGCGAAGGCGATGCCTTTATCCGCTCACACGGCTACACCCTGCCGCCCTTCGCCTACTGGAGCCCGGATGAGCTCAGTGCCCGAGATCACACCCAGATCAAGACGCGCCGCATGGGCTGGGACATCACCGATTATGGCAAGGAAAGCTTTGACGACATGGGGCTCTTTCTGTTCACCACCCGAAATGGACTGAACAGCGATCTCGGCAAACACAGCGCCATGCTCTACGCCGAAAAGATCATGATCTCGCGCCGCGATCAGCTCAGCCCAATGCACCGGCATGACATTAAGGTCGAGGATATCATCAACCGCGGGGGTGGTACGCTCGTGATCGAGCTTTTTGCCGCCGATCCTCAAGGCGAGATTGACCGGCAAAGCGACGTCACCGTGATGGTCGATGGCCTTGCCCGCACGATGCCCGCCGGCACACATTTGAAACTCGCTCCAGGCGAATCCGTGTCGCTTTTTCCCAACCATTGGCACGCGTTCTGGGGGGAAGGCGACGACGTGTTGATTGGTGAGGTCTCGACGGTGAATGACGATTTGACCGACAATATCTTTGAGATGGATATCGGCCGCTTTTCCAATGTCGAAGAGGACGATATCCCGCTGCACCTGCTGGTGTCGGATTACGACACACATCTCTGACCGGCCAAAGGCACAATGCGGGACGGAGAAATCACCCGTAGCGCTCGTATCAGTCACCAAAAGGCGAAACGGCCGTTTTGCGCGCCTTAGGTTTGCGCGTCAGTTTTCCCAGCGTCGACAGGTCGCCCCGTTTGCAGACCGGGCGCGCGGTGGGGCCATAAGCGATGGCCGTCGGATCGTCCAACAGACGCGGGAACATCGCCAGAATCCCCAACCGGTCTGCCGACACCAAGGATTTCATCCCCGCCGGCCCGGGATAGAAACTTTCCGAAGCCGTCCCTTCGGAGAAAACGATCTGATGGGCGGCAAAGAGGATGTGATGGTAGGTCACCTGTTTGCGGCCATGCGCAACGCGCACCGGGCCGGGGTGTTCCGCCAGATGTCTGGCCCGCACCAGCATTGACCGGTCCAGCCCATGCGCAGGCCCCATCAAAACGCAATGCAGCGGAGACACCAGTAGATCGCAGCGATTGCCCAAGACGCCGGCCGGGATCAGCACCGGTTTGAACTGCGGCGCACGCTGCAGCGCCACGCGATCCAGAAAGCGACGCCCGGTCCAAAGCAGCGGTTGCGGGCCATTGTCCAGGGTAGAGACCAGATCCCCCCGCGCCAATCGCTCAACCGGCACCTCGCCGGACGGCGTTCGGATCAGGGTGCCCGCGACAAAGCAGGCCATCTGGGCATAGGCTTCCTGACTCGGCGTCGTCTGATCAAGACTGTCCGACGCCGCGCCGTCACGGGTGTCGACGGCGTTGAAGACATCGCCATTCGTCGGCGGAGTTCCTTCGGGGTAGGCGAACCCGACATTGGTGCCGTCAATGCGCACAACCCAGACTTCATTGCCGGACGCATCCAGCAAC
>JAAUYB010004854.1_pt1 | contig 15950 bp, 13 predicted proteins | sample 7278071 | NCBI WGS metagenome assembly JAAUYB01 (sample SAMN14350121, study PRJNA611818) | marine sediment metagenome | isolation source: surface marine sediment (1.8m) | place: French Polynesia: Moorea | collected 2018-08
CAGCAGATTCTTGGGCTGCTTTAATACTAATCTTTGCCTTTTCTTCTAGGGAAATTTTATCGTTTATTCTTGTTAAAGCATTTTCATATATTTTATAGTTTTTGGTGACTAATTCACTCAAAATTATATTGCTTTTAATGGTTTTGAGAGATTTAATAGCCTCTTCCCATTGTTTTTTGACTATTTCTAACTGTTCAATTGACAAAGGATAGTTTTGAGATAGTGATAATGCTTTATTCGCTGTTTCTTTTGCTGACATGAATAATAATAAGTCATCTAATTGCTGCTGATATTTATTGTGTAAACTATGAGATTGTTGATAATAAGTTGACCAGGAAGGAACAAATCGCAACAGACTAACTGCTTCTTCTAATGTTGTTTTCGCTTTCATTAAATCCGGATCGGAATCAAAATCATTTAATAATATATAAGCATGATCAGATAGTTTTTTTGCTTGACTAATTTGTGGACATTTATCGAAAACACAAGGACGAGTTAACCCATAAATAGTTCCTAAAATTATAAGACTTCCAAGACTTGTACCAATTACTAACCATGATAATTGATTTGACTTAAAGTTTTTGGCTATATTCTCAATTGTTTTTTGTAGCCAATTAATTTCCCACTTTTTATTGAAAAAATACCATAAAATTATATCCAGTAAACTGGTTTTTTCTGGTGACTCTAAATAACAATATTGACCATTAACACAATAATAAATTTCAATATAATAAGCTTCAGATAAGTTTTCAGCAGCTAAAATTGTATAGATATGAGATTCCAGTTGTTTTAGGTTAAGAAAATGATGTTTAGGGAACTCCACTAAAATAATTAATACTTCTCCTAAAAAACAATTAACTAACAAGGGAACAGGAAATAAACCTGATTTCTCTAACTGCTTTTTTAATAATATTTCTAATGAAACAAGTCTTGTGGTATCGGGGACAATATTCATACTTGTAACCACTCCTCTGTAGTCAGTATTCTCATATTGCCATATTTATTCCCCTAGTGACTATGGAATGAAAGGGAATAGTCTTTGATAACACAGGCTGCTAGGTTAAAATATTCTCTTAACAATCATTCCATTATTAAGGGGAAACATAGAAATACTCTATTTTCTAGATTTTCAGGGGGAATATAGTCCTAAGATGACACAAAAGCTGAGGAATTTGTCTCATCATTTAGGAAGTTTTACAGTTTGTCTTTTGACGGTTTGTGGCACTGCTCAGTAGAATAGAAGCCTTAAGAAACCCTTTATAGAAGTAACTCATGGCGTCTAAATTAGAACCCAAAAAATTCATTGATATTCAACCCACAGGGGAATGTAGTCAAAAGAAAAAGAAACTGATTTCTATTGGTATTACCCCGACAGGTTATATTGCCATTGGGATCGCACCTATGGGTATTATCGCCATTGGCATTGTTCCTATGGGATTAATTTCCATTGGCACTGTAGCTATGGGAACCTTGGCCACGGGTTTAGTGAGCATGGGAGTTGCTTCTTTTGGCATAGAAACCATGTCTCTTGTTAATTTAGGAAGATGGCAAATCGGTCCAGTAGAAATTAAATCAGAACCCCACAACCATCAAAATCATTCTCAACCAACTCATAATCAACATCAACACTAATTTGAGCAAATAGTAACGAAGTCATGCATGGGAGTGCTGTCTTTAAAAATCGGGGTTTTGTGTTAAAATTACTGTTACTGTCGGTGTCGCTACCTATGATCCTAAAGATCAAAAAAAATAGTACAAGTTTGAATCTTCTCTCATCTTAAACGATTATTTAGATGCTTAACAATTTAACAATGAGAAAATTATTATCAGTTTTGATTATTAGTTTTCTTTTGAGTTTAGAAAGTAATATCCTGGTTGCTGCTAATCTAGAAGAAATTAAACAGCGTGGAAAATTGATTGTTGCTGTTAAAGATAATGTGCGTCCCTTAGGTTTTTTAAATAAAACTAATCAATTACAAGGATTAGAAATTGATCTAGCAAGAAAGTTAGCAGAAGATATTTTAGGAGATCCTCAAGCTATTATCTTACAACCCGTTAGTAATCAAGAACGCTTACAAAAAGTTATTGATGGAGAAGTAGATATGGCGATCGCCAGAATAACCATTAATACCTCTCGCTCCCGTCTGGTTAATTTTAGCTCTTATTATTATCTAGATGGCACAGGTATAATTACCAAGAATCCTCAGATTCAAGCATTATCTCATTTATCTCGCTCAAAAATTGCTATCATCAATCGTTCAAGTACCATTGCTGTTATTCGTGCTGAGCTTCCCCAAGCACAACTCATAGGAGTCAATTCATATCAAGAAGCCTTGACTTTACTAGAAACAGGACAAGCAGATGCTTTTGCGGCAGATAATAGTATTTTAGCGGGATGGGTGCAGGAATATCCTCAATATCGTCAATTACCCTTGCGTCTATCTGGGGAAGCATTGGGGGTGGTGATGCCCAAGGGATTGCAGTATGCTAGTTTACGGAGTCGTGTAAATCTTGCCATTCGTGACTGGAAAAAGTCCGGTTGGTTGGCTAAACGCGCACAATATTGGGGACTTCCTTAGAGGGAAAAATTAATGAACGAAGTGTTACCAATTGTTTATTTATCGGGTGTTGTGATTTTTTTAGGGGGATTAGGGATTTTTTTACTCCTGCAAATTATCAAAGCTCGTCGCACTGAAAATCGGTTCTATAAACTTCAGGAAAAGTTAAAGGATAAAAAAGGCTCAGCAGAAGAATATTATGAGTTAGCCAGTTTATATCTCGATAAAAAATTGTATGTGCAAGCGGCTAACCTCTTACAAAAAGGCTTCAAAACTGGAGAAAAACTGGAGCCAGAAAATAAAGCTTTAATGTACAATGCCCTCGGATTTGCCTATTTTTCCCAGGAGCAGGTTGATCTGGCTATTCGTCATTATAAGGATGCCATTAAACTATATCCTGATTATGTTATCGCCCTTAATAATTTGGCGAATGCTTACGAGAAAAAACAGATGATAGCCCAAGCTGTAGAAACCTACGAAGAAACCTTGAAAAATGACTCTAATAATAAGATTGCTAAACGTCGGTCCGAGTTATTACGAAAACGTTTAGTAGAGTCCCAGTAATTAAATAAACAACAAGTTACCCGCCTGCGGAGGCGGGTTAATCAGTGTACAAAGGATATGGACTCCTAGAAATCTAAATGGATTAGTTAGATAGTGACTAATTAAGGTTGACACTGAATTCACAATGACTTTTTCACCTTTTCAACATCCTCTTTCTAACTCAGGTGTTGATCATGGCTCTCACCCTAACACCTCCTTAAAAAAACTAACTTAAAAAGCTGCGGGTAATACCATCGTGTTCTTTCAGGATGCTGGTGTTAAAAACATTGCGTTGACCAGAGCAGGTGGCACAGACTCCAATCAATTCCTTTGTAAGAAGTTTGGTGTACTTCTTTGCGCCTGCCTTTATAGTAGCATCAACCTTAAAAAAATGCCCTATTCTCTTAACGAAACTTTACACTCAAACTATTAGAGCAACCCTCAAAAAATACTACAATGGTATGTGGGAGGGAGCGACTCAAGACAGGAAAGAATGGTTTTACCTGATGGTTGCTTGAAGACTTCCACGAGTGCGTTACGAATTGACTTGACTTCTTTCGATTCCATGAAAATTGAGAAAGGAGGGGCAAAAATGAGTACAGAATTATTAGCTTTATGGTTTATCGCTGCATGGTGTGGAACACCACCTCGTCCCCGTCCTTGGCCCTGGCCATGGCCTTGGCCAGATCCCCCAGATCCCTGGCCTTGGTTGGAAGTGGTGATTATTAAAACCGTTGGTGTCCTTGGTGCTGTTATTGGCGGGGTCTTGTTTACGCAAGTTTTTGCTCTGGAAATGCCTGTTACTGTTATTAGTGCTGCGGCCACTGCTATTGGTGCTTACTTTGGGGCGGTTTTATTCAGTGATGTCTATGGTTTCCTCAGAAGTCCTCTTACCAGGACTCATCTATCCGTAGAAAATCAGTAGGACTTTTACTTTAGAATCTTACCAAGGAAGACGACTACCATCCCAAGAAAGGAACTGTCCACTGTCATTTTCAGTCAAGTTACCAATCACATTTAATAATTGATTAACTGTCCTTTCTACAGAAAATAACTTTTCTGGGGGGACGTTTTTTTGAAAAGGTTGAGAGAGTTTAGTATCCGTTGTTCCAGGGTGTAAACTAACCACTATTGCATTAGGACAGGTTCGTTTATATTCAATAGAAATGGTTTTTATGAACATATTTAGGGCTGTTTTTGAGGCGCGATAACCATACCAACCCCCAAGATAATTATCACCAATGCTGCCAACTTTAGCACTAATAGAAGCAAAAACACTGGGGTTAGGATGACGAAATAATGGTAACAAATGTTTGGCTAATAAAACGCTGCCAATGCTATTAACTTGAAAATAAGCTAATAAGTTTTCAGTATTTATATATCTGAGACTTTTTTCTGGTTTTAAATTACCTTCATGGAGAATACCCACACAGTTAATAACTAAATGAAGTTCAGAGATTTCTTTTTTCAGGTGTTGGCATAGATTAGCAATTTCTTCTTCTTGAGTAATATCTAATTCTAGTAAATAAAGTGATAAAGCATATTTTTTTTGTAAACTAAATAATTCCTCTGCTGTACCTTTCTGTCGATAAGTTCCATAAATATTAACATTTTCATCTCGTTCAAGAAGTATTTTAACAAACCCAAAACCGATGCCTCTTGATGCACCAATAATGAGAATATTAGTAGAAGTAATTTGAGCATTCATAAAAGATATTTAATATATTTTTTCTCAACCTGTTTACTATTATCTATTCCCTTTATTGAACAGAAGGACATAAATGAGCTAACAGACAATCTTGACAATTGGGGTTTCTTGCTTTACAAATTTGACGACCATGATAGATAAGACGAATGGAATAATTTTCCCAGTCTTTTTGAGGGAATAAGGACATCAAATCTCTTTCAATTTTAACGGGTTCAGTCTCTTTTGTTAATCCTAATCGTTGACTTAATCTCTTAACATGGGTATCAACTGTTACCCCGGCATTAATACCGAAACCATGAGCTAAAACCACATTAGCTGTCTTTCTGGCCACTCCAGGTAATAATAGTAACTCCTCCATTGTTTTGGGAACATTCCCTCCAAAATATTCAACAATTTTTTGACAAGCACCTTGAATATTTTTAGCTTTATTACGATAGAATCCAGTAGAGCGAATTAAAGTTTCTAAGGTTTCTCTATCTGCTGTTGCTAAAGAAGGAGCATCAGGAAACTTAGAAAATAATTCAGGGGTCACTTTATTTACTCTTTCATCAGTACATTGAGCCGACAAGATAGTTGCCACTAATAATTGTACTGTAGTCTCATAATTTAAACTACAAGTGGCATCAGGATAAAGTTGTTTGAGAATACCAAGAATTTCTAAGGCTTTTTGTTGTTTAGTAGGGGTTTTCATAATAACTAAAAAAAGACGCGGATGAGCGCGTCTTTGGTAAGTATTTTCTCAGACAAGTTATAGTTGAGGCACAAACTGTTCTTTCTCAGGAACATGGGTATATTCAGCCACAATTTCGCGTAATTCTTCTCCAGCAATTGTTTCCTTTTCGATTAACAATTCCACCAAACGATCAATAACTTCGCGGTTATCTCGAATAATTTGTCGAGCTAATTGATGACCTTGTTCTGCTAAAATGCGTACTTGACTATCAATTTTCATGGCTACTTGTTCAGAATATTCGGAACGGTTCATTAAACCACCTCCTAAGAAGACTTCTCCCGAAGAACTTTCTAAGGATAAGGGGCCTAAATCACTCATACCGAAACGAGTCACCATCTGACGCGCCATCTCTGAAACCTGCTGTAAATCACCGCCAGCACCCGTTGTCACCTCATCATGGCCAAAGACCTCTTCTTCTGCTGCACGACCCCCTAAAGCCCCGGCAATGCGGGCCATAAGTTGGGCTTTGGTGGTCAACCCTTGTTCTTCATTGGGAGTAAACCAGGTTAACCCTTGAGCTTGGCCACGGGGAATCAAAGTAACTTTCTGTACGGGATCATGGTCTTTAACTAAAGTTCCCACAATAGCATGACCTACCTCATGATAAGCAATGAGACGCTTACTCTTGCTATCCACTAAGGGGGTTCCTTCCATACCAGCAACGACCCTATCCACCGCATCATCAATCTCTAGTAAGGTAATCGCTTCCTTACGACGACGGGCAGTTAAAATTGCTGCTTCATTCAATAAATTAGCTAAATCTGCCCCACTAAAGCCAGGAGTACGACGAGCGATAGACTCAATGGAGACATCGGGAGCTAATTTTTTGTTACGGGCGTGAACTTCTAAGATTTCTATGCGTCCTTTAAAATCAGGAGCGTCTACCATTACCTGGCGATCAAAACGGCCGGGACGCATTAAAGCAGAGTCTAAAACATCAGGGCGGTTAGTGGCAGCAATGATGATAATTCCTGTATTGCCTTCAAACCCGTCCATTTCCGTTAATAATTGGTTGAGGGTTTGTTCCCTTTCATCATTACCTCCACCGATACCCGCACCCCGTTGACGGCCTACTGCATCTATTTCATCGATGAAGATTAAACAAGGGGCGTTTTCCTTAGCTTTCTTGAATAAATCACGAACACGGGAAGCACCCACACCCACAAACATTTCTACAAACTCAGACCCAGAAATGCTAAAGAAAGGAACCCCTGCTTCTCCGGCGATCGCTTTTGCTAAGAGGGTTTTCCCTGTTCCTGGAGGTCCCACTAACAACACTCCTTTAGGAATGCGCGCCCCAACAGCAGTAAAGCGTTCTGGTTGTTTTAAGAAAGTAACAACCTCTTGTAACTCTTCTTTGGCTTCATCAATACCCGCCACATCATCAAACATAATGTCTGTTTTGGCTTCCATTTGGAAACGGGCTTTAGACTTCCCGAAACTCATAGCTTGTCCCGGGCCACCAGGTAAGTTACTGGAACGACGGAAGAGGAAGAATAATGCCCCAATGAGGAGAATGGGGAACAATAAATTGCCTAAAAAGCCCCATAATGCTCCTTCATTGCGAAGAGGGTGGGATTCTAGTTGTACATCAGAAGCCCGTAACTTGGCCACCAAGTCAGGGGCATTCATGGGTAAATCAACCCGTGAGCGTTGCACTCGATCTTCTATTTCCGGGTCAACTGCCTGTACAATAGCGGTGCTTCCCCCTTCATAGAGGTCAACACTGAGAATACGACCTGCATCCAAGTATTCTAAGAAACGTCCGTAGGTCATACGGGTATTAGCTGTATTATTGCCTAATTGTCCTGAAGCAGAGGGAAAAGACCCTTGCCAGAGGAAAAAGCCCACCACTAAAATTGGTACAGTCCAGAGTAATAGGGTTCTCCAAGATATTTTCATAGGTTAAGGTTTCTCGTAGTTAATCAAAATTTGGTTCTTTAACACAATACGCTGCTTTTGTCAATAGTTTCTGGATAGAAACCGTTAATTTTCCCAAAAAAGCAGATCTAACTTAACTAAATGTAACGTAATTCTCAGATTAGTTGCAACTTTTTTGAATATAATTGGTTATTTAAAGTTATTGGGACTAAAGATGAGACTGAACTTATATTTGTGTGGATTAGCGATGTCGCTTATACCTAAGCTGACTATAGCTGCTGAAATTTCCCCAGATTATAGTAGTCAATTGGAAATTGATCTAATTAGCGGTGGTATTTTTGAGAACAGCCCTAGTAGAATTACTCAAATGACTTTCGGACCCGAACCCGATGGTCGTATTTATGCGAGTACCTTAAATCAAGGAGTTTTAAGCTTTTCATACAATCCTTTGACTGGGGAGTTATCGGACAAAAAAGTTGCAGCAAGAATCAATGGTAATGGGATTGCTTTTCATAACGAAATAATGTACCTTACCGCTTCTGATAAGATCAAACGATTATCTGATGACAATGGTAATGGGGTTTGGGGAGAACAGAACGAGAACGAAATTAATATCAATATTGTTTCTGGCCTTCCTATTGGGAATCATGCCCCAAATCAAATTGTGATTAAAGACAATAGTCTCTATATAGGGATTGGAACCAGAACCATTGATGGTTCTGAGAAAATTTTTAGCAACCCTGACAGTCTAGGGGAAACTTCTTATGGTGGTTCGATCGCTTTTATACAAGATTTGACCCAAGTTGAAAACATAGCAAACTCAGCTCAACTTAGAAATGAAGATGGTGAACTTCTTAGTGGTTTAGCTTTTTTGACTGATGCCACACCATATACTTCGACGGCAAAAGATAAATTGATTGTTCACTCAGCTGGCACTCGCAACCCTTTTGGTTTAGCCTTAGATGGTAAAGGGGATCTCTATTTTACTAATAATTATGGTAGATTAGTTTTTATTTGGGAGGTCAACTTCCTGATTTATTCGGAGACAAAGCCTTTATTGCTCGCTTTAACAATAGACCATTAACTGAAACAGATGGAGAAAATACTCTCAGTTACGGGGACATTGTTTTGGTCGATACTAAGACAGGTGATGTAGATCAGATAGTTAGAGGTTTGTCAATGCCCCTGGATACTTTAGCAGATTCTCAAGGTGTTTTAGTGGCTGATTTTGATGGAGGCATTTATCGGATAACGACTCGACTACAATCAACAAAAGTTCCAGAACCTTCCACCCTAGTTATGATAACAACTGCCTTATTTTCATTCTTGCTGACCCAGTCCTGTAAGAATTAATGGCCGAAGGTCGAGGCTAGGAGTTTCGCATCGTACATCTTTACTATCATTGAGGCACGAAATTCCCTTGTTTGAGGGAACCGGCGGTCTCGCCTCCGCTCGTGCGGCTGCAACGCCAGTTCCCTCTCTGGAGGTCTCCCCTCAGCCAATTTTGGTAGAGTTTTTGCTCCTTTTAGGAGGGTGCATATTTAAGCTTTTCTGTCAATGCGAAACTCCTAGAGGCTTTGGCGTTACTGAGTCCTGGGAGTGTCAATTGGGTAATTTGAGAGGGAACTCTGAAACCTTAACAAAAACCTGATGTAGGGGCTTAATACCATTAAGCCCCTACATCAAGTCATTTCTCAGTCTTAAGTATCTTTATTTATCTTTAGAAGGGGCCGTTAAGATTTCCCAAGCGGTTTTGGCAGCTTCATTGAGGCGATCACCAAAACTGGTCACTTCTTTAATGACAGTATTCCATTCTTTAACAATGCCATCCCAGTCTTTTTCTACTTCCTTTTGGACTTGTTTAATGGCCTCATCAATGCGTTGAGGATCAAACAGTTTACGGTTTTCAATATCTTGACGAATTCGGCGAACTGTCTCTAAATAGTTTTCACGAGCTAATTCTCCTGCTTCTTTGGCTTCAGATAGGGCTTTACTTCTAATGGCCTCAATGAGTGCTGTTGTTTCTGTTTGGATCTCACTGGGGGTTTTTGAGGGTTCGTCTGAGACAACTTCGGTGGGAATAGCTTTGTCTTCAGTCTCTGTGGTAGTGATAGCACTTTCTTTAGGCACTTGAGGTTCAGTAGTCATCTCGAATTTTACTCCTGGGGAACTCTGTGTGACACTCCTCCCGACGCTGGTCTCGCTACGCGAGTGCGGCTGCAGCCAGTAGGTACAGCGCGGGCTTCCCTACCTGCTTCATGAAACCTACACAAACCTAGACAGGCCTGCTGTTCAATTCCTGCTTCAACCAAGGGAGTCGGCTCCTTCTTGTCCACAGGCGTTCACCCTTCGACTTCGCTCTGGGTTTACCGATAAGCCATCGGCATTTTTCAACAAATTTTTGTTGTTTTTGGAGGTATATAAAGGGTGTCTAGAACTTATTTATAGATTCTTCCCTTATACTTTCTCTAGCTTGGTTTTCGCTTCTTTGAGAAAAGATGAATCTACTAAGTCTCCTTTACAGACCACACCAATTCTTACTATCATAGCACTTGATTTTCAAGTAAGTCAATGCTTAATTGATTAAGATTTAAAGATAATTCCTAGACATTAATGTCCACTTTAGTCTAGGATTGTCTAGGTTTTTGTCTTCTAGAAAAAGCTCCTACCCTAGCCTTAGCCCATTGCTTTCATTAAAGCGAGGCTTCAAGGGGAGACTGTCAAGAGGCCCATAGCCAGTAAAAAGCATGATCAGGAAATTCTGATGCTGTGTCTTCCCATCGTTACGCAAGAGTGAGATGATAATTACAAACTGGGGCAACTTAATAGCTAAGGAGTTCCCCTCTCCATGCTGATTGTTGTCTTATTGTAGTTTATTCCCAGAAAAATTATGGTCGCTGCCACCCAGTCACTCCAAGAACTGTGCATTAATTCTATTCGTTTTTTAGCTGTTGATGCTGTAGAAAAAGCCAAATCAGGACACCCAGGACTACCTATGGGCGCAGCTCCCATGGCCTTTGTCCTGTGGGATCAATTCATGCGGTTTAATCCCAAAAACCCCAAATGGTTCAACCGCGATCGCTTTATCCTCTCTGCTGGTCACGGCTGTATGTTACAGTACGCCTTACTATACTTGACTGGTTATGATGGTGTCACCATCGAAGATATTAAACAATTTCGTCAATGGGGTTCCAAAACTCCTGGACACCCCGAAAACTTTGAAACCGAAGGGGTAGAAGTTACCACAGGCCCCTTGGGACAAGGGATCGCTAATGGGGTTGGTTTAGCCCTGGCAGAAGCCCATCTAGCAGCTACATTTAACAAACCCGATGCCACTATTGTTGATCACTACACCTATGTAATTTTAGGCGATGGTTGCAACATGGAAGGTGTTGCCGGTGAAGCTTGTTCTATTGCTGGACATTGGGGTTTAGGTAAATTAATCGCCCTTTATGATGATAACCACATCTCTATTGATGGTTCAACTGATGTGGCCTTCACAGAAGATGTGTCTAAACGCTTTGAAGCTTACGGTTGGCACGTTCTCCATGTAGAAAATGGCAACACGGATTTAGATGCCATTGCCAAGGCTATTGAAGAAGCCAAGAAGGTGACAGATAAGCCTTCGATGATTAAAGTGACAACCACTATTGGTTATGGTTCCCCCAATAAACAAAATACTGCCGGGGTTCACGGGGCTGCATTAGGAACTGATGAAGTTGCCTTAACCCGTCATAATTTAGGATGGGAACATGAACCCTTCGATATCCCTCAAGATGTTCTTGGCCACATGAATAAGGCCATCGAACGGGGTGCCAGTAATGAAGCGGAATGGAATCAAGCCTTTGCTGCTTACAAAGCTAAATATCCCGCAGAAGCGGCTGAGTTTGAACGTTATCTCAGTAATAAACTGCCTGAGGGTTGGGATCAGGTACTGCCTACTTTTACCCCCGAAGATGGACCGACACCTACCCGTAAGCATTCTGCTGCTCTTCTCAATAAGTTAGCTCCTGTCTTACCTGAGTTAATCGGTGGTTCGGCTGATTTAACCCACTCTAACTTAACCGAATTAAAAATTTCTGGAGACTTCCAAAAAGGAGAATACGCTAACCGTAACGTCCACTTTGGGGTCAGAGAACACGCTATGGGTGCCATTTGTAATGGTATGGCGTTACATGGTTCGGGTTTAATTCCCTACGGTGCAACTTTCTTAATCTTTACTGATTATATGCGGGCTGCTATCCGCTTGTCTGCCTTGTCTCAAGCGGGTTGTATTTGGGTCATGACTCACGACTCTATTGGACAAGGGGAAGATGGCCCCACCCACCAACCTGTAGAAACCTTGGCTTCTTTACGCGCTATTCCTGATTTAACGGTCATTCGTCCGGCTGATGGTAATGAGTGTTCTGGTGCTTATAAGGTTGCTATTGAGAAGTCTAAGCAAAACGCACCTACTCTCTTAGCTTTTACTCGTCAAAATGTGCCTAACTTACCTGGTACTTCCCTGGAAGGTGTTACCAAGGGAGCTTATACCATTGTTGACTGTGATGGCACTCCTGATATCATTCTCATGGGAACGGGTTCAGAAGTTAGTCTTTGTGTCGGTGCTGCGGAAAAGTTAACTGGCGAAGGGAAGAAAGTCCGGGTGGTTTCTATGCCTTCTTGGGAGTTATTTGAAGCTCAAGATGCTGCTTATAAAGAGTCTGTTCTACCTAAAGCTGTCACTAAGCGGTTATCTGTGGAAGCGGGTGCTAGTTTTGGTTGGCACAAATATGTTGGCCCTGAAGGCGATACCGTCAGTATCGATACCTTTGGTGCTTCTGCTCCTGGGGGAACCTGTATGGAGAAATTTGGCTTTAGTGTTGATAATGTTTTGGCTAAAGCTAAGGCAGTTTTAGGATAATTCCTCTGACTGTGATTGATTAATTTAAAGCCCTCTAATATTTTTAGAGGGCTTCTTGTTACAGATTTGGCATTATTTAAGTCCTTAAGTGTTATCAAACGCTATAATTTTGTTACCCTAAAGACAAGTTGTGATTCCATTTACAGATCGAGAAATCCAAAAAGCGTGGCGACAAAACAAATTAGCCTATGAGAATGTTCAACAAAAAACTAATGCTCATAGATTACTTCTATTTTACTCGGTAGAATGTGGATTAAAAGCAGTGATTATGAAAAGACAAAACAAAAATTGTACTGATTTATGTAAGAAGGAGTTTGAGGAGTCCAAACACAACATTAATAAATTACTAGATTTTTTAAAAGCTGGTAAAGATTTAAAGCTACCTGATCAATTGAATATGAAGCCTTTTAAAACAGGTAACAATCAAAACCAAGAAAGAAAATTTACTGTTGGTAATATCAATGAAATGTGGCGTTATGGTGGATGTTCAGAAAATATTAAAGATAATGAAATAGAAAAAAAATTAGTAACAATATTAAATTGGATTGAACTAGAACTTAGGTAAACTATGAGATTACTAACATGGTTAGATGTTAAGCGCGTCATTGCTCAAAAAACTAATTATGGTAATGACTTACCTGATGGAATTATTAGGATTAGTTGCTTTTCTGATGCTCTAGAAATTAGTTTAACTCAAGAAGGTGACGAAGATACTATCTCTAATATATTAAAAGAATGGTTTGGGGATTGGTATCAGGAAGATAAACGAGTCATTTTATTAGACTTTGGTGATGCTACATTACCTATAGAATTTATTTTTGATGAACAACCTTCAACTATTAATATTTCAATTCGTCCTTTTTGGGAGGAAGTAACTTATATTAATAATAGCAATAAACTGAAAAAAATTCTACCACAACCTTATAAAGAAAAACCTAATTTAATTGCTTTTTATTCTTTTAAAGGCGGTGTGGGAAGAACTTTGCACTTATCTGCTTATGTTTTTGCTTTACTAGAAAGAGCTAAACAGTTGAATACTGAGATTAATATATTAGTGATTGATGCTGATTTAGAAGCACCAGGATTAACCTATTGGAATGCTAATAAAAATTTTCAACCCAAACTTTCTTTTATTGATTTTCTCGAAATTTATCACTATTCTCCTGAATCCATCGAAAAAACTTTAGAATCTCTGGCAAAAGAAATTAAAAAATCTGTTCAAAATGAAGGTAAATCAAAACTATATTTTTTACCCGCTTTCTATGAAGAAAAACAGTTATTAGACACTCCTATTTTACCTGAAAATTTAGTTAGAAATTTAGATGGGACTTGGGAATGTGGTGATGCAATTTATGAATTAGGTCGCGCTGTGGGAGCAGATTATATATTTATTGATCTTAGAGCAGGATTAAGTGAAATTTCTAGTCCCGTACTTTTTGATCCTAGAATTCAACGTTTTTTAGTAACGACTTTAAATGAACAATCAATTAATGGAATAAAGTTAGTGTTAGAACAACTTGGTCATATTGCTTATCCTGAAAGTGAAGATGATAATAATGAAAAATATTTTGATCCTTCTGTAATTATTAGTTGGTTAACTCCTGAAATTAAATCTCTACCCGCTTTTGATGAAAGTATTACTAAATTACAATCAGCTTATATTCAATCTGAAGATGATGATGATGTATTCGCAACCAGATTAGAAATTAAAGAAACTGAATTTGCCCAACAATTACTTTATATTAATAACTGGGAGGAAGCACAAAAAAAATTGCAAGGAACTTCAGTTATGAATCTTGCCAAAATATGGGCTGAAGAGCAATTAATAAATCCCAAAGAAAAATCATCAAAATCAAATCAAAATCTGAATCATCAAGAACTTGAAGCAGTTAAAAATCTCCAAAATATTTGTAGTAAATATGAGTATGCAGAAGAAGGGAAAAGTGATGATTTATTAGTGACAGAACCTTTGAAAAATTTAGCTATAAATTTTCAAGATAATTTACCTCATATTGTTTCTATTGGAGCTAAAGGTGCTGGAAAAACTTTTAACTATATTCAATTATCACGATTTAAGTTTTGGGAAGAATTTGTCAATAAAATCAATCCTAGCAATTCTTCAATAACCGAAAAAACTTATATTTTTCCTTTACTACAATCTACAAAATTAACGGATAAAGCTAAAAAAATTACTCATGAAGCTAGGGAACAAGTAAGGGAAGCTTTAGGTAATAATCAATCTGAATTTTTACCATCAAAATGTTCGGATAGAATCAAAATACATCTTAAGTCTGATAGTTTAAGTGAACCAGAGTGGACAGAAATTTGGATAGATGAGATTGCTAAAGCAATTGGAATAGAAGAAGAAAATAACTCAAAAATTACTCTTTCTCAAATCAATAAATATCTTAAAAATAAATATTTAAAAGTTATTATTATTTTTGATGGTTTAGAAGATATATTTCCTAATATTGCTACCAATAAAGAAGAGAAAGTTGCCTTAAAAGCTTTAATTGATGATCTCCCTAATAAGTTATCAGAAATTAGGCAAGGAAATTTAGGTGTAATTATTTTCCTGAGACGAGATTTTTTGAGAAATACCATTACTCAAAATGTTAATCAATTTGAAAATTTATATAAATCTTATGATTTAGTTTGGGATCAAGACTCTTTCTTGAAATTAGCTTTTTGGCTTTGTTGTCAAGCTCAAATCATTGGAGCGAACAAAGATGAGATAGATAACTTTAGTCGAGAAGAATTAAAAGAAAAACTAGAGCAATTATGGGGTAAAAAATTAGGCAGAGATAGAGGAAGAGAAGCTCATTCTGTTTCTTGGATTTTTGCTGCTTTAACTGATTTTAACGGAAGACTTCAAGCTAGAGATATTGTTCGCTTTTTATATCATGCAGCAGATATTACGATTAACAACATATCAGATTTAAAATTTCCAAAATTCTCTGCCAGTCGATTGTTACCTCCTCAAGCTATTCGTCGCGCTCTCAAACCTTGTAGTCAAAAGAAAGTTGAGGAAGCTAAAGAAGAATATCCAGCTTTTAAAGAGTGGGTTGATAAAATACTACCTCAATATCAACCAACGGATAAAAAAATTCCTTTTGATGTCAAACAGTTTCAGCTAGACATACCTACTATCAATATTCTGGAACAAATGGGAGTCATTTATGAAGATCAAGAAAAAGAGGAATTGGAACGTTTTTATATGCCAGAAATTTTCCGAGAAGGATTAGGATTTTCTGGAAAAGGATCTCGCCCTCGTGTTATTGCTTTAAAACGCAAATTTCTAGGTAAAACCTTATAAAGATTAGTTAGCATTATATGAAAAAAATCGTAACCCAAGGAGAAACTATCGCGGCGATCGCACAATTAGGACAACAGTTTCCAGAAGACCCCGAGACAGTAAAATTCCTCAAAGAGCGTGCAGTTGCTGATCAAAGTAAGTATGTAAGAAGAACGGCGATCGAACTATTAGAAGAAGAGTTTGCACATGATTTTGAGGTTCAAGAATTTCTCAACAATTTATAATTAACAAATGACAATATATGCTAAAATAACAAGCGTTGATTACTTTAAATTAAAACCGATCTTAACTCAGGAAAATTAGATAAA
>JAAUYB010016017.1_pt1 | contig 15911 bp, 15 predicted proteins | sample 7278071 | NCBI WGS metagenome assembly JAAUYB01 (sample SAMN14350121, study PRJNA611818) | marine sediment metagenome | isolation source: surface marine sediment (1.8m) | place: French Polynesia: Moorea | collected 2018-08
AGCCGGGTCTCTGTTGGCATTTTATCAATGGTTTACGGTGATTTTGAATATTGGGGGTGGTTACAACGAATTCAATAAACAAACCAACAAAGCAACCATCTTTCGCTGGGGGTTCCCCGGCAAAAATCGTCGCGTTGAATTTAGTTGTCCCCTAGAAGATGTACAAGCAGTTAAAGCTGAAATTCAAGAAGGATTAAACACCAAACGAAAACTCTATTTACGGGTTAAACAAAAACGAGATGTTCCCCTAACCCGAGTAGGCCAACCTATTTCCCTCTCTCAATTAGAAAACGAAGGGGCAAAATTAGCCAGTTTTTTAGGAGTTCCCTTAGAAGGGTTGTAAGAGGAGACTGGGAGTAGACAGAGAAGGGGCAGAGAGGGGAGCAGAAAACGCAGAGGAGGCAGAGGGCGCAGAGGGAGAAAAACCAGATTCATATTCTGTCTACTTCCCACACTCCCCATCCTTCCCACACTCCCCATCCTTCCCACACTCCCCACATTGCCAGTCTCCTCCATCTCTAGAGAAAACTTAACAAAATAATTAACTGTGAAGATATCTATGAGAAACCTAAAAAAATGCTGGATAACGACGTTAGCTTGTCTTATCTTAGTCTCTGGGTTCCTTGTTAGTGGCTGCTCTGATGCCCCTAGCAACTCCGAGACAATAATCAATCCTAATGCCAATCAAAATCAACAAGTGAGTCAATTAAACATGGATAATTACCTCCCCAGATTAGACGGGAATGCTGTAGTCGAAATGACCATTAATGGTTCCCCTGTTACCATTGAAATTAAAGGAGAGGATGCTCCGATCACCGCCGGCAACTTTGTAGACCTAGTGGAACGGGGTTTTTATAATGGGTTAACGTTTCATCGCGTGGTCAAAGAACCTCAACCCTTTGTGGCCCAAGGAGGCGATCCCCAAGGAACCGGAATGGGGGGTTTCGTTGACCCAGACACCAAACAAGAACGACGCATCCCCCTGGAAATTAAGCTAGAAGGCAACGAAATACCGACCTATAGCAAAGCGTTAGGGCAACAGGGAAACCGTACTGCTATGTCTCAACCTGTAGCATTAAAACATGAACGGGGGGCTGTGGCCATGGCTCGTTCGGGAATGCCTGACTCGGCATCCTCTCAATTCTATTTTGCCTTATCAGATTTAGAATTTCTCAATGGAGACTATGCTGTGTTTGGAAAAGTGACTCAAGGAATGAATGTGGTAGATGGCATTAAACAAGGCGATCGCATTAACTCCGCGAAAGTGGTATCCGGGTTAGAAAATTTGAAGAAATAATGACCACTATTTCTTAACCCAATAATAACGCTCTCGATGATAAATGTGAGTTAAAATCGAGAGCAGTTAAGGTTATGTGTATCCGCATGAATATTTAAAACTATGACACAGGCAAAAGTTAAAGAAGACAATATTAATCTCAAAAATCCCCAATACTATTTTAATCGAGAATTAAGTTGGTTAGAATTCAATCATCGTGTTTTAAATGAAGCGTTAGATACTCGGACTCCGTTATTAGAAAGACTTAAATTCGCTGCGATTTTCAGTGCCAACTTGGACGAATTTTTTATGGTTAGGGTAGCCGGTTTAAAACAACAAGTCCAAGCAGGAGTCACTAAATTAAGTGCTGATGGCAAGACTCCTTTACAACAATTAAGCGCGATTAGTGAGCGTCTGCGTTCTTTAGTGAAAGAACAAGATCACCTCTTTGAATATACCCTAAGAAATCTCTTAATTAATCAGGGAATTTATTTGATTAATTATGTAGACTTAGATCAAGAACAAAGGACTTATTTACATCAATATTTTGATGAAAATATCTTTCCGGCCTTAACCCCGTTAGCCGTTGACCCCTCCCACCCTTTTCCTTATATTTCTAATCTTAGTTTAAACTTAGGGGTAGTGGTGCGCGATCCTGAGACAGAAGAAGAACATTTTGCCCGAGTAAAAGTCCCTGGTGTATTGCCTCGTTTTGTCTCCCTTCCCCCAGAATTAAGACATCAAGAAGACGATCAAACAGCCATTTGGACTGGGGTTCCTTTAGAACAGGTGATTGCCCATAATCTCGAGGCTTTATTCCCTGGTATGATTGTGCAAGAATGTCACTCGTTTCGAGTAACAAGAAATGCCGATTTATCCGTCGAAGAAGACGAAGCTGATGACTTATTGTTAGCCATTGAACAAGAGTTAAGAAAACGACATATTGGTAAATCTGCCGTTCGTTTAGAAATTCATGCAGGTACTCCCGAACCTATTAGAAACCAACTGATAAAAGACCTAGACTTAGAAGAAGTTGATGTCTATGATATTGAAGGATTATTAGGATTAAAAGACCTCTTTTACTTTATGTCTCTTCCTTGTCCTGACTTAAAAGATGAAGCTTGGAGTGCTGTTATTACCCCACAGTTACAACGAGTTAGAAAGATTGTCGATGATAACGATGAAGGGAAAGTTCAACAAGAAGGAGAAGATATTTTTTCGGTTATTCGTCAAGGGGATATTTTAGTTCATCATCCCTATCATTCTTTTAGTGCTTCGGTGCAACAATTTATTACTCAAGCTGCTTACGATCCCGATGTTTTAACCATCAAAATGACCCTGTATAGAACCTCGGGAGATTCACCCATTGTTAATGCTTTAATCGCTGCTGCTGCTAACGGGAAACAAGTGGCTGCTTTGGTGGAATTAAAAGCAAGATTTGATGAAGAAAATAATATTATTTGGGCCCGTCGCCTCGAGCAATCAGGGGTTCATGTCGTTTACGGGTTAGTGGGATTAAAAACCCATACCAAAATCATTTTAATTGTCCGTCAAGAAGGTAAAAAAATCCGTCGTTATGTTCATATTGGGACCGGAAATTATAACCCAAAAACAGCTAAATTATATACTGACTTAGGATTGCTCAGTTGTCGAGAAGAATTAGGGGCAGATTTAACAGATTTATTCAACTTTTTAACCGGATATTCCCGTCAAAAATCCTACCGTAAATTATTAGTTGCCCCTGTGAACATGCGCGATCGCATGGTTGATATGATTAATCGAGAAGCGGAACATTGTCGGAATGGAGGCAGTGGTCGTATTGTGGCCAAAATGAACTCTTTAGTTGATCCGCAAATGATTGAAACCCTTTATCAAGCTTCCCAAGTTGGGGTCAAAATCGATTTAATTGTGCGGGGAATTTGTTGTTTAAAACCTGGGGTTGAGGGAGTCAGTAATAACATCAATGTTATCAGTATTATCGGTCGTTTCTTAGAACATTCACGGATTTTTTACTTCCATAATGGAGGAGCAGAAGAGATTTATATCGGTAGTGCCGATTGGATGACGCGAAACCTTTCCCGTCGGGTTGAAGCCATTACCCCTGTAGAAGACGTAAAAATTGCTCAAGAATTACAAGAAATTCTAGGGGTAATGTTAGCCGATAATCGTCAAGCGTGGGACTTACAACCCAATGGCAGCTATATTCAACGTCAACCCCAAAATAAAGAGCATGAGCAAAGTTCTCAGAAAACCTTTATGGACATGGCTCTGCAATCCCTCAAAGATTCGGTTTAGGCAAGACCGAGTCGAATTTTAGAACCTTTGAACTATTCACCTCAATGAGAAGGGGAATAGGGTCTAGCTAAAAAAATTTCTCCAGTTATCTTGTTGTTTTCTGAGAAAATTTGGGCAAATTAAGTATGTACACCTGGAAGGAGGAATGATTGAGCAATCCATCATTCACCCGTCCTTAACAATAGGGATACATTTAAAGGTTTCAGTCTGTGATCGATTGATTAATGACTAAAAAATTATCTCTCAAGAGCTTATTCGTTAGTAAGTTAAATCCCATGTTTGATTAACCTATATAGAGAAACCGTTATGAGAGCAGTTTTACTGGTAGAAGATAGTCCGGCCCAACAAAAAATGATTTCCACCCTTCTCAAAAAAAATGGTTGGCAAGTCATTATTGCAGAAGATGGCATTAAAGCCCTCGAAACCATTCAAGAATCGAGTCCGGATCTGATTGTTTTGGATATTGTCATGCCCAAAATGAACGGGTATGAAGTGTGTCGTCGGATTAAAACCAATCCCAATACTCAAAATGTTCCCATTGTCATGTGTTCTTCTAAAGGAGAAGAATTTGATCGCTATTGGGGTATGAAACAAGGGGCCGATGCTTACATTGCCAAACCCTTTGAAGATATTGAACTCATTGGAACCATTCAACAACTGCTCCGGCAATAAATGCACTATTTCGATTTGGGGAAAACAACATGGTTGGAAATTTAGACTTAGCTCAAAACAACAAGCCAAACATTTCTTCTGAACTTCAGGCCTTACAAACCCCTGAAGGAGAATTATACTTACGGTTTCATTTGCCCTCAAAAGAAGAATTTGCCCTACCGGCCACTGCCATCCGAGAGGTAATGCAGCAGAGTCCGGAGCGGATTACACCCATTCCCAACGCCTCACCCTTACTCTTAGGAACCCTCAATCTGAGGGGGCAGGTTATTTGGGTAGCCGACTTAGGTCAATTTTTAGGCAATACCGTTCCCTTAAGAACCGATCGCCCTGACATTCCAGTCATTGCCGTAGAAGAGCAAGAAACCATTTTAGGGTTAGCCATTGATCAACTGGGGGATATGGAATGGTTAGATATTGAACAATTACAAGCCCCTAACAATGTAGCCGATCACATTGCCCCCTATGTACAAGGAGAATGGGTGGTCAAAGAAAACACAAACCAAGTTTTACGCTTATTAGACCAAGTGGCTATTTTACGCTCAGCCCGATGGGCAACATAAGGGAATCATCCCCTCAACACTTATTCATATAAATATACCGAACTGATAACCCTCAACTTACCACCAATCACTGACACGATTTAAACCTATAGGAGAAAGGCAATGGCATCAGGGACAGACTACGCAAAATTATATAATGAAGCTTATGTCGCTTATGGACAGGGACACTTTGAAGAGGCCGCAACCCTTATGGAACCGATGGCCCAAGCCTTTCCCGAAGACCCTGATGTCTTGCTACTACGAGGTCATATCTATTTCAGTCTGGGAAGATATGAAACGGCTTGTCAACAATACCAATCGGTCATGACCCGCAGCGATCGCCCCGATTTAGTCGATTGTGCCAATCAAGGTTTCACCCAAGCGCAACAACTCCTTAATCAGTCAGGGGGCTATCAAGCAGCCCCAGAGGCCACTGCTGCCCAACCCATGAACGAAAATGATCCCATAGACCTAGATAACCAGTGGTCCGAGACAGAAGAGCCATCAGAAGACTGGGGCGGTGAGGATTTTGATCTCGATGGACTGGACTGGGATAGTGCCATTTTTGATGACGAAGATTTAGGAGAACCCACCATTGGTCATCAAGTGTCTCAAGGCCATCCTTCAGAAACGGCTCAGCAAAAGGGAGACAACACTTTTGATACACCTGTCGATCCCTTCACCACCTTGAGCGAAATTAAACCCTTTGAGTCTTCATCGGATATTCCCAATACAGAGACCTCAGACGATGAAGGTTGGGCCGATTTTGTCGACGACGATCTTTCGGATTTTTCCTTTGACGAGCAAGAATTAGAAACGGAAGCGCATACTGGGGGTTCTGATGAAGAACATACCTTTGTGGTGTCGTCTAATCTCAATCCTCCTTCTTTAAGCAATAGTAGCGGTGAGGTGACTGAAAAGGGGAAAATGCAGTCATTACCGGCAGAAGAAGACTCCAATGATGATTGGTCAAATTATCCGTCCCAGGATGCTCCCACGCTTCAAGCCACTCCCCAGATGATGTCGTCTCATCAATTACAAGAGCATAATCAAGTCTTAGATGAATTTGATGCTTTTCAAGAAGATGCACTGGAAGATTTATCTAATTTTGATTTCACGGAGATCAGTGATGGATTGCCCGATTCGGGTCTATTTACTCAAGCGAGTGAGGATCTCGGTAGTGATTTAGGTCTGCAAACCGGTGATCTTTTATCGGACCAAGGGCCCGAAACCGTCAATTGGGTTAAGTCTGATGATATAGCCCATACCTCCTTATCCAATAGCGAGGTGAAGGTGGCTAAACCTACGGTAGAAGAAGAACAACGTTACCTCGCTTGGTTTCTCAATGCTCCCTTGAAGTTGAAACCCTGGATGGCAGCAGGAAGCACCGGCTTAGCTTCTTTTCTGACTATTTTGCTGGTCAGTGGCTTAGCTTGGTTAATGTCTCCTAAACCCAAACCGGTTGAAGTGCTTGAAGAACCACCCACCCCCGAACAAGTCGAACCGTCTGCTCAGAACCCTGAACCATCAGAAGAACCTGCCGAAACTCCCGCCAACAGCGAGCCACAACCTAAGTCCGGTAATCCTATCTTCTTACTGGCTTTAACGGGGGGATTAGTGGGCTTTGGCGGGACACTCTTCTTCGGATTAGTCAGTTCCTATCAATTAAAACGCACCATTGAAGACCTACAAACTCAGTTCGATTCCATGTATGCCGGTGACTACAATGTGAAAGCCACTATTTACTCTGAAGATGAGTTAGGCCAGTTATCCCATAGTTTTAATGAACTTTCTCGTGTAATTCTCACCACTACCAGTGAAGCGCAACAACGGGCTGCAGAAATGGAACAGGCCAGAGAAGAGTTGCAACGGCAAGTGATTCGCCTTCTAGACGATGTAGAAGGGGCTGCTAGAGGAGATTTAACTGTGGAAGCGGAGGTGACGGCCGACGTATTAGGAGCGGTGGCCGATGCCTTTAATTTGACCATCAATAATCTACGGGACATCGTTGCTCAGGTAAAACGTACCGCCAAACAGGTGAATAAGAGTTCTACGGATAGTGAGTTATTCGCCCGCAATAACTCCCGTGATGCCCTACGGATGGCGGAAGAATTAGCGGTAACCTTAAACTCGGTGCAGGTGATGACGGAGTCTATCCAACGGGTGGCAGAAAACGCCCGCGAGGCGGAAGAAGTGGCTCATACCTCCTCTGTAACGGCTCTGAAAGGGGGTGAAGCGGTGGAACGAACGGTGGCGGGTATTCTGCAAATTCGGGAAACGGTATCGGAAACCACTCGTAAGGTAAAACGCTTAGCCGAAGCGTCGCAAGAAATTTCAAAAATTGTGGCGTTAATCTCTCAAATTGCCTCTAGAACCAATTTACTCGCTCTTAACGCCTCGATTCAAGCGGCTAGAGCAGGGGAAGCAGGACGAGGGTTTGCCATCGTTGCTGATGAAGTTCGCCAGTTAGCTGATCGTTCCGCTAAATCCTTAAAAGAAATTGAACAAATTGTACTGCAAATTCAAAGTGAAACCGGTTCGGTTATGACGGCGATGGAAGAAGGGATTCAACAGGTAATTGATGTAACGGATAAGTCAGAACAAGCGAAACGTTCTCTAGAAGATATTATTGATGTATCTAATCACATTAATACTTTAGTGCGCTCTATTACCAGCGATACCGTCCAACAACAAGATAATTCTAAGGCGGTGAGTCAGGTTATGCAGTCGGTGGAATTAACGGCGCAAGAAACCTCCCAAGAATCTCAACGGGTGGCGGGTTCTCTGCAAAATCTCGTGGGTATTTCCCGTGATTTATTGGCTTCTGTGGAACGTTTCCACATCGAAGGGGCTGCGGAAAAATCAGAAAAATCTTAAATTAGGGTCAGGATTGACTCTTGATTGAAAGAGATTACTATATAATTTCGGAAGTCTCTTAAACGTTAGATTACTCTGTGTGAGGATGGTTAGTTATGAGTCGTGTTATTAGTAAGGTGTTGTCTCCTGCGATGCAGCTTTGGTTACGGTCACAAGTTGAGGAGGTAGATACCCTGGAGATTGCTATTCAAGGCAGCGATCGCCAAATTTTAAAGGGTCATGTTTCGGGCGTAACGTTAAATAGTAATCAAGCGATTTATCAAGGATTACATTTAGGTGAAGTTCAATTAAAAGGGGAAAATATTCGTATTAATATTGGTCAGGTTTTACGGGGTAAACCACTCCAATTATTAGAGGCGATTCGGGTGTCTGGTGCGGTAGCAATTACCAATCAAAATCTACAATCTTCTATCTCTTCTGCTTTATTAGGGGAAGGATTTAAAGGGTTATTAGAAACGTTACTAGACTATCAAGGAATTACAGAACCGTCTCAATTATTAGAACAGTATGAAATTGATTGGCAAGGAGCTTATTTAGATAATAATTATTTTATTTTACAAGGAAAATTGACTCATGATGGGGTTACTCAACCCTTAAAAATTAAAGCAAAATTAACGCTTATTCCGCCACAACAGTTACAATTGTCCGAAGTTGAAATCCAAGGAATTCCTGATATAGAGAGTCATGATGTTAAAGAATTTTCTGTGGATTTAGGTTCAGATGTTTCTATTAATTCCTTTCAGTTAGATACAGATAAATTCATCTGTGAAGGAGAGTTATTAATTCGTCCTTAATTAATATGAAATTGTAAAACCTCTTAGGGTGGGTTAGACGGCTGTAATTTAGGTTATGACGAGAGCTTGATAATCCGTTGTAACCCACCAAAGTTTTGTCTTCTCAGTTTTTCCCCTGAGAAGTCCCGTCTTCCATTTTTATAACTGTTTATAACTGTTGATGATTTCATTTGAAGGCAACCCTTCGGGAAGTCAAAAGACAAAAGGCAAAAGTCAAAAGGTTAGGTTACTTATAGATTAACGCTCAAAATACAGATTCTCCCCACCCTCCCACACTTTCTAGTGAGGTTAGTGAGCAAGATGCTCACACTCCCCTGCTTCCTCTGCTTCCTCTGCTTCCTCTGCTTCCTCTGCTCCCCACACTCCAAACACCGATCACTTGGCAAAGGACTCCTTACAGGGGACAATAGATAAAAGAAAAATATTGAAAATTACTTTAAGTCTACTTCGTGGATAATATTCGTACTGTTTCTGATACCAAGCGTAAATTTTATGGCTACCACACCCGGCCTGTAAATTCCATTTATCGGCGGTTTGTGGAAGAATTGTTAGTAGAAATGCACCTACTTTCGGTTAACGTCGATTTTGGCTATGATCCTGTCTATGCCTTGGGCGTGGTCACCTCTTTTCAACGGTTTATGCAAGGGTATAAACCCGAAGGGGATAAAACCTCTATTTTCAATGCTATCTGTCAAGCGGTAGAGGGAAATAGTGAGAAATACCATCAAGACGCTGAAACCATCTTAAACGAAGCCAAAGGGCTGTCTATTGGTGATTTCAAGGACAAACTAACCCACGTTACCGAAAACCAAGGGGGAGAAGGCAGTTTATGGGGAACCTTTGGAGCGATCGCAGCTAATGCTAAATTTAAGTATAGTCGTTTATTTGCCATTGGGTTATATACCCTGTTAATGGAAATTGATGCGGATCTCGTCAAAGACGAAGAAAAACGCACCGAAACCACCCAAGCAGTTTCCTCGGCACTCAATTTTTCCCCAGAAAAACTGCAAAAAGACCTCGATCTCTATCGCAGTAACCTCGATAAAATGCAGCAATTATTAACTGTAATTGAGGATACCCTAGAAGCCGATCGCAAAAAACGCGCTTCTCAAGAGGCCGAAAAAACAACGGAAGTGGTGGATGAAAAAGGAACGCCAGAAAATCAAGAATCCGAAACCAACGGATGAGTTCTAACCCTCGAAAATCTGGCATAATAACGATGACCCACTAGATACCCTTAGAGTCATCTGTGAAATTGCCCTTTCGTTCAAAACCACCCACTCCCCAGTCTACCGTTGAAGAAAACCCCTCCGGGTTAGGAACCTTTGGGGGGGTTTATACCCCTTCCATTCTCACTATCCTGGGCGTAATTATGTATTTACGCTTCGGGTGGGTGGTGGGCAATGCCGGTTTAATTGGCACAGTCCTCATCGTTATTTTAGCTAACGCGATCACCTTTTTAACCGCTCTTTCTGTGTGTGCGATCGCCACTGATCGGGTAGTAAGAACAGGAGGGGCTTATTATATGATTAGTCGGTCATTGGGGATCGAAACCGGCGGGGCCGTCGGTATTCCTCTCTACTTTGCTCAGGCCCTATCCGTTGCCCTGTATACCATCGGTTTTGCAGAAAGTGTGGTCACTGCCTTTCCCAACTACAATCTCAGTCAACTCTACATTGCTTTAGCTGTTACCGTTGGTGTCGGAGTTTTAGCCTTTACCTCGGCCGATATTGCCATCAAAGCTCAATACTTTATCATGGCGGCCATTGTTCTCTCCTTATTATCCTTCTTCTTTGGCCAACCTGTCGAAGAAACCCAGATCGAAATGTGGGTAAGCAATAAAGAACCCTTTTGGACCGTATTTGCCGTGTTTTTTCCGGCGGTAACTGGAATCATGGCCGGGGTGAATATGTCAGGAGATTTAAAAGATCCCATTAAATCTCTACCCACTGGCACTTTGGCGGCCGTTGGCACCGGATTTGCCATCTATATGTGTTTACCGATTTTCTTGGCGATGCGGGCTAATAGTAGCACCTTGATCGCCGAACCCTTGATTATGCAACGCATGGCTGTTTGGGGACCGGCCATCTCTATGGGGGTTTGGGGGGCAACTCTCAGTAGTGCGATTGGTAGTATTTTAGGGGCCCCGCGTATCCTGCAAGCATTGGCCAGAGACGGCATTTTACCCCGTTGGATGCGTTTTTTGGGACAGGGTAGCGGCCCCAGCGATGAACCGAAAATAGGGACGTTAGTCACCTTTGTGGTGGCGATCGCTGCGGTTTGCATTGGGGACTTAAATATTATTGCCCCAGTGTTGACCATGTTTTTCTTAACCACCTATCTCGTCTTAAATATTTCAGCCGGGGTAGAAGGGTTATTAAATAGTCCCTCCTTTCGTCCCTCTTTCCGGGTACATTGGGCGTTATCTATCTTAGGGGCGATCGGTTGTTTAGGTGTGATGTTTCTCATCGATGGTGTGGCGACTTGTGTGGCGGGTATTGTGGTTATTGCCATCTATTTTTGGGTTCGTCAACGGGAGTTGATGGTGACGTGGGGAGACGTGAGAACAGGTATTTGGATGGCGGTGTTACGGATGGCTATTTTACAAACCGATCACACCGACGATACCAAAAACTGGCGACCGCAATTTTTAGTTTTGTCTGGGGCCCCCACCAAACGCTGGCCTTTGATTCAGTTAGCCCAAGCTTTGACCCATAACCGAGGGTTAATTACGGTTTCGAGTGTCTTACCCCAAGGATCACGGGATATTGCCGGACAAGCCGTTTTAGAACGCCGTATTCGGGACTATTTACAACGTCATGGTGTACAAGCGTTAGTGAGATTAATTACTGCACCTGATCCTTTTGATGGGGCGGAAAGACTGGTGGAAACCTATGGGTTAGGCTCCATTGTGCCTAATACTATCTTACTGGGAGATTCTCAACAAAGCACTCACCGCGATCGCTATTGTCAAATGATCGCTAATATTTATAAGGCTCAACGCAATGTCATTGTTTTGCGAGAAAATTCCAATTTATCCTATGATCCCTGGCATGAGTCAAAAAATCGTCGCTTTCGTATTGATGTTTGGTGGGGTGGAGGAATACAAGGAAATGGTAGTTTAATGTTGATTTTGGCTTATTTGCTCCATTCTAATCCTAAATTTCAAAAGGGAAATATTCATCTCAAGTTGGTGGTAATGGAGGAGAGTGCGGTTATTGAGGCACAATCTAATTTAGATAAATTAGTGCAAGATTTACGCATTGATGCGATATCTGAGATAATTGTGGCTGATGGTCGTACCTTTGCGACTATTTTGAAACAGTCTTCTCAAGGGGCTGATTTTATCTTTTTAGGAATGCCTTCTCCGACGGATGATAAATTGTTTGTCAGTAACTATGAAAGACTGCAACAATGGACACAAGATTTACCTACTACTGTCTTTGTTTTGGCAGCCCCTGAGTTTAATTTCCAGGAAGTTTTAGGGGAAAATTGAACTCCGAACTCCGAACTCAAATTTGACAATTTTCTCTGAGTAAAGATAAGGCTAATTCAAAACTATTAGGTTGGGTTTGGACGGTATAAGCTTCTCTTTCTAAGTCTTTGCGATGAATATCTGTATATCCTTGAAAAAATGGACGCACTTGATTCATGGGTTCTAGGGTTAATCCTAATGTTGTTATTTCCCCGTTTCCTGCACAAACTTGGGACGCATGAACGGATTCATGAATAAGAGTGGGTAGGGCAATATGGAGATCGAAAGTTACAGGATTAATCCATATTTTTTTTGTGTTAACTTGTAATAGTCCATAGGCTCCTCTTTTCGGTGGTAAAGCTAGAATTACCTCAAATCCTGCTGTTTCTAATTCTTGTTTTAATTGATTAAATTGTTCATTTTTTTCACTATTTTGGGCAATTATTTTATTAGTTTCAACTGATTGATCACGCATCATGGATGAATACTTTAATGATTCCTCATAAAAACTCAAAGAAGTTAATAAAAAATATGTTGATAGTAATTGCAGCATTGAGACTATTCCCCATCTTAAAAATTATAAAACAATAATAAACGTTTTTATTCTTCATATAAACTTCGTTGTACAGCGTGTCTAACATGAAGAATTCTTACAAAAGAACTATCCTGATTTTCAATCACTGTAAAAATAATTCGATAGGTGTTCCTTCCTTTTCCATAAAGCAACTGTCGAATTTCTTGACTAAAATATTGATTTTCTCTCGCTAAAGGACAACGTTTAGGCATTTTTTCTAAAGATTTAATCGCTTTTAATAATCCTTTATACCATTCTCTAGCTCTTTCTGGAGAAAGTCTTTGAGAAATTGACAGAAAAATTTTATCTGTTTCTGCTTCGGCAACACTAGAAATAATAATTTTGTATGTCATAAATTGGAATTATAAATTATATTTCTCGTATTGTTCTTCTACAAACTCATCAAAAGAACGATAGTTCCCTGATTCAAAATCAGTTAATCCTTTTTGAATTCCTTTAATTGCTTCTTTACTATCTTCTATTTCCCACTCAAGAAGTGCTGTTAGTAGTTCAGTGATAACTTGATTAATTTCTTTACCTTCTTGTGAAGCTTTATTTTGTAATTTCATTTCTAAATCTGGTGAAAGATTAAGTGTAATTGTCATAATCGTTTAATTGATAGAGTGGTTATTTAATTATACTAAAAATGATTAGTCGCTTAAGAAAGATTCTAAAATTTCAGGGGTTAATCCTCTCTCTTGTGCTTTGTGTCCAATGCTATCCATTGTTTTATATAATTGATTTAGTGATTCTTGTCTCGATAAGGTGGATGATTTAAGATAAAAGGCGATTTTCGCCTCTATTTTTTTGCGTTCTTCTTCCGTTGCCTTCCAGTAAGTTTCAGCAACATCTAAGGGTACTTTTATTTGGATTTCTGCTTGATTATTGATCATGGTTATATTTATGATTACCTTTTACCAAACAATTTTAACAAGATATTGAGTAATTAATCCATCTATCGTAACAATAGGAATGTCTTAAACTAAACTTTGAGCGATCAATAATCTATCAAAAGGATCTTTATGAAAATTAGCTAAACGGTTGATTTGTAAAACATGAGACATGAACACAGGTAATGTTTCAAATTGGTTAGAGATCAGACGACTAGGTATATAAATTTCTGGGTTTTCGGGTAAAGAAAGTTTTCCTGTTCCTACTTTAATCATAATTTCCTATGCACTAACAACACTAAAATAAACAGTGTTATCTGAATTAGAAATCATGTTTTTTGCCGTTTGTGACAGTTGAGGATCATCGGCAACCCACCACAAAAAAAGCATGGGTATCTAATAATAATTTCATGAGTATTAATTGATGAAATCGCTTAAAATATCATCGGGTAAAGGTTCATTAAAATCTGGGGAAATAATAATTTTACCTCGATCTTGTCCTGGGATTCTGTTTTTTTTCGTGGGATGAATTGCGGTTATTCGTGCAATGGGAACGCTTTGATCATTATCTTCACAAATAAGAATTTCTTCTCCTTCAAGGACAGACTCTATGAGTTGTGAAAATTGTTGATTGGCTTGAGGAATCGTTACTTTAATAGTCATTGCTGAATTACAATCTTTTATCTCTATATATTCATTATATAACTTTCTTTTGTCTCAATAAAGTGGATGATTTAAGATAAAAGGCAATTTTGGCTTCTATTTTTTTGCGTTCTTCTTCCGTTGCATTCCAGTAAGCTTCAGCAACATCTAGGGTAACTTTTATGTGGATTTCTGCTTGATTATTTATCATGGTTATATTAAGATGACTTCTTATTTTTATTTTACCTCATGCTCAATCCTTTAACCTTTTTAGACTAAGGTTAATATACCCTGTAATATCGGCTATTGCGCTGAGAAAAAATTTGTCATTTCTGAACTGATGATCTATACTCGAAAAAGCTAGATACTTGTAGCTTATTGATTCCCTCTGTTGATACTGCGGAGGTTATGTTTCAAGGGGTATAATAAATGCCTTTACACTTTGGCTAACCTTGGTACAACCACAGGTTCGGCAATAAGTTAGAATACACTGCAAAGTATCTAGCTATTTTGTTTCTACTAACAGATATGAGGACAACTTCTTTAGATTTACCACAAAAAGAATTAAAAAGAATTAAAAAGACAATTCGAGCAATTAAAAACACGCCAGGATGTTGCTAGATTACTCCAGGTTAGTGACTATCAATTACGCTATCATTTGTATATATGTCCTATTGATAAAGCATATACTACCTTCAAAATACCGAAAAAGTCAGGTGGACACAGATTAATTACTACCCCTCAAACATCTTTAAAAATAATTCAAAACAAACTCAATCAAGTTTTGAGTAGTGTATATAAAGTAAAACCATCAGTACATGGTTTTGCTATTCAGAAAAGTATTGTTACTAATGCCAATATACATATCAAACAACAATACGTTTTAAATCTTGATCTTGAAGATTTTTTTCCGTCTATTAATTTTGGAAGAGTTCGAGGGCTTTTTATAGCAAAACCTTATAATTGTTCTGAAGAAGTTGCTACTATATTAGCACAAATTTGTTGTTATAATAATCAATTACCGCAAGGCGCACCTACCTCACCAATTCTATCAAATATGATTTGCGCCAGATTAGATTCTCAGCTTCAAAAATTGGCAAAAAAATATCGGTGTATTTATACTAGATATGCGGACGATATAACTTTTTCGACTTCTCGATTCAAATTTCCTCATCGTCTTGCTTATTTTTCTCAGGATTCCAAAAGCTTAGTTATTGCAGACGAATTGATAACAATTATTAAAGATAATGGATTTTCAGTCAATTTATCAAAACTAAGATTACAAAATAGATATCAAAGACAAGAAGTTACTGGGATTATTGTTAATGAGAAACTTAACGTTAAGCGGAAGTATATCCGACAGGTTCGTGCTATTCTTCATGCCTGGGAAAAATATGGTTTAAAAAATGCAGAAGCTGAATTTTACAAACGATTTAATGCTCAAAATAATGTGATTAAAAATCAAGATAAATTTAGGAAAATGGTTCAAGGAAAAATAAATTTTATTGGCTTAGTTCGAGGTCAATATGATCATATTTATTTGAAATTTTTAAACCAGTTGAAAAATCTTGCACCTGATTTAGTAGATGATTCAAAAATTAATGTTATTCCGAGTAAAATTTCAGATATAAAGACACAAAGAAACTTACGTAAAGCTATTATCTGTACTGAAGGAAAAACAGATATAAAACATTTAAAATCTGCTTGGCAATGGTTAATAAATACAGATAGAGTTTATGATTTTGACTTAGAATATCAAGAAGATGAAAACTCTAAGCAGAAAGGTAAAGGTAGCAGTCAACTTGTTAATTTGTGTGAAACTCTTTCTAAGATAGCTCAAAATATTCCTATAATTGCTATTTTTGATCGAGATGAGC
>JAAUYB010209551.1_pt1 | contig 15907 bp, 7 predicted proteins | sample 7278071 | NCBI WGS metagenome assembly JAAUYB01 (sample SAMN14350121, study PRJNA611818) | marine sediment metagenome | isolation source: surface marine sediment (1.8m) | place: French Polynesia: Moorea | collected 2018-08
CAAAGATGCGGTTGATATATTCCATCTGACCCAGGATTTGCCCCAACCCCAATGGACCGTCAACCCCACCATTCGCACCGTGCTGCGCCCCTACCTGGACGCCCGGCGCATGATCGGTCAACAGGTCCTGTTGCAGGACGCCGTGCCGGTGGGCATCAGCCTTTCCATCTCGGTCCGGGTAGCGCCCAACTTCTTCCAATCCGAGGTGCGCCGGGCCGTCGAACAGGCGCTGGGACAGGGTCCCGAGGGCTTTTTCAGGCCGGGCCGACTGGCCTTCGGCGAGGATATCCACGCATCGGACTTGTTCCAGGCGCTCATGGGCCTGGACGGCGTGGTCAATGTCTGCCTGAACCGCTTCAAAAAAGTGGGCAACCAGTTCGCCGATCAGGCTGCCGCCGGGGTGATCGTACTGGACGGCCTGGAGATCGCCGTCTGCGATAACGATCCCGCCGAACCCGAACGCGGCTACTACCGGCTATTCTTCCACGGAGGACGCAAGGGATGAACGATTTAACCCGCTGGAACCGATCGGGGCTGACCGGCTTCCGCTATGTGGACGGCAACGCGGCCACCTTCCTGGAAGACCTGAGACTGGCCCTCATCTCCCGCTACACCGGCGAGGGCGACGGTAAGTCGGACAACTGGCAGTGGTGGCGGCAACTGTTCGCCGATCTGCCGGAAGATCCAACCGAACGCGCCGCCCTCGACGCGCTGTTAAGCGGTTACAAGAGTAAACTACAATGGACAGACCTGTGGGTGGATGTGCCCGCCCGTCCCGAAACCGCCGAAAAACGCGAAGAGCGCCTGCTGGCCCTGTACCGGGGTGAGCGCCGCGACTTTGCCTGGGAAATAAAACGCGCCCTGGCTCGCGCCCTACACGTATTGACCGAGCACATCGACGCCTATGCCAACGAGGGCTACCTGGGCACCGCAACCCAGTGGGACAATGTGCGCCGCCTGGTGGAAATGCTGGACTACCACCCCGCCCCGCCCGCATCCGCCGAGACCTGGCTGGCTATAGAGGCGAAAGACGAGGGAACCTTGGAAGAGGGCTTCCAGGTCAAATACGCGCCCCCGGAAGGCGGCTCCCCGATTTTCTTCGAAACCCTGGCCGATACAGAGGTTGATCCCGACCTCAACGAGCTGAGAGCTGAAAAGTGGAACCAATCGCCCACGCTCATCACCGGCACGACCATCGACCTCGAGGGCAAGTTGGAAGACCCCGCTGTCGGCGACCCCATTCTGCTCGAGCGCACCGGCTTCTCGCCCCTCGCCTATGTGGTGCAGGGCCTGACGCCCGGGGAGGAGAAAACCACGGTCACCCTGCCTCACGCGCTGACCTCACGCCACCGGGTTGTCGAGGGCCGCACCTGGGCCAACCTGGAACCCAAGGACCGCCTGACTCTGACGGGCCCGCTGGCAACCACCCCGTTCAACGCCAAACAGCTTGTATTGAAAACCAAACCCGCGGACCTGAAACCCAATACAGTGCTTTATATAGAAGACGGAACCAACGAACAGTTCCGAACCGTTAAATCCGTGGACGGCTACAACTTGTCCTTCGCCAGGAACCTGAGTACCCTGGACATTACCAGGGGCAAGGTTTCCCGCGCCCGTATTGAGAGCAATCTGACCTGGCTGGATGACGGCAGGGTCAAGGTGCCGGGCGACCTGACCTCGCTTCGGGGTCTGGCGGTTGCGGCCATGCACCGCGACGGTATCCGCGAGGGAACCATTACAGCCGCCGTGTATGTTCCCGTGTCCACCAGCGCTCGCGACAGCGGCGGCTATACCACGCTGACCATCACCGCGACAAACTCGCTACAAAACCTTTCAAGACTATACCTGCCCACCGCCACCCACGAATGGGAGGTAGACGCCTACCTGGAACTGGACCGCTTCAACAAACCGCCGCTCACCATTCAGACAAGCGCGCCCAAGAAATTATCGGCCGGTGATTTCGTGGTGCTGAAGACCGGCTCCGAGATGGCCTGGGGAAAGGTCCGTTCAGTCAGTATCGGCGACGACGATATCGCGGATATCACGGTCAACAGCTGGAACCAGGACAGCTTCGGCCCCTGGTACACTGTCCAAAGCACCGTGTTGGGCCACTATAAAACCAGGGTCCGTCCCTACGGCTGGGAAGACAACAGCACGCCTCTGACTTCGCCCGTTCCCATCTACAACGATCTTGTCAAACCCGGCATGCAGTTCATCCTGGAAGGACCCGGCACGCCCTTCCTGGTTACCGTCACCGACACCTCGGAGAAGTACGGTATGTACTTCTCACCCACCCCGGACAGTGATGCCGGCTACACCTACTACAACAGCCTGTTCCGGGGCAACCTGGTCAAAGCGGGCCACGGCAAGAGTAAACCCGAAAAGGTCCTGGGCAGCGGCGACGCCGCCACGGCCAACCAGTCTTTCCTCTTCGCCGAGAAAGACGTGTCATTCCAGTCGGACACCACTTTCTCAGCGGGCGTCAAGGCGGCCGTGAAACTACGCGTGGGTGACCGGACCTGGGTGCAGGTGGCCAACCTGCGTGATTCGGAAGCCGCGGACCCGCACTACAGCGTGGCCATGACCGAGGACGGCAGCCTGAAAATCAGCTTCGGCGACGGCGTCACCGGCAGGCGCCTGCCCACGGGCGTCAACAACATCCGCCTTGCCTACCGCGTGGGCAGCGGCCTGGCGGGCAACCTGGACGCGGGCTCCCTGATCAAACCCGTCAAACCTCACTGGCTGGTAGAAAAAGTGCGCCAACCCATGGACGCCTCCGGGGGCGGCGAAATGGAGCCCGTCGAAAATCTGAGGGAAAACGCGCCCTCCACCGTACTCACCCTGGATCGGGCGGTATCCCTCAACGACTTCGCCGCCTTACTGGAGGGGCGCAGCAATATCTGGCAAGCCCGCGCCTTCCAACTGCCCACACCGCGCGGCAGCGGGGAAACCATCGAGATCGTGGTGGTTCCCGCGGGCGGCGGCCTCATGGGCGAGTCCGAGACGGAACTTAAGGAATACGTCACCGCCCACGCGGTACCCGGGGTCAAAGTTCAATTGAAGGACTTCCGAACCACCCGCTTCACCCTGGATATCACCGCGGCCATACAAACCGATCAGTTCGATGCGGAGAAAACCACCGAAGCCGTCCGTACCGCCGTTCTGGACGCTTTCTCGTTGCAGAACCGCAAGCTTGGACAACCCGTCTACCTGAGCGAGGTCTACCACGTGGTAGAGGGCATAACCGGCGTGGAAAATTCTCACTGCATCCTGAACAACGACGCCTCGCTGGAGAAGATCACGCCCCCGGAAACCCACGTGGCCTGGCTGCACAGCGGCCTCCTGCTTGTCAGCCATAAGGAGTTTCAACTATGAAACCGGAACTGAAATCCATCATCGGCCGCCAGCTCTACTTCTCCCTGCTGCCGCAAATCTACCGCACGGAAGATAACGGCGATCTGGCCCGTTTCCTGGACAGCAGCGGCATGCTGCTGGACCTGGTGCGCAACACCCTGGCCCAGCGCCTGGCCGACAGTTTCCCGGACAATCCCTTCGAGGGCCGCGCCTGCCAGGACTGGATTCTGCCCTACCTGGCGCAACTGCTGGATGCCCGCCTGCTCAGCCCGCACCTGGAGGGCCGCCGCACCGAGGTGGCCGACGCCGTGGCCTGGCGTCAACGCAAGGGCACCCGCCCCTGCGTGGAGATGATTGCCGAGGGCGTGGGCCAGAAGGAGGTAGAGGTCCAGGAAGGCTGGCAACGCGTGATCACCACCCCGCAAATCGGCTTCCCCCTACTGCCGGAAAACGCTTTCGGGCAAACCGTGACGCACAACCCCGCCGACCCCATGGACATGGCCCGCCACCCCGGCCTACCGGCGGTCACGCCCGATTTCCGCCTACTTTCCCGCGCCGTGCTGAGCGACCCGGGTCATCCCCAACAGCGCGAACGCCGCGACGGGACCCTTTGGCGGCAACTCAACCCGCACGGCGCGCCCTGTTTTCCCGACAGTCACGAGGATGTTTCCCTACGCACGGTCGACTTCCGTACCCCCTCCTGGCGAGAGGGCCGTTACCACCCCAGGCGGGTTTTATTGTATGCCCCGCCCCCGGTCGGCTTCTTCCCGCCGGACATGACCCGCTTCACCTGGGGCAACCGCAACAACCACCCGGACCTTTTCGAGCGCATCGATGACACCGGCAAAATAACCCTCCACAACCCGTCGGGCGCGGCGGCCATGATCACCACGAAACCGCCCAACTTCACCGACGATGTCACCTACACCGTGCGCGGCATTCATGCCGGGGACACGCTCACCTTCAAGGCGGGCCGGGTGATTTTGGAGAATCTGGCCGCACGCCGGGTGGTCATCGACGTAACCCCGGGAACCGAACCGGTGATCGACGCTCGCAATTGCCTCTTCGACGAGTTGGAAGTCACGGCGGGCACCGCCCGGCTGGAGTACTGCACCATCCGCGTCAAAGCCCGCTTCCAAAGGGTCGAGGCCAGTGATTGCATCTTCCCCGAGGATGCAACCATAGCCGGCATTCCGGGGGAAATCGAGAGCTGCATCCGCTACTCGCGCATCCCCAAGAGTTTTCTGAAGCTGCACATCAGCATCCTACAGCCGAAGCTGAAAAACAACACGACCGAAACCCCCGTATTCCAAACCTATCGCTTCTGCAAGGACAACACCTGGCACGACGCTTCCATTTTCGGCGAACCGGGTTACGGCGTGCTGCATCCGGCGACGCCGGAGTCCGTCCGTCAGGGCGCCGAGGACCGCAATGAGATGGGCGCCTACCATCACGCCCATTACAATCTGGCCGACGAGGCCGTGTTGGATAAGCTGACCGATTTCCTGCCGGTGGGCCTGGAAGCCGTTATGATTCAAGACCCCCGGCTGCATGCCCAACCCCCGCAACTAATCTGACTTCATCGAGTTATATGGAGATGAACCATGAAAACGCAGATATCCAGGGATAATTTCCGGCCCGCCCAACGTTATTCGGGCGTCTACCAGCAACAGGGCCGCATGTTCACCGACTACGACTTCAACGAGTTGGTTACCCTGATCAAGAACCGGCTCGCCGAGTCGTTGACGGACGTCATCAAAAGCGGCGCGCCGCGAGATCGCGGCGCCGCCGTCACGCAGGCCGGGGCCGGTGATCCCATCCTGTTGAAGTCGGGTTGGCTTTATGCTGACGGCGTTCCCGCGCTGCTGGTGCCCAAGGACGTCGCACAGCCTTTTACGCTGGACAATCAGGCCGATTTCCCCGGCGCCCCGCTGCCCGCCCCCGGCATGCATTTTTATGCCGATGTCTGGGACCGCACGGTAACATCGCTGGAGGACAGCAAGCTGTTGGACCCGGGCCTCCACGGCGCCGACACCTGCTCGCGCACCCGCACCATGGCCCAGATCAAGCTCTGCCCCGCGAGTTTGAACCCCGAGAACACGGACGATATCCCGCAAATTGGCAATGCGCTTTTGGACCTTAAGCTGCCCCAGGGTGTTACCGTCAGGGACCCCTGCGATCCCTGTGCCGACAATTTGGACCTGGACAGCCGCGTGGGCAATTACCTGTTCCGCCTGGAAGTACACGATGTTGAAGGCAACGCCCGTAACCCGGATGCGGTCGTCCTGAAATGGTCGCGGGAGAACGGCGCCGAAACGCATGCTACCGGCCAGGAGCCCGATGCATTCAAAAGCGGGGCCTGGATCTATGAGTTCTACGATACCGAAAGCGAGACCCACCTGGGCTGTCACCTTGCTCCCGGCTTTACACCCACCCGGGGCAAGCTTTTCGCCGGTTATCCCGACCCTGCCGATGTTCCCGCTTTGGGCAAGGTCCGTCGTTGGGACGGTACCTGCACCCTCAGACGCAACGGCTCGAATTGGACATTGGCCGCTGATGACGGCGTCTTGACCCTGAGCCGCGACCGCGACAAGATTCTCACCACCGCGGGCAGCGCGGAAGCCTGGGGTAAGGTCACCCTGGGCGCCACTTTCGGCGTCAACCTGGAAACCGTGGTTCTGGACCTTACCCTGGCCACTCGTACCTTCCTGGCCGGTGATTACTGGCAAGTCGCCGTGCGCGAGGCCGTACACAAGGCGGGCGACACCCTGGCAACCGATTTGCCACCCATGGGCATTCGCCACCATTACCTGCGTCTGGGCACCACAAACGCGGCCGGGGACCTGATCCCTCATCGCGACGCACGGCGCCGTATACTCAACTTCCCGCCGTTGACCGACATGCACGCAATCGACATTGCCATCGACAATAACTGTCCCAAGCTATACGACGGCGCGGTCAACCTGCAGGAAGCCCTGGACAACCTCTGCGCCATCGAGGCGTCGGACATCGCCTTTACCGACAACTGCCCCAAACTATTCGACGGGGCCGACAATCTACAAACAGCCCTGGACAACCTCTGCGCGATCGAGGCCGGTGACATCGCCTTCACCGATAACTGCCCCAAGCTTTACAGCGGCGCCGAGGACTTGCAAACCGCCCTGGACAACCTCTGCGCCATTGACGCCGGTGATATCGGCTTCACACCCGACGAGGACTGCGAGCTTCTTAAAGACGCCGAAACCGTCAAGGAAGCATTGGACACTTTATGCAAACGGCCCGTGAGCGGCGGCGGTTGCCGCGTTACGATCGGCGAAGGCGGCGATTTCCCCGACCTGGAATCCTTTCTTCGCGACCAGGTCAACGACAAAGCCACGGACATCTGCGTCTGTCTTTTGCCCGGGGAACACGTGGTAACCGACTTGCGGCTGAACAGGCAGGCAGACAAATTACACATCAGCTTGGAAGGCTGCGGACCCGGTGTCGTGGTTCGCATCGAGAAACTGATTTATTTCAATAATATAGATGCGCTTCACTTGGAAGGCATTCGTTTTCTCTTTGAACCCAATGCGCGCATCCTACTCTATCTGACCGGCGATGTGCGCATCGAGGCCTGCCAATTCGACGGTGGCGGCATACTGCCCCAAATCATGATCTGGCAGTCCGCGCCCGCGCATATCACACAGTGCCGGTTCCAACCCGATCCAAGATCCACGCTGAACGTGGCGGCCAATATCACCGCCGAGACCAACATGATCGCCTTCTTCAACGACCGGTCCGAAGTCCCCCTGGAAACCCTGGCCAATCAGACCGCCGAGGCCCTTGTCGCCCAGTCTTTTGAGCAGCGAAGCCAGATCGTCGACAACATTGCGACAAATTTGAAAAGGTTCAAAATAACCAACCGCGAGAATTCGGCCTACACCGGATTGATGCGGGTAATCGGTAGGGATGTGGCGTCCCAGGAAGCCGTGGCTGCCGGATTGATCGATGTGGTCAACGCAACCTTCGCAAGTCGCCCGGCCTCCTCACTTATCCTTATGGGCCTTGGACAAGACATGTCGATGGTGGACAACCGCATTACAGGTACGGTTGCCCTTGAAAGTATCAATTCAAACCTCGCGAGCTTGAACCGCGACGAATTGAGCTCTTTCAACAACAATAACCGGGAAGGAAAGGTGACTTTCACTGCCGCAAACGGCAGGCTGTCCCTTCGCGGCAATCGCATTACCCAAATGGTCATGGGCAACACCCTTATCAACCAGGTGAGAGCCGTGCTGAACGGCGGCGCGATTAGCGCCAACATTTTCAAATCGGTCCACCTCACCGACAACGTCTTCGAGCTCGACAGCAACAGCATTCTGGCCCGGAATCACCACTTCAGCAACAATACGGTCCCGTTTATTGAAAATTTCAATACCGACCTGTTTCATGTGGTGGGCGAAACCGCGCTATACATGGGCAATCACTGTGATGAAATCAGCGATATCGCCATGATCATCAACGCCACCCGATCCCCTAAAACCAGATCCCGCGACGAAATGAACAACGTTCTTATTTTGGATGCTTAAGCTTCGAGGAAGCCGTTGAACCACTTTTTCATTCATACGCTTGAGGCTGTATGAAGGCCCGCGCTACCAAAAGAAAAAACAAAACCACGGCAAGACCTGCCGCTAGGGGTTCCGGCTCTTTTGCGCCTGCCCCGACCGGACGCAAGGCCATACGTCAGGCATTGGAAAGCGCCTCCATCCAAGCCAAACTGAAGGTGGGCCGACCGGACGACGCCTACGAACGGGAGGCGGACAGTGTGGCCGACGAGGTCATGCGTATGCCGGATCCAACCGCCCAAACAGCGGCCGGCGGCGCGGAGCCCCCACCCGCCGGAAATAAAAACCAGGGCCCCGACGGCGCTACCTTGAGGCGCAAACCGGTGACGGTTTCCCTGCGCAAGGGTTCGGCCCCGGTCCAACGCATGTGTGACGAATGCGAGCAAGAGGTTCAGCGCCCGGAGGATAAGACCGGAGCGGCCCCGAAGCAAAGCATGGACCCCGAACCCCTGGTCAACCGGGTGAAGAGCGGCGGCAGTCCTCTTGCCGGCGACCTTCGGGCGTTCTTCGAACCGAGGTTCGATCGCGACTTTTCCCAGGTTCGCATTCACACCGGCAGCCACGCGGAAACGGCGACGGAAGCGGTCAGTGCCCGCGCCTTTACCCTGGGCAACAACATTGTTTTCGGTCGGGGTCAATACAACCCGCATACCGACACGGGCAAACGCCTTCTGGCGCACGAGCTGACCCATACCATTCAGCAAGGAGACAGTCACCGGGTTCAAGGGGATTGGCTGCAACGACAGTGCTCTAACGACGGTGTGGCCACCAATTGCCACAACTGGACCATTCCCTTGCCGCCGTGGATCGCCGGCAGCATTGCCCACGGACAGATTTCGGCCCTGTTGGGCATTCTCCCACAGGCGATTCCCCGAGCTACCAAGCTGTTGATGGGCATGCCCAACCCGCCGGCTATCACGCCCTACGGCTTCCCCGACCTGTGGCGCACGGTGCCGGGCTTTGCTGAAATTGCCGAAATCAAATCGAGCTATACAGGATGCGAGGTTGCGGAAGACGAGGCCGCCCATTATGTCCGGCGGCACGATGAATGGGCAACCCGGGCGCCCCATACCGATCAACCGGATCTCAACTACGCCGCCACCTGCGGCGGTGTTTTCCCAGGAGCGCTTATGAATCTGACAGGGCGCACCGGTACAGATCTCAATCTGGGGATCTTCTGGGGCGACCCGGGGAAACAACTGCATGTACAGGCCAATGCCATGGGCGGCATGATTTACTGGTGCACGGGTGCGGGCATCACCGGCAGCCCGCTCTGGTACCCGGCGTTCCGGCAATTGGCCCGGGACCTGAGAGATTTCCTGAATCAATTGAGACAAACTTTTCAGGAAATTTTGGACGGTATTATCGAGGCCGGAGAAACAGTCGCGGCCGCGGTGCTCAGTTTTATTATGGGCATCGTGGAATGGGGCCGGGAGCACAGTGTGGCTCTGGCCGTTGCCGCCCTATGCATCGTGATGTTGGTTTGCGTGATTGCGGCCGGTCTTTCCCTGTTAGCAGAGGCGCCGTCCGGCGGCACGTCCACCGCTCCGCTGGCTCTTTCGGTCGGTACCCTGTTGGCCACAGGTGCAGCCATCCTGCTTCTCTTGGGCTTCGATGTGCCCGAACTGGAACCCACCGGTGTGGAAGTTGCCCGTTCCCTGGCCCCCGCGGAAGCCGATCGTTCCGTGACCGGCGCCGACTATGAACGCGAAACGGGGAATGGCATCAACTATCCCAACACCCCGAACGCCGCGAGCGCGGAAATTGCCACACCGCCCGGTCCCAGACTGCTGGCGGCTCTGGCTCCACTTAGCGATGTTTCCGGCCTGCAACGGGCCGCCGTTTCTCTGTTTACCTCGGACGAGGCGGCCCGGGGCCGGGCGCTGGGTTTGATGAACCAAACTACCGACGTCCTGGCCGCCAACGGTCAGGCCGAGACCGCGGAAATGATAAGAGGCTATATGACCCGAACGGGCCTGGCTTGAGACGGGCCCGATATCACTCGGGCTGAACGACCTAAAGAACGGATGAGAAGACCGATGAGGTGGTGATCACCCAATTAATGAGGGGGTTGGCTATGAAAACCCTAATTCAAACGAAAGGCAAAAAGACCAAAACCGTCAACAGCCAACCGGTTTCCATCGCACCCATACCGGCCGGCCGGGCGGCTATAAGGAACGTAATCGGTAACGACTTGATCCAAACCGACCTCAAGGTAGGTGCGCCGGACGACGCCTTCGAACGCGAGGCCGATCATACAGCCGAGCAGGTCATGCGCATGCCGGACACGGCTCAACCGCCGCCCATATCCGGGGGACAGCCCGGGATTCAAAGGGTATGCGACGAATGTGAAGACGAACTTCAGAGGAAATCGGACGAAGAAGAGGAAGAGGAAATCGTACAAACCAGGACAGAGTCCGGGACAACTCCGAAGATCGACCCGGGCACAGAAAGCGCTATTCATGCCCAACGTTCCGGCGGCAGGCCCCTGGATGCCACAACGAGAGCCTTCTTTGAACCGCGCTTCGGCTACGATTTCTCCAACGTCCGCATTCACAGCGGTGAACAAGCCGCGAGTACGGCCGAATCCCTCAACGCCCGCGCTTATACACTGGGCAGGGATATCGTCTTCGGCCGGAACAACTATGCGCCTCAAACGGAAGACGGCAAACGCCTGTTGGCCCATGAACTGACCCATGTGGTGCAACAGGGCAAAGCCTCGTCCCATCCCGGCCGATCGAGCGTCCCCGGTGAAGCGCCGAACCGTAGCCCCGAAATGGTGCAAATGGATCGGTACACCCCGGAGGAGCGCCGTGCGATGGTCGAGGGCCGGGTCACACCCACGGCGGATGACAACGCCCTGGCCACCCGTCTCGGATTTCAACCGGGTGATATCGTATTCAGGCTGGGCAGCACCGCTCTTGCCGGGATGATCAATAATCCGGTTACCCACGGCGGTATTTACCTTGGCAATGGACTGATCCACGATATGGTCGGTTTTGGCAACCGTACCGTAAGGGCGACCCTTTTCTACGAGGAAGCCGCTGATGCATCGGTGGTGAGGATCATCCGTTTCATTGGTCCCGAGCACCAGTTGATTATCAGCCGTCTCCTTGAAAATATCCAGGCCAGGGACTTCAACCTCCCTACAGACCCCATACCATGGAACTTATTCAGTACGGCTACTGACTATCGCACGGCCACCTGCCTGGAGTACTCCCACGCGCAATTCCTATACGCGATCCAGGAATTGAGCGGGGAAGCGTCGGTTCCTCAAGCAACCCGAACGCAATTGGCGCAAACCTACTTTGCCTCGGGCGGATCAACGCCTGATCCCCTGATCTCCCCGCAAAGTATATCCCAATCTGTTGGGTATACCATTAGCGGCGAACCCGGATCGCGGGCAGCGGCGGCCGGAGCGATCTTGTCTTTGAGCATCCCGGTATGGGGCGCGGACTCCATGGGCGAGGACATTGATCCTACGGTCTTCCAAAACAGGCCCGAGGTTACTCAGGAGCGCAGGGAGAATCGATACTGGTGGGGACGCCACGTTACCTTGACCCAAACCCTGGATACTTTCACCTACCGTTCTTTTGCCGATGCGACCCAATTCTTCCAAAGCATCAATCCCGGCACCCCATAACGATACACAAACCCGTTGCCTTTTGTTAACCTTGCTTCAAGGAATTCCCGACGGGCGGTGAAATCAATGAAAACCTTTGCACGCAAATCACGAAAAAAAACGCGGACCTTCACCACGGCAACCTCCTTCGGTGCGGCGCCCATGGGACGCGTGGTAATCAGGCAGATCCTGGAAGGCAACCGCCTGCAACCCAAGCTGAAGGTGGGCGCCCCCAATGACGCCCATGAGCAGGAAGCAGACCGCGTGGCTGACCAGATCATGCGCATGCCCGATAAGGGGACCCCGCAAATCGGTCAGGGCCCGGAAGGCGTGCAACGGGTTTGCGCGGAATGCGAGGATGAACTCCAACGACAGCCCGTGCCGGAAGACGAGAATGAACTGCAACGGCAGCCCGCGGAAGAGGACGAGGACGAACTGCAACGACAGCCGGAGGAAGAGGAGGAAGAATCGCTTCAGGCCAGGGCTGTTGCCGGGGAAACGCCGGCTGTCACCGACAACACGGCCTCCGAGATTCGAAGCCTGAGAGGACAGGGCCGGCCCATGGACCATACGACGAGGGCCTTTTTCGAACCCCGCTTCGGTCGCGATTTCTCAAACGTTCGCATCCACACCGGACCCCAAGCGGCCGAGACCGCGGGCGCTGTCAAGGCCCGGGCCTTTACCTTGGGTCGCGATATTGTCTTCGGCGCCAATCAGTACAGCCCCCAAACCCAGCGGGGTAAACATCTCCTGGCTCACGAGTTAACCCACGTGGTGCAACAGAGCCGAGCCTCGGTCGCGGCTTCTTCCGGCAATATCCAACGCAAGGTGACCGTGGTCGACCCCAAAAAGAAAATCAAGAAACCCGGCGGTAAGGGCCTCGACCAGACCAACGGGAAAACCGTTTTGGATTACCTTACCAAGCTTTGCGGCGAGGGTAAGGTCAAAGTGACCGGCGCCGGCCAGGTCACCGTGGACAAGAAATTCTGTTCACCGACCTTTGCGCCTTTTCCTTTCGGCCCCGGAATCATGCTGCCGCCGCCTGCCGTCTTCTCCAAAACGCCCACGGGTTGCACCTGCCTTTGCGACATGGCGGCCTCCAAGCATTCGTGGCGTATTAAAGTGGACGATGTGAGTTGGCCCCATACCGACTTCGATGACGACGATAAGGCCAACGGCCGCAAGCCGGGCGGTACGGGCGGCCAGGTGACGGCGCCGTCGCCCAACACGGAAAAGTTCTGGGGCGCGGCGACCAAATCGGGCAAGACCCTGAACATTGCTCCCTGGTTGGTGCTGGGTCACGAGCTTTGCGGCCACGGCTGGCTGGGTAATTTCGGAAAGCACGGTCCCGACCATGCCAAACCCAGAGGCAAGGGCGGCCACCAGCTCACCGTTGGACGCGAGAACCAATTGCGGAAAGAACACGGCATCGAGTTGCGCGGCACCTACAAGCAACCCTATTGCGGCGAGTCCTTCTGGCGTTCCAAGAAGAAGCCCAAGAAGATCAACTGGTCCAGCTTCCTCAAAGCCTGCAAACAATTCAGGAAGGCGTACAACAAGAAGCACGGCACAAAATACAAACTCAAGGACACGATTCCCTGAGTCCTGAAAACGCCGGGTATCCATAATGGAGTGCGGGCAAAAGCGCCGGGAGCAACTGTTAGCCCCCATTGCCCCACCTATTATTTATCGCCCTAAATACCGGAATACCTACACCATTCTTGTTTTTCAGGTCTCGCGAGAATAGATTCTCCAATATGGAGCCATTGCCGGAGATTAGTATCAATCATTTCAAACCCGATAACCCCGTATAGATAAAGATAAGGCGGAGAAGCCATGAAAACTTTTGCACGAAAATCGCGAAAAAATGCCCTACCTTCCACTCCGGCCCTGCCGTTCAGTTCCAATCCAGCCGGGCGTCCGGCAATCAGGCAAACCCTGAACGGCTCTCGCCTCCAACCCAAGCTGAAGGTAGGCGCACCCAACGACGCGCACGAGCAACAGGCCGACCGGGTGGCCGATCAGGTGATGCGCATGTCCGATGAAGCCGCTCCGAATATCGGCGGGAGTTCCGAAGGGGTGCAGCGGGTCTGTGACGAGTGTCAGGATGAGTTGCAGCGTCGGCCCATGGGTGACGAACCGATTCAGCGGCAAACCGATAACGAAGAAGAAGAAATACTGCAAACCAAGCCGATTGGCTCGGGCGACATCATCCAACGGGAAGCAGTGGAAATAAGCGATGAGCTGGAGGACAATGAGGTCGGCGACTCCGCTGAAATCTCGCGCAAGGAACGGGGGGCCGATAGCAACAGCATTGCCGCGCCTGACGCCACCCAGTTAAGCGCGGCCTCCGGCGAGGGCAAACCCCTGCCCACCGGAATCAGAAACCGGTTGGAGCCGTTTTACGGCCGCTCCTTTGCCGATGTACGCGTGCACGAGGGCAGCCGCAGCACCGCCCTGAACCAACAACTGAACGCCCGGGCATTTACCTACCGGAACCAAATCTTTTTCGGCGCCGGCGAGTACAACCCCGCCGGCGGGCGCGGCAAACACCTTCTGGCCCACGAACTAACCCATGTGGTGCAACAGGGGTACGCTCCCCGGAGCACCCCCGGCCTACAACGAAAACCGGCGACGGAGGTAGAAGGGGCCGTGGCCCCGGCCGGCATCATGCGGCAGCCAAAGAATTGCACCACCGCAACCAGACCCATCGATAAGAGCAAAGATATTAAAAAATACAACTGCACGGGTCTGGCCTTTCGGGATTATAAATTCCATTCGCCGGACCCCAAACTGTCCAAATTGGTAGGACCCACCTATGGGGTTCAATCCTGCGGCAGTAATATCCTACCCGATGCAATCAAGCTGCGTCACTGGACCTACACCTTCCAAAATATTTATGAGACTTCCGGCGGTACCGTGGTCCACAGAGATCCGGCCCATGCGGATTACCACATCGTGGGCGGCAGGGCCGATTGCGCCAATGGGTCCGAGCTGGCCAATGTCTACTCGAAGAATGGCGGCGGCCCCATTTCCGGCCCGGACATGGCGGCCAAACACGAATTGCCGGGACGCCAATTCCGCCGTTGGGTCACGGCGAGAACATCTTCCGGCGGAACCGTTAGTCTGAAACTGATTACCACTCGGACCGGGGTGAAGACTACCTGCTATGCCGCGGAGCAATCGGACCTGGCCCCCTGATTTGGGGCGATGCCCCGGATATCCAGCCGTGCCTGTTCCCCAACAAGGACAACCCGGTTCGCTTTATCCCCAAAAGACCGGGGCAAATCGAAGCTTATTCCTATCACCTCCACCAAATCAACATATGTCACGATTATGGAACAAGCCTTCTATGACTTGATTCGCCTGCCGGAAAATACACATCCTCTCTTGGTTCTTTTGGACCTGGCCTACCCATGCTCGCCCGGAGCTGAAAAAAATGAAAAAAGGGCTTGCAAGGACACGCAGTATCTCAAGTGCATGGATGTCGGGGTGCTCAAAGGAGCCGACTAGCCGGCATATTTGTGAATAGGTTTCATCCATAGTGCCCGGTTCACCGATTCTAAAGGCCGGAAGTCTACCCCGACTTATCGGCGCCTTCTTCCTTTTGCGTGAAAAACAATTGTTCCTCAGTTGTTTTTCAACATTTTTGGTCGAAAATATAAACTTAGACCGGGACCAGGCATGTTCCACCCGAGTGGCAATAGTCTGTTCCGCGGAACGAGAAGTGTTTTTCCAGGGTCGCAAGGGCCCAACGAGAAGTGTTTTTCCAGGGGCGCAAGAGCCCAGGGTAAGGCATGACTGTCCTGCGCCCCCTGGAAAAGCATGTGTTGAACTAATCCCGCCGGAATATTAGCTCACGGAATTTGCTTGACTGGATCACCAGGAGAATTGGGAAAATGACGAATCGTACCTCTTCCAACCGGCCATCTTCCCAGAAAAATAAGCACCCTTGCTGATCTCTAGCAATCTTACTGGTTCGAAAAAATCGTTGATGCTCCTTATCATAAGAATTGACCGGCCCGACCGTCCTACCCGCCGGAATCCATAGAACCTGCCGGGATACCATGGTTACATTGATTTTGAGAAATATCGCCTTATTTGGTTGTATCATCTGGAGTTGGGCTGAAAATCACCACTTTTTTGTCCAAAAGGGCCCTTAAGCCGACGTCGAGGGGTCTTTTGCCAGAGAACGGGACCGGCTGACATTCGTCATGGCGGTTCCGTTCCCGGGAATAGGACCGTGTTCGGGGTCGAAGACCAGTTCCGTTCCCGGGATTGGTTATACCTGAACGACGCGGAGTCGGTTCCAATCCCGGAAAAGTGC
>JAAUYB010089396.1_pt1 | contig 15892 bp, 8 predicted proteins | sample 7278071 | NCBI WGS metagenome assembly JAAUYB01 (sample SAMN14350121, study PRJNA611818) | marine sediment metagenome | isolation source: surface marine sediment (1.8m) | place: French Polynesia: Moorea | collected 2018-08
GAAAATGTCTGTGGACTGGAAGCGACGGGGAGTATTGGTCACAATACTCTAGTTGGCACAGGAAGAAGCAGAAAACTAGCATCGTGAGGTGTTAGAATCCCTCGACTCCGTCGACGGGAGTATGTCAATCAGAATAATCCTAAACATAATGTCAATTATTACCGGAAAAACGAAACTATTAGGCATCATAGGTCATCCCGTAGAACATTCTCTATCCCCTGTGATGCAAAATGCAGCCATTGAACACTTAGGAGTTGACTACATTTATGTTCCTTTCCCCGTTAAACCCGAAAATTTAGCAACGGCTTTACATGGCTTTGCAACCATCGGCGTGATGGGATTTAACGCAACCATCCCCCACAAACAGGCTATCATCCCTCTCCTATCCGAGATTACCACAACCGCCCAATTAGTGGGAGCCGTTAACACCGTCTGGCGCACAGAAACAGGGTGGAAAGGGACAAACACCGACGTCATCGGCTTTTTAAGCCCCCTAAAACCCCTCAAACGCCCCTGGAACACCATTAAACCCATTATCCTCGGAAACGGAGGCGCAGCAAGGGCTGTGGTGGTGGGATTAGGGGAATTAGGCTGCCCTGAAATTGCCGTTGTGGGGCGTGATCCAGATAAGTTAGGTCAATTTAAGCAAAGTTGGGATGATAGCACGCTGAATGCCTCTGTAACTGTTCATTCCTGGGACGAATTATCGGGGATGGTATCCGAAAGCCAGTTAATTGTGAATACCACACCCATCGGGATGTTTCCTCATACAGAAAATTCTCCCGTTGACAGGAATATCTGGAAGAAATTCCCTAAAAATGCGATCGCTTACGACTTAATTTATAATCCCAGTCCCACCCAATTTCTTAAAGATGCACAACAGCAAGGGTTAACCATAATTGATGGCTTAGATATGTTAGTGTATCAAGGGGCTGCAGCCTTAGAAATTTGGGTACAAAAACCCGCCCCTGGAGAGGTGATGAGTCAAGCTTTGAAACAATATCTCTACCTTGATCGGTAGGGAAGTTGGAACCAAAAGTCTTCTATCATTAAGTGTTATTAAGTATTATTAAGTTAGCAGATGAAAATTGACTGAATGTGAGTCAGCAGCAGCAAATAATGCTAAACTGACGGCTAGTTATACAGAAGAGACTATTTTAATAAAGTTTTTGGGATATTAATTAAGTAATTTTGTTTTCATAACTAGATGTTCATCTTGTCTGCATTGGGCTGCGTCTCAATGTGTCTAAAATCTAGTTAAGATGCTGTTTTTTTCTTTTTCTGAAAGTTTATAGCTTGGTTGTGACAATCTCTTTGTATATTTCTCAATTTACTGTTGTTGGACTCATTAATTATGGATATTTCTGGTACCGATCACAATTTCTTAGAAGAAGCAGGAGTATTAATTCCTGAAAGCAATAATAACCCCTTAGAATTATCACAAAAGCATTCACAACAGTTATATAGGTTTGAAAACGAACAATTAGAAGAAATAGAAGTAATTAACATTAATTCTGACCTATTGATGGGTTCAGACAGTCTTTTTATAGCAGATGAAAATGGCTTACTTCTTTCCTCAGTCAATAACTTAGATATTGATGGAAATAACAAGGTAGAACAACAAGATTATAACTTAATTGATTTATACGCTGGTCAATTAGATCGAGAAGAGTTTGATTTTTTAATCAATACTTTCGCCAATGATTTACTAGGAGAAGGGGCAACTCGTAGGGATGCCGATTCTATTTTAAATTATTTGAATGGGGCCGCAGTTCCATTATTAGACATCGATAATAATAATATTGTTGAGTTACAAGATTATAATTTAATTGATTTATATGCCGGGCAGTTAGACAGAGAAGAATTTGAATTTTTACTCAATACTTTTCCCAATGATTTACTGGGAGAAGGAGCAAATCGTAACGATGCTGATTCTATTTTAGCTTATTTTGAAACAATTTCTATGGTGTCTGAAGATGTTAGTCCGCCTGTAATTACTGTTAGTTTAGGGGAGGATACAGGAAGCAGTAATAATGATTTAATTACCAATAATCCCGCCATTTTAGGAACCGTAAATGATGAAAGTATTATTACTGAACTCAAAGCAGGTTTTGATGACGCATTAGAAGCAGACTTTATCGATGTTTTAGATCAATTACAACCAGACGGAAGCTTTAATTTTGATGTAGCAAAACTACAGGAAATTAATAATAATACCGCGTTAAGTCAGGGAGAACATACTTTAAAAATTATTGCTACTGATGAATTGGGAAATACCTCAGATATCTTTGAATTTACCTTTACCTTAGACAGTCAAACACCTACCCCAACCCTTACCAGTAGTTTCAGTGATGGCACCACTTTAATTGATATTAACTTCGGGGAACCTATTCTTAATGGGACTAATTTAAGCAACTATACATTAACCGTTGTGGGTGGGATTCGCGATGGTGAAACGGTTGGAATTACTAACATAAATACCCTCGGAAGTCAAGGGGTAAAATTAACATTAAGTGAAGGATTAATTGCAGGGGAAAATTATCGCTTAGGAATTAGTTCAAATCTAGAAGATATTGCCGGAAATAACTTACCCGAAAACACAGCTTTAGACTTAGCTGTTGCCCCACCCAGCATTACCGAAATTACTCCAAGTAATGGGGCAGAAATGGTGGCATTAACCCGAGAAACCGTGGTTAAATTTAATGTAGAAATTGACCCCAATACGGTAACAGAAGACTCCTTATATTTAATTGCCAATGGGCAAAGAATTGCAGGGAGACGAGTGGTTTCCAGTACCAATAAATTTGTTACCTTCTTCTACGATGAACCCTTACCCTCTTCTACAGAAATACGGGTGGTGGTAGATGGGGATAAAATTACGACTATCAATGGTATTGCGATCGATGCCGATGGGGATGGAAACTTAGGGGGTATTGTTACAGCAGACTTTACCACCTTACCCATTACTCGCATTGAAGGAACCGATGTCTTTGGGTATGTGTTCGACTCCTTCAATACCAACCCCGATGGTTCTAATATTCCCGTGGTGGGGGCCACTATTCGTTTAGATGCGTTACCGAATGTGTTTGCAGTGACCGATGAAACAGGATTTTTTAGGTTAGAAGATGTACCTGCGCCAGAATTTTCCGTACATATTGATGGGGGAACTGCCATCAATGCGCCAGAGGGAACTGTTTATGCAACCGTTGGTAAGCTATTTCATAGTATTCCAGGACAAGAAACCCAGTTAACCATGGATGGGGAACCCTTCGATGTCTTTTTGCCTCCTATGGCCACAGCAGACATTCAACCCTTAGCAGCAGAAACAGATACCGATGTCGGGTTTGGGGAAGCATCGACAGCACAGTTAGAGACGTTATTCCCTGAGATTGATCCTAATCTATGGGATGAAGTCATTGTTACCTTTCCCGCCGGTTCAGCACAGGATGAAGAGGGGAATGTTGCGACACAAGCAGCCATTATACCGGTTGCCCCAGATCGCTTACCGGCACCGTTACCCCCCACCGTTAACCCACAGTTAGTGATTTCTATTCAAGCAGGGGGAGAAGGGGGTTTTTCTCAGACAGAAGGAGGGGCGACTAATTTTGATGTTCCGGCACCGATACAGTTTCCTAACTTAGAAGGATTAGAACCGGGAGAAAAGAGTTTAATCTGGTCCTTTGATCATGACGCAGGGGACTGGGTCGTGATTGGTACTGGTACGGTAAGTGATGATGGCAAGGTGATCACATCCGATGAAGGGGTAGGAATATTAGCCCCAGGATGGCATTTTGTCGATTCAGGTTCAGAAACAGAAGGAGAAGGAGAAGATAGCGATTTAGCGGTCAGTATTCTCTTTAATAATGGCTTAGAAGCCTCTGAATTCGTTGATTTCTTAGTTGGAAACGGCCAACCTCCCATTTCTGTCACTATTACCACTGATCCGCCGAATGCGACTGTAGAATGGATGATTACCCCGGTCAATAATGAGAGCGGAACCGTCTCGAATAATCAAGGAACCAGTAAACAGTTTAGTTTTTCCCCTGATGTCACTGGAGTGAGGCCAACCGGTGGGTCAAGAACTGCCAACGATGCCATTGAATATCGCCTTGCCGTCACCGTTACCCATGACGGTGAAACCTTAACCCGTGAAGTCAATATTATGCAGGATACTCGTGCTATCCTTCGGCAAGAATATCTCGATTATGGATTAGAAATTCCTGCCCTCAATATTGTGGGAGAAGCACAAAGAACCACCGACTTCCAGGGTATTGAATTCAGTCGCAACAGTAACTATAGCCCGTTTGTTCTCAATAATGGAATGCAAGAAATTGCTCAAGGCATCAGAGATGGTTATGGCGCACCCATTATCATTAACAGTGCTTATCGGAATCCACAACGAAACCGAGCAGTTGGAGGCGTATTAAACAGCGTACATCAATCTGGCGGAGCCGTGGATTTACGTCCTTCAACCAATAGCGTTGAAAACAAGGTAAGTCTCTATCGTGCGGCTGTGAATCTTAATCCAGGTAAAGTTCTTCTCGAACGGGGCCCGAGACAACTACTTCCGGGAGACTGGAATCCCCCCGATGCCACTCATACCTTTGTTAGTAGCGGCGTTTCCATTATGGTTGAAGACACCGTCGGGGATGGCTTACCCGATGCAGTTGCACAAATTATGAATGCACCCCAAGCAGGACTTTCGAGTAATACTCAACTAAACTATGATGGCGGTGGAACGGCTAACCCTCCATTCCGCATCGTGGACGGCAATAATAATGGGATTATAGATGTTGGGGAAAGCTTGATATTTACGCATCAGACGGATCGCGCATTACGCAGTTACTTTAACGAAGCTAGTCACACTCATGCGGATAATCGAGAGTTAGTTGCATCAGCTAATGCCTTACCCACAGCTACGTTAGACATTTCTCCTGCTAATACGTTTAATATCTCCACCGCTTCCGGTTTTGGCTCTGATTCCCCCTTGTACTATCATTTTGCCCTACCCAATAACCAGGAGATCCGAGGTCGTAGCAATGATGCTAATCAATTTAGTACCGTTCTTCCTGCCAACTCAGATTACACCCTCACCCTCTATGATGCAGCTTTGAATCATTCAGCTATTGTTCAAGGAAAATCTTCCCTCGGTGGACAACCGACAGAACTGGGAACCATTCGTTTAGATAGTTTTGGCGGTTTAGATACCGATGGAGATGGTATTCCTGATGTGGGAGAAAGGGCGATCGGCACCAGTATAGACAATACGGATACAGATAATGATGGCATCAGCGATGCAGCCGAATTAGAACAAGGACTCGATCCCTTGGGGGGTCAAGGGTTCCCCACCGGCATTATTGCAAGTTTACCCTTATTCGGTGAAGCCAACGGGGTTGTAGTAGAAGGTTCAACAGAAAACACCCGTGACCAACTCGCTTACGTCGCTACTGGTTCCCACGGGTTAGCTATTGTCGATGCCTCTCAATTCAATAATCCCATCATTCTCGGTCAATTAAATCTCAACGGTAACGCAACGGATGTGGCAGTAGATTCTAACTTAGGTATTGCTGCAATTGCGACCAATAGCGCAGGGTTGCAACTGGTAGATGTGTCCGATCCCATGTTGCCTACCCTGATCGAAACCGTGGATATTGATAACGTTAACAATGTCGAAATTGCCGATGGAGTGGCTTATGTAACAGGCGGAACCACGTTATGGGCCATTGACCTCTTAAGCGGCGAACAAATCAATAGTCTGGAACTGACCACTTTTGGTTCAATGACCGATCTTGCCCGCGATGGCAACTATTTATATGCCTTGACCATTCCTAATAATATCTTTGTCTCCATCGATATTAGTTCCCCTGACACTCTAGCTATCATTGGACAAACAGGGGTTTCTGTGAATTCGACTGAGGTGGGATTATCCGTCGGGAATGGGGTGGCCTACCTAGCCGGAAACGGGTTAAGCAGTATTGATATTTCTGACCCGGCTAACCCTAGTTTAATTAGTGGTGCTAATACTTTCTTTGCAGCCCGTGAAATCGCCCGAAACGGCTCTGGATTAGGGTTAATCGCCACTGGAAACTCAGGGGTTGAACTTTATGACGTTTCTGATCCCAATGATACAGATAACTTTATTACCCGTATTGATACCCCAGGCTTTACCAATGATATAGCGATCGCTTCTGGTATCGCCTACGTAGCGGACGGTAGCGGTGATTTACAAGTGATTAACTATCTCTCGTTTGATAGTCAAGGGGTTGCCCCCACGGTTACCATTAGCAGCAACGCAGACTTAGATCCCAATACCTCAGTTATCGAAGTCTTAGAAGGAGCGGCTGTTCCCATTCAAGTAGAGGTGACCGATGATGTCCAAGTTCGCAACGTGGAATTATTGGTCAATGGGGAGGTGGTGAGTAACGATGTGTCCTTCCCCTTCGATTTAAGTGCGATCGCTCTTGCTGAACTCCCCGGAGGAACCACCGCAACGGTTCAAGTTCGGGCGACGGATACGGGAGGCAATAGCAGCTTATCCAATCTTCTCACCCTTGATATTAGTCCCGATACCTTTGCCCCTCTGATTACCAGTACCACCCCCAACGAAGGGGCGCGTCCACGGGCTATATCGACCATTACGGTAAGGTTTAATGAGGCGATCGATCCCAGTTTATTAAATGTCAATGGCATCACCTTAACCAATTTCGGCGAAGATGGAGTCTTGGGAACTGGGGATGATATTTCAGTAACACCAGATCGTCTGCAACTGAGTGAGTCAGGCACTAACCTGTTTATTTTTGCCCCTGGTGGGTTACCTTTCGTTGCTGGAGACTATCAACTGGAACTTGATCCGAGTATTATTAGCGATCGCGCTGGAAACCCCTTAAGCGATCCCTTTACCCTTAACTTTACCCAGCGAGACATTGAAGCGATTATCTTCGAGGAAGTAGTAGAAGGGAGTCTCGTTAACCCTGGCGAAAATGAAATCTTTACCTTCACGGGAGAAATTGGTCAACGAATCTTCTTAGATGGGATCAGTAGCGATGACTTTAATATTAGGGCCCGTTTAGTCAGTCCCAGTGGAGTCGAAGTCTTTCAATTCTTTAATGGTTTTAATTTTGATAGTAACCCCATTACCCTGATCGAACAAGGAACCTATCAACTCATTGTAGAGGGTGGTTTTAGTAATGCCACAGGAAACTTTAGTTTCCGACTGTTAGATGCAGGGAATGCCACCCCATTGACGGTTAATGCTCCTGTGATGGGGGATATTGCAGCCAATACCAGCGAACTGTTTACCTTTGAAGGAACAGAAGGCGATCGCATTGTCTTTAATAACCGAGATGATGACTCTAATCAATTCGTGACCATTTATGATCCGGGTAATCAGCCAACTTTCGGAGGGTTTGGCGTTCCTACCACCCTAGACAGTACCGGCACTTACATTGTGGCAGTGTCTTATAATAACTTCTCAGGTAATGCGGTTGAAGATTACAATTTTGACTTGAGTTTCCCTGTGACAACCGTTAAATCTCTCACCATCGGAGAAACCGTAACAGGCAATATTGACGCACCGGGTAACGAAGATGTGTATGAGTTTGAGGGAAGCGCAGGACAACGAATTTATTTAGACGCATTAACTCAAGACTTCTCGTCTTTTAGTAGTGTCACCCTTACCAGTCCCACCGGGGGACAAATTCCTCAGTTCTTTGGGGGGGTAACTTTCGATTCTAATCCCTTTACGTTAATTGAAGATGGAACCTATCAATTAACAGTCCGAGGTAGTACAGGAGACTATCGTTTCCGTCTGTTAGATGTGGCTAATGCTAACAATATTAACTTAGATACCACTATTTCTGGCACTTTGACCCCTGGTAATGCTACCGCTTTATTTACCTTTGCAGGAACGGAAGGTCAACGGATTGATGTTGATGATCTGAATGGTTCGGCCAATGTTGAGATTTATGGACCGGGTAATCAATTCATCGGCAGTGAATTTTCTTCAGACATTATCCTTCCTGCTGATAGTACCTATCTAGTTGTTGTTGAAGGATTTGATAGGGATAATCCCGTGGATTATAGTTTCCGTGTGGAAAATCCCACTATTATTCCTGATAGTTTAACGATTGGTTCAAGGGTTAACGGAACCATTAATAATATTGGGGAACAAATCAGCTACAGTTTTGAAGGAACAGCCGGTCAAGTCCTTTTCTTTGATGGACTCGATACCACCCCTAATTTTAACGCTCGTTTACGGAGTCCGACTCAGGGAAATGTGGGAATATTCAGTAATTTTTCCACTGCCAATGATCGTCCTGATATTCGCTTATTAGAAACGGGAACCTATCAATTAATTATTGATGGTAATTTGGAGACCATAGGAAACTTTAATTTCCAACTGTTAGACCTGAGAACTGCGACTAATTTAACCATTGGCGAAACGGTTAATAATAGCTTAAATCCGGGGCAAGAAACCCATATTTATCAATTTAGCGCACAAGCAGGACAAACCCTTTTATTAGACGATTTAGGTGGGGTTCCAGGAGGAAATTACACCATTCGGACTGCCTATGGATTTGTTGACACTAATAATATTGGATCGGATCGAGACTATACCTTTGATGCAGATGGTAACTATTTCTTATTGGTCGAAGGAGCAACAGGAGATAATAGTCCTTTAAATTATAGTTTCCAACTGACAGAAACCTCCTTTGATGATCCAGGGGACCCAGTGGGAGAGGTATTAACCCTTGGAGAAACCATCAACGGGGATATTAGTGTTCCAGGGGAACTAGATACCTATTTATTTGAGGGAACTGTTGGTCAACGAATCTATTTTGATGCACTTCAGTTAAACTCCCATACCGTACAATTTTTGAGTCCCACCGGTAATAATATCTTTAATGTTGGTGGTTTTATTTCCAATCGTGAACCCATCACCTTACTGGATAATGGAACCTATCGATTTACAGTGGAAAGTTTCACTACAGGAGATTATAGTTTCCGCTTTTTAGATGTTGCTGAGGCGACTCCCATTACCCTTAATACTGTCTTTAATGGCACTTTAGATCCTGCGAGTTCTAATGATTTATTTACCTTTGAAGGAACGGCTAATCAGACGATCTTTATCGATAATTTAGTGGATAATTTAGGATTTAATGGTTCTTTTACCCTATACCGTCCAGACAATCAGTTTATCTTTCCTTCTTTTGGCTCACAAATCACGTTACCCGGTTCAGGAACTTATGTGTTAGAAGTCAGTAATTTTAGTTTTGATAATACCCCTGTTAATTACAGTTTCCGAGTCATTCAACCCCCCGAACCCGTTTCAACTTCCTTTACCATTGGAGAGACAATCACAGGCAGTTTAGAGCAAGCAGGAGAAGTTGATATCTATACCTTTGAAGGAACCCCAGGCCAACGTCTCTATTTTGATGGACTGGGTACAGGTTTCTCAAGTAATACTTTTGTCAGGTTATTAAGTCCCAGTGGTGCTACTCTTACTAACTTCTTTAGTTCTTCAACCGGTTCTGACTCCTTTGCTCCTTTCACTCTCATTGAGGGAGGAACCTATGAGTTAATAGTCTCAGGAAATGATCTGGGAAGTTATAATTTCCGTCTCCTGGATGTTGCTGATGCAACTGCAATTAATGTGGATACGACGGTTGGGGGTATGTTAGAGTCAGGGTCAGCAACCCAGTTATTTACTTTTACAGCAACAGAGGGTCAAACCTTAGAACTCAATAATAATTTATTTGGTTCTAGATCTGATGTTTACGGGCCGAGTAATCAATCCCTGACTAATTTTAATAGTTCAGTGTTTACTATTCCTGGGGATGGGACTTATGTCGTGAAAATACAGGGAAATAGCTCTAATAATACCCCCCTTAACTACAATTTTAGTTTACAAGAACCCACCATCATTCCTGTCTCTTTAACCCTGGGAAATACAGTGAATGGGACTATTGCTAATCCTGGAGAACAAATCAGGCACACTTTCGAGGGAATGGTAGGACAACGCCTCATTTATGATGGTATTGGTGGGAATTTTAACCTTAAATCTCGTTTGCTCAGTCCCAGTGAGAAAGAACTGTTTAATACTTCCTTCAATACGGAGGTGAACCGCGATCGCGACCCCATTACGTTAATTGAAAATGGAACTTATACCCTCATTGTAGATGGAGAAGGAACCACCACAGGAGACTTTAGTTTCCGTCTTGCTAATGGTAATAGCGCATCCACCCTTAACTTTAATACCACCATTCAAGGAACCCTTGAACCCAATACTATCCGTGTCTTACGATTCAATGGTGTAGCTGATCAAACCCTTACCCTCCAAGACTTAGGAAGTGATTCATTTACCGGAGAGTTTCGTCTGATTGGCCCAGGAAATCAACTGATTACCTCTAGTGGTTTTGGCAATGATTTCGAGGCCACGTTACCAGGTAATGGTCCTTATTTCTTGCTCTTAGATAGCTCTAGTAATAGTTTAGTGAACTATCGTTTTCGCGTGATTTAACTTAGTCATATTTAAAGGCGATCGCAAAAACAGAATAGCGATCGCCTTTAAGATAAACTTAAAAACAATTAACGATTTAAAACATCATTACGATGGGCAGAAGAACCCACAATCTTTACAACTTCATCGATTAATTCTTGAGGAACATTAATGTCAACCAGAGTGGCCACTAAATCTTCAGCAACTGCATCAAAATGACTATCAGTCAAGCCCATTTCTTCAACAAGTTTTTGATGAGCTTCTCGCATGGGTTTTCCATCCCATTGTTTAGCCCCACCAAATGCATAAGTCATGAAATCTTTCTGATGCTGTCTCTGTTGATTCATATCTGTATTAGCAAAAAAGTGCTTGATTCGATCATCAGCTAAAACCTTTTCATAAAACTTATCCACAGCTACATCAACCGCAGCTTGTCCCCCTAATCTTTCATACAGACTATTCATGACTGTTTAGCATCCTCTATGCAAGACAAATTCCCTCTTGATTATAGACTTTGATTTCTATTAACATTGTGAATACATAATTATCTTTTGTTGTCTAAAGTATGCTTGTAGAAACGTAACTATTAACGTCTCTACATAAATTTTAGCTTCACAATTTCTTACCAAAATCCTCTTTTTCCACTCGGCATTACTGTACGCCAATTGGTTTTGGCCACAGATAATTGAGCCTCAGTAATTCGAGCAGAACTTAAATCCACGCCACAGAGATTTGCCCCTTGTAAATTAGCATAAGTTAAATTAGCCCCTTGTAAATTAGCTCCTCTTAAATCCGCTCCATTTAAGTTAGCATAGCCCAAATAAGCCTCACTGAGATTAGCATTTTTCATCAGTGCTTGGGTTAAATCTGCCCTTCCGAGATCGGCACGGCACAACTCAGCCCCTTGTAAATTAATACGACTTAACTTGGCTTCGTAGCAATTAATTCCCGGTAAAAATGCTTTAGATAAATTGAGTTCTTTTAATTCTTGATTAGTGAAATCTCGGCGGCCTTTTTCATAAGCTTCCAACACCATTTTTTCGCGCCATTTTTTCTTCTTTTTCTTGGGATCTGTGGCATCAGAGGTAGACGCGGTTTTGCCATTGCTACGACGACGGCTAGAAGCTTGTCCGTGAGCTATATTGTAAGCACTTCCGGCTGCTGCTGCTGCACCCCCTCCCCCCTTAACGCTAGTGGAGACAGGCTGATTAATTTCAGTGGAAACGGGGGAAACAGGACTACCCCGAGAAATATGGGTGTTCGTCGTTCCCATACTTCTCGTAGGTGGAGATGAACTGACTAAACCGGTACTGATCGAAGAGTTAGGACTCGATGAGCTACTGGGGGTCTTGAACCCTGTGATCATGGTGGTCATGCTATCTTGCATCCCTTGTTCATAAGGAGCCATGGCCATCGCATCTAAAACTTGTTCGGCTGATTTATAACGATGTTTAACCGATACTTCTAACATCTTTTTAAGGACTTTAGCCAAAGAGTCACTAATATCCACATAGGGTTCCCAAGCAATTTCTCCGGTTTCGGGGTCACAACCGATATCTTTAGGGGTTTTAGCCGTCAATAGGTACACACAGGTAACCCCCACGGCATAGATATCACTGGCGTAAACAGGACGCATGGCCATTTGTTCGGGAGGAGCAAACCCGGCGGTTCCCACGGCAAAAGCAGTGAAAGCGGTTTGAGTATTATTAGCCACCATGGAGTTAACCTGATTTTTGACCGCTCCAAAGTCAATTAAAACCAGTTTACGGTCTTTTTGAGAACGAATGAGGTTAGCGGGTTTGATATCACGGTGAATGACTTTCTGAGAGTGGATATATTCGAGAATAGGCAAAAGTTCTGTCAAAAACTGTTTAATCCCGGCCTCGGTAAATGGACCTTTTTTCTTCACCTCTTGATGAAGGTTATAACCTTTGACGTATTCTTGAACCAAATAAAATTCTTGGTTTTGTTCAAAATAGTCTAATAACCTCGGTACTTGGGGATGATTACCCACTTTCCCTAAGGTTTCTGCTTCTCTTTCAAACAGTTCTTTGGCCATTTTATAGACTTGAGGGTCGTCTGTTGCTGGTCTTAACTGCTTGACAACACAAATCGGGTTGCCAGGGAGAGACAGATCAGCCGCTCCAAAGGTGGCTCCAAAGCCACCTTTTCCAAGAATCCCTAAGGGTTGATAACGATTGTTTAATCGCAGTTGAGAACCACAAGATTGACAAACTGCCACATTATTGGGGTTCTTAGGTTGGGCGCAAGATGGGTTTACACAGTAGCTCATTCACTCTTACCGATGTCACATTATGGACTCTGACCAATCGGATGCAAAAAGGGGTCACGATGACCGTCCTTCGGTCGTCTAGTTTTAATATTCCCCAATTTAGTCCGAAAGTAACAGACAAAAAATCCCCCGAAGTTTAAACGCGAGGGAGTGTCATCGTGGGTGAGTGATTTCTGAATCGGAGAAATGAGACTATTCTACTAGGTCAATACCGACAATACGACGATTATCGTCGAATATAAAGAAGAATTTTCTAATTCCCTTCTGGAATTTAACGTCTACCACCACTAGGTCAACTTCATCAACCCCAGAACCAGGCCGTACGGTGATCTCTTCAATCCGTTCATAAAGACCGTTTTCTCGTTGAATATTTTGCCAATTCGTTTGTAGTTGACCGGGTAAAATTTCTGTTTTTAGTGAGGGGTGTAAATAGCCTCTAGCCCGGGCAAAATCATTGATGGCAACGGAATTAAACACTATTTCAGCAATTTCTTCAATAGAAGCGACATTGGGAAAGTCAACACCCACAATCTCCCCTTGCTTATTGAAAGTAACCACAAAGTCATCGGTGCTTCCATCATTAAATTCTGTTTCTACTATGACAAGATCAGCATTAACAGTGGGGATTACTTTATAACCAATAATTTTCTTAACCGGCCCAGTCAACTCGATTAAATTAGCCCAAATTTCGTCAATTTGATCGGTGGTTAATTGAATGGCAAGATCGCGATTTAATGAGCTTCTGACCCGATTATAGTCTTCCTGGGTCAACAGTTGAATGACTTGTGCTGCTTTCTTTTTTAACCCTTCTTCATCCACCCTGTCAGTAGATTGAACCAACTTTACAGGAGGGGGAGGGGTTAACTTGACTTGTGCATGGGCGGGTAACTCACTGATACTTGCTACTAGAGTAAAAACTAATAAGGGTAGTCCTTTCTGTTTTATAGATGTTAAAGACCAGTTCATGTAACTTTTGTACTCCTCAACCGTTTTGTTAATGATTATTTTAATGGTTTGCTAATTCCCTAGTCTATCCTAACAACGGGTAAAAGGAGAAAACAGGGTCAACGTTCTTCTTTTTGTTTGAGGATGTCGAGTACCCGTTCCACACATTCATTGATGATGGCTTGTTTATCCTCGGCGGCGGTCAGGGCTAAGGTTGCCCCCCCGGATTCTGGATTAGTGACTTCGACGGAAATGACGACTTCATCTACGACGATGGGCATGGTTTAGACTCCTGGGATTTCTGGGTTAGGATACTGAGATTTTTCTAAGGTGAAATACTGATAGAAAAATTGCAGGCTTTCGATCACCACTGCATTATTCGAGGCATTGAGGTCACTCACTGACCATTTGGTGGGATAGGCATTGACTACGTGCCAGGTTAGCAGGGGTAGGTGGTTTTCGTTGAGCAGTTTGATGTCGATGTTCTTAGGCTCAATTTCGTATTCGTCAAGGCACTTTTGCAGCCATTCAAAAACCGATGAATTGAGAAGCAGCCCCCGTTTCAAGAGCAGTTCTGGATATTTAGTCCGAGTGGGGTATTTCTGGATAAATCGGTTTTCCCCACCTTCGGCCACTTCTTCCGTAACCTTCTCTACCGACAGCCCGCTAACTTCAGTGAAACGCACGTCGTTACTGTTGGCCGGCGGCTCCAGATTCAGCACCTCGACCTTGAAGTGAAAACCCACTGGCGGATAATAGTTTGCCATCAGTCTATCTGTAATTTAATCCCTTCGTTGGCCAGTTCGATTGATTCTATGGCGACCTCATTACCAGTTGCCTTAAGCTGCGGTCCTTCCACTTTGACGGGAAAAGCCTGCAATACCTGCCAGGTCATGACAGGGGCTCCATTTTCGTTGAGTAGATTAATGGTGAGATCCCGTCGGTCGACTTTGTTCATTTTGACCGTATTCAGCCATTTGAAGAAATCTTTATCGGTTGCTAAAATGCCTCGCTTGAGGGTAACGTTGCTGTATTTAGGGATTCCTGGCATTTTGATCGCAGAATATTCAGAAAACGAACCCTCACGGTATTCAATTGCCTGAACTTCCTGGGTCAAGCCGGAGACTTCGGAGAAACCGACGCGCTCACCTAAACCTTCAACGGTAAAGTGAAATACGGGAAGGGGATAATCTGCCATGATTTTTACACCTTTAGGAAAGAATCTGAGAAATGGAAAAAAATAGTTGACGATTGTTTTAGGAGGTTTGTAACTTATGGGAGAACTTCAAGATGATGAACTCAGCCGGACGCACCACTGCCATGCCAATCTCCACATTCATGCGGCCTTCGAGAATGTCTTGGGAGTCCATGGTGACCCCGAGGCCACACCTGACAAAAAAGGCTTCTTGAGGGGTGGCTCCCGCTAAGGCTCCATTCCGCCATTGTTGAGTCAAATAGCTTTCGATCATGCCACGAATTTTCACCCAGGTATTGGCATCGTTAGGCTCAAATACCGCCCAATAAGTCGATTTTTTCACCGATTCTTCTACCATGTTGAAAAATCGGCGCACGGGAATATAACGCCATTCGTTGTCGTTACCGGCTAGGGTGCGTGCGCCCCACACTAGGGTTCCTTTGCCCATAAAGGCACGAATCGCATTGATGGATTTGCCGGTTGTGGCATCGACGTTCAGGTTATCCTGCTTGGTATTGTCGAGTTTAATCACCGGTTCGATGACGTTAGCTAGGCTCACGTTGGCGGGGGCTTTCCAGACCCCGCGATTGCTGTCTGTGGCAGCATAAACCCCTGCTACGGCCGCACTGGGAGGGAGAATGAGATAGTGTTTTTTCAGTTCGTTTTTGACAAAGTTGTAAAGTGCGGTGTTTGAGGTTTGTAAACTGGCAAGACTGACTGGACTAGGAGAAGCAGGAGTAATGGTAACGATTGGAGCAGAAGTATAGCCCGAACCACCTACGATATCTGTGAACCCAGTAACTTCACCACCCGAGACAACGGCGGTGGCAGCAGCACCGCTACCCCCACCACCAGTTAAGCTAACGGTGGGAGCAGAAGTATAGCCCGAACCACCTACGATATCTGTGAACCCAGTAACTTCGCCACCCGAGACAACGGCGGTGGCAGCAGCACCGCTACC
>JAAUYB010190778.1_pt1 | contig 15855 bp, 13 predicted proteins | sample 7278071 | NCBI WGS metagenome assembly JAAUYB01 (sample SAMN14350121, study PRJNA611818) | marine sediment metagenome | isolation source: surface marine sediment (1.8m) | place: French Polynesia: Moorea | collected 2018-08
ATATGGCAGGGCCTGGGCCAGGAGGGTGTCCAGCCCCAGCGTGCCGTATTTGTCGAGGGCCGCCTGCCAGCCGGCGATGGCCCCCGGCACAGTGGCCGCCTGGATGCCGGTTTCGGGCACTTCCCGCCAGCCCCGCTCCCGATAGGCTTCCCGGGTGGCCCGCGCCGGGGCGCGCCCCGAGGCGTTGAGGGCCTCCAAGGTACCCGCAGCAGCCATGTGGACCAGCATGAACAGATCGCCGCCCAGGCCGCACATGTGGGGCCGCACCGCGGTCATCACCAGGTTGGCGGCCACGGCCGCGTCCACGGCGTTGCCGCCGGAAGCCAGCACGCCGGCGCCGGCCTGGACGGCCAGGGGATGATCGGCGGTGATCATCCACTGGGTGCCCATCAGCACCGGACGATGGGTGTCAAAATGATGGGGCATGCGCCATTCTCCTCGCTATTCTCTGAAACAGGCCGCTTGAATGCCAAAGTGACATGAAGCATGGCATCCGCCATTGACCATAGATGAAACAACGGTCGGAGACAAGCCGCAGGCTTGGTGACAGGCTCTTACACCACGGAGGGGATGTGCGCTTGGATGCGAGGATGATCGGGAAAATGAGACGAGGAACAAGGGGCAGGCATAATCCGACATAAACGGATCGCCCTCTCCCGACCGCTAAGCCCCCCAAGGGGGGCTGTTGGCTGGTCGGCAACGCGTGGCATCCGTTATTAGAACCTATCTCAAAATAAAGATTAGGGTTCCTGGCAAGGCGTGAATCGGCGAGAGAGCGGAGCATACACGAAGTATGTATGCAGGTTCGTAGGGCAGGGACCCTACGGTTCTGCCAAGAGCCGGTTCACGATGCACCACAATCTAATTATGATCGGTGCTGAATCCAGCAACGCTGGGAACACCGCCAGCGGCGCTTAGATTTTTTTGAGATAAGTTCTAGTCGCTGTCAACGACCGCCAGAGCCGGGGCTTTTTTCCCCATGATACGCGAGGCCGTCAGGGTGATGTCGGCCGCGTTCCAGGCTTGGCGAAAGCGCACCTCGATCTGGGCGGCGGCTTTGGTCCGGCCCTGGGCCTGGAGGCTCTGCATCAGTCCAAAAAGGGCATAGCCGTTTTCGGGATTGCGACGCAGATCCTGCCAATAGACCGCTTCGGCCTCGGCCGGTCGGCCCGCGTCCAGGAGCACGGCGCCCAGCGACTGACGCACCGGCACGTGCCAGTCGGGCGGTTCGTTGTAGATCAGGTTGTCTTCCAGCAGCGCCCCGCGGTGGAGCCGGGCAATGGCCTCGTCGTAATCGCCACGGCGGGCCGCCAGTTCGCCGGCCAGGACTTCGCCGGCAATCGCCAGGATGGCCTGGGCCCCATTGCGGGAAAAGGTCACCCGCAAGTCTTTCAAGGTGTCCTGGGCGGCAATCCGCTCGAGCGCCTGCCGTTCTTCGTCCGCCGCGACCAGTCGACCTTGGGACGTAAAAGCCAGGCCGCGTGCATAATGCCAGGTACCGGTCCAGAACAGGCTGTCCTCGGGCGGCCGGGGCTCCGCCAGAATAGCTTCCCAGTCGCCGAAACGGACGTAGGCTAACAGCGGCGCCACCACAAACTGGTGCAGCAGCGGCACCTCGCGCCAGGCACCATCGGGTATGCTGGCGGCCGACTTGCGCGCGGCCTCGATCGCCACGGCGCGGCGTCCCTCCATGGTGGCCGAGTCCCACAGGAAATGAATGTTGTGGGGGTAATAGGCCAGGGGATAAACCCCCTGGGCGCGGCACTGGGTAATGTAGTCCTCGTCCGCGGCGATGGCGTCCTGGTTGCTCCGCGAGGCGTCGGCGTAACGGCCGATGCGGCGGAAGATGTGGGACGGCATGTGGACCAGGTGCCCGGCGCCGGGAGCCAGGGTCCAGAGCCTTTCGGCCGCCGCTTCCGCCAGTTCGGGGCGCGCCAGCTCGACCGTGTGGATGTAAAGATGGATCGCGCCGGGATGGTTGGGATTGTTCGCCAACACATCTTCCAGCACCCGCATGACTTCTATGGTTTCCGGATAGGGACGATGGTCGCGTGTCCAGTAGTCCCAGGGGCGCAGGTCCATCACGGATTCGGCATACAGCGTGGCCGCATCCAGATCGTCGGGATAGCGGATGCTCAGGGCGCGCATGGCCTCCATGTAAGCCAGATCCAGCGCCCGGCGGTCGTTTTTCACGACGCCGTCATAGCGTGTCGCCAGCGCATCGATGTAGGCCCGTTCCTTTTCCGAAACTTTGGGCTTGAGGGCCAGGGCCTCTTTCACCAGTGCATGGGTCTGGGGTTCATTCTCGGGGTTCATGGTCATGTTGATGTTGGGCCCCAGCACCAGGGCCATGCCCCAGTAGGCCATGGCGCAGTCGGGATCCAGGCGGGCCGCCTCGGCGAAAGATCGATGGGCCTCGGCATGGTTGAACCCGTAGGCCAGCATCAGCCCCTGGTTGATGAAGAGTTGGGCGCGGGCCGATTGGGTCGTGACCGGAAAACGATGCTCGCCTAAATTCTGAAGACGCGGGGCCGTCTGCCCTGGCACGGTAGTGGACGCGACGTCCTGTTGCGGGTCTGTCGTGGCGCGGGCCGTTGCCGTGTAAATTAAGGTGACAACCGCCACCATTAATACCAATGACGAAAATATGTTCGGGGTGCTCCTTGATGTGTTCATGATTGCCCCTCCTCGGTACCCGCTAAGACGACACCCCGGCCGGCAGGTTCGGCAGGACGGTGTCATCCGAGGGCCTATCGTGTTGGTCTTCCCCGCGGTTGAAAAACCGGCAAGGCTAACCATCTCGGTTTATGATTGGATCGACTCCGATGATCCCCATTGTATGGCGGCGTGGCAATCCGAGGTGGACGATCAATGGCCGGGAGCGGCTGGTTTCGCAAGAACAAGCAGACGCGGTATGAGAAACGACCCGCAGCGAACGCAAGAGCAATTGAGGGGTATCAGCATATGGAGCCTGGAATAATTACCAGGGTAGGACCATTTGACGTCATTGCAAGGTTGCTGTTCGAAAGAACCCATTCTGAAAGCAACCGTAACTCGCCCGGTGGGTTGATATTGTCAGGACACCACGAAACAAATATCGGTGATATACCCCCCATCCCTCTATCAAAAAGCGCTTAGTTGATATTCTCGTCAGAATGATAATAATTGATTTGTAAAGTTTTACATCGAAAATGAATAATAAAGACGAGGGGCGCTACCAATGAATAAATATGACTGTAAATCAGAAAAAGTATCCAGCCGTACAGTGGGGGTGATTATGCTGGCCCTGGCCGTTATTCTCGGGGGGATCGGCGGCGTCATCATTCCCGTCCTGGGTTTCGTATTCGCCGTTCCGCTGTTGGTTTTGGCCGGTCTGTTCTTCTTTGCTCCCGAAACCAAGGTATGCCGGCTGATACTGGAAAAGAACGGATAACGATAACCGCTTGTTGAAATATAGCTAACGAATTTTTAAAAAAGGTCTGTGGGCACCCTTGCCCACAGGCCCTTTATTTTTTTCCCGCACGCGATCCCCATTCCCGCCTTCCTGGCGGAGTTTTGAAATAGCGCCAAGTGCCTTTCATCATGTGCATGGCTTTGTTCCCACGATTGCAAGACAACCCTTGACAATCTAAATTAGTTAAACTTAATCTCTCCCGACGTTTTCAACCGTCCTACCTCGCCAGGATCCGCCGCAAGGATTTTGGATGGCCGCAAAACCAAGCATCACCTCATCGTAGATGATGAGATGGTTTTCGATAAGCATAACTAACAAACCCATCCGGCGACTTCAGGTTCCGGAGCCCTTTCGCGAAAGGTGATGACCCCCAGAACGCACCTGCAGTTGACGGATAACGGCCTTCGATTACCCAGGCACGACCCTGCCGGCCATTAACCCCACAAGGAGGAGCTGATGAATCTACAGAAAGCCAATGCCAACGAAGCCCTGCAAACCAAGAACCGTTCGCGCGATGTGGCGCCCCAATCCGGGATCTGCAGCCGCTGCCTGGACGGCTGCAAGGGCAACTGCGATCTATTCCAGGCGACTTTCCGCGGTCGTGAACTGCTCTATCCCCAACCCTTCGGCAGTGTTACCGCCGGGGCCGACAAGGATTACCCGGTGGACTACTCCCATCTCAACATCATGGGTTACGCACTGGGCGCCAAAGGGGTTGCCGCCGATCCGGATCATGCCACCTTTCCGACGGTCAGCACCGAAACCGTCTTCGGAACGACAAACAAGGTCAAGATGAAGGTGCCCATTTTCACCGGTGCGTTGGGCAGCACCGAAATCGCCCGTGTCAACTGGGAACACTTTGCCATCGGGGCCGCCATCAGCGGGATCAGCCTGGTCTGCGGGGAAAACGTCTGCGGGATCGATCCGGAGCTCGAGTTCGGCCCGGACGGCAAGGTCGCCAAGTCGCCCGAGATGGATCGCCGGGTGGAACTCTACCGCCGCTACCGCGAAGACTACGGTGACATCCTGGTGCAGTTGAACGTGGAGGATACCCGAAACGGCGTGGCCGAATACGTCCTGGACAAACTGAACGTGGAGACCATCGAGCTCAAGTGGGGCCAGGGGGCCAAATGCATTGGCGGCGAAATCAAGGTCAACTCCCTTAAACGGGCCATCGAGCTCAAGAAACGCGGCTATATCGTCACCCCCGATCCGGAGGACGCGGCCAACCAGGCGGCCTTCAAGGCCGGCCCCCTGAAGCAGTTCGAGCGCCATTCCCGCCTGGGGTTCATCGACCAGGAAGGTTTCATGCAAGAGGTGGAGCGGCTGCGCGGCCTAGGCGCCAAGCGCGTAACCCTCAAAACCGGTGCCTACCCCATGCGCGAACTGGCCATGGCCATCCGCTGGTCCAGCGACGCCGGTATCGATCTTTTGACCATCGACGGCGCCCCCGGCGGCACCGGTATGAGTCCCTGGCGCATGATGACCGAGTGGGGCGTTCCGGCCCTGCACCTGCATGCCATGGCCTATGAGCTCTGCGAACGGCTGGCGCAGAAGGGCCGGCCCGTGCCCGACATCGCCTTTGCCGGCGGTTTTTCCGGTGAAGACCATGTGTTCAAATCCCTGGCCCTGGGCGCCCCCTACTGCAAGGCCGTCTGTATGGGCCGCGCCCTGATGATTCCGGGGATGGTGGGGAAAAACGCCGACAAATGGCTGCGCGGTGAGGACGGCGGCCTGCCCTCGACCGTTTCCAAGTATGGCTTCACCAAGGAAGAAATCTTCATGAACTACGAAACCCTCAAGGAAAAATACGGGTCCGAGGTGGACCAACTGCCCCTGGGGGCCATCGGCATCTACAACGTGGCCGACAAGATTAAGGTCGGTCTGCAGCAGTTGATGGCCGGCGCACGCAGCTGGGGGGTCGAACACATCACCCGCCGCGATCTGGCCTCCCTGACCCCGGAATGCGCCCAGATCACCGGCATTCCGTTCATCATGGATGCCTACCGGCAGGAAGCCCTGGAAATCATCGACGCCTGAAGCCCCAACCATTCTATGTCAGCGGGAGGTTATCATGACGGATGTCGTCAAACGGCTAAAGCATAGCGATCCGCACGAGAAGGAATTTCACCAGGCGGTAGCGGAGATCGTCTCATGGGTGAAGCCGGTCCTGGACCGCCGCCCCGATTTTGCCCAGCAGGCCCTTTTGGAACGGCTGGTCGAACCGGAGCGCAGCGTGGTCTTCCGGGTGCCCTGGATGGACGACAGCGGCCAGGTACAGGTCAATCGCGGCTACCGCGTGGAGATGAACAGCGTTCTGGGGCCCTACAAAGGGGGATTGCGCTTTCATCCTTCGGTCAGCCTGTCAACTTTCAAGGCCTTGGCCTTCGAGCAGATCTTTAAAAACGCCCTGACCATGCTGCCCATCGGGGGCGCCCGGGGGGGGAGCGATTTTGAGCCCAAGGGTAAATCGGACAACGAGGTGATGCGCTTCTGCCAGAGCTTCATGGCCGAACTGGCCCACCACATCGGGCCCGATATCGACGTGCCCGGCGGCGGCATGGGCGTGGGGCTGCGCGAGATCGGCTATCTCTTCGGCGCCTATCGCAAGCAATCCCGGGAGCATTCGGCGGTCATCACCGGCAAGGGGCTGGATTGGGGCGGTAGCCAGATTCGCCTGCAGTCCACAGGCTACGGGGTGGTCTACTTTGCGGCCGAAGCGCTGTCCACGCGCAACCGCGCCCTGGAAGGCCAACGCTGCCTGGTGTCCGGCGCCGGCAACGTGGCCCAGCACACCGTCGAAAAAATCATCGCCCTGGGCGGTAAGGTCCTGACCATGTCGGACACGTCCGGCTTCATCTTCGACGAAGAGGGGATCGACGCCGGCAAACTGGCCTTCATCAAGCGCCTGAAGAACATGAAGCGGGGCCGCATCCGCGAATACGTGGATAAATATTCCGAAACCCAGTATGTGGAGGCCGACCACAGCCTCGATCACAACCCCCTGTGGAACCATAAGGCTGACTGCGCCTTCCCCTGTGCCGCCGAAAACGAAATCAACGCCCGCGACGCCACTAACCTGGTGAACAGCGGCGTCAAGCTGGTATGCGAGGGGGCCGATCTGCCGTCCACCCCCGAGGCCATCGACATTTTCCTGGACAGCGACATCCTCTACGCACCGTGCACGGCGACCAATGCCGGCGGGGTGGCCATCGCTTCCCTGGAAATGTCGCAAAACCGCATGCTCCTCAACTGGTCGGCCCAAGAGGTCGACACGCGGCTCAAGACGGTGATGAAGAATATCCACCACCAGTGTCTGGATACGGCCGCGGATTACGGCCAGCCGGGCAACTACGTGATGGGGGCCAATATTGCCGGGTTTACGCGGGTGGTCAACGCCATGTGGGATCAGGGCCTGATCTGATGGCCGTGGGCGGCGACGCCCGGCAAGAGGTAGCCGCCTGTGGGGTTTCCGCGGGCTTCAGACGTTGAGTTTCAGCCAGAGCAGACGGGCGGTTTCGCGGCCGGGATTTTTCCAGCAAGAGGGTGTGTCGGCCGTGAGATAGACCAGGTCGCCTTCCGTCAGCACATGGGTTTGCTCGCGGATGACTACCTCGAGACGGCCGGCCATGAGATAACCGGCTTCTTCGCCCTTATGGGCGAAGAAATGGCGCGGGATTGTTTGTCGTGCCTGGATGTCGATCAGGAAAATCTCAGCGCCGGCATCGAAACCCGACGGCAGCAGACGGCGGGCGGTTATAACGTCAGCAGGGAAATCATCCATCGCCATGGCATCACCAGAACCCTGAAAAACCGCCGGGCGGGCGGCGCAGCCCTGGTGAGCAAAGAAGGCGTTCAAGTCTACCGCCAAAATTTCGGCCATTTTGACCAGAGCCGGCAGGGACGGGTAGATCAGATTGCCCTCGATCTGTGAAATGGTGCTGGGGGTGACGCCGATGCCCCGGGCCAGCGCTTTCTGGCTCAAGCCTTTGGCCTTGCGCAGGGTTTTCAGCCGTGCACTCAGATTGAGTTTCCCCAGGGTCTGCTGATCGCTTTCAAAATGCACCCTCTCGGCTTCGCTCCAGAAGAGTAAGGGCTTGTTGCGATGAATGGGTTTGCGCCCCTGGGCCTTGACGATGGAGAGGGTCGATTTACCTCGTTTGAGGGTGAGATCCATGACCACCTGAGCGATTTTGTTGATATTGGCCCGCAGACGGGGGGTGTGGGCTTCCCGCTCAATGATCCAGTAGGCGATGGTTTCAAGTTCATAAAGACGCGGACAGGCCCGGGAGTAGAAGCGCAGCACCTGGGCCTCGCTGTCCCAGAGCTCCTGCATGCCGGTGAGGCTCTCGAAAACCAGGCGCACGTCTCCTGAGAGCGTTTTGTGAATCGCGTAGACCTCCCGGATCACCTGGCCCGGTTTCTCCGGTTCGGCCACTTTAATCACCTGGCAGGCCGCCCGGTGGTCGTCCTGGTCGTAAAATTGGTTGAAAAGCGCCGAATTCTCACCCTTCCCGCAGGTAAAGCAGTCGAGAATCGTTAGGCGCGGATGGTCGGCCAGGGGCCCCAGGTCCTGCAGAAGGGTTTTGGGCGAGCGGTCGAAACTGATGTAAATCAGGGCTTTGTCGGCGGCCAGGGAAGCCTTCAGAAAGTTGATTGCAAAGGGGGGGGCCAGGCTGCCGGCCGCATCGTACCAGATGACATTGTCGCCGATGGCAAGCCCCCCGAGTTGTTGATCAAGGGCGGCAATGCCGGTTGTCAGGGTTTGATCTGCAGGGTTCATGGCCTGGGGCGCCTGGGTGTCCTAAGGTAGTTAGCATATCGATTGCCGGTCCGGCACCTATCGGCAATCCCTTTCAAAGTCAAGTCGGCCGCCTGCTGATCGACGGTTGTTTCTAGTACAGATACCGTACCCCCACCATCAACCAAAAAAGATAAGTAACGGCTGAAAAAAGCGTGCTGGCCGAAATGGCCGCCACCGCAAAATCAGCATCGCCCTGCATCTCTTTGGACATCACATAGGTCACCGTGGCGGTGGGAGCCGCCAGGAGGATCAAGCCCGGAACGCAGTCGGCGGCCGATAACTGAAAAAACCGGTAGAGAAGCAGACCGGCGCCCGGCAGGATGATCAGCTTGATCAAAACGGCCGTCAGGATGGTGCGCAGGTTTTCCCGCATGACCGTGATTGACAGGTAGTACACCAGGCGATTGGCCGGGCCCAGGAAATCGGGTGGCATGAAGCCTCGTTTGCGTGCCTGCCAACCCAGCAGGACAATCGCAAAAACAGGAATGATGGTGGAGAAGACTTCCGTCATCTTGATTGTCCCGACTTGCAAGCAATGAGGATTTTAACCATGGGCCCTCGCTGGTGGTGGCGCCGCCGAGCGGCGCAGGCCCGTACAACACCGGGACAGGAATCGTCCGATCTATTTTAAAGGACGGCCTCGTAAAAAGTCCGATCCACCCGAGGCGAATAAATATCGGTGTTACGCGTCAGCCCTCGTCACGGCAGCGTACTGTAAGTACGCTTCATTCCTCGGCATCTGCTGCCGCATCTCGAACTTTTTCCGAAACTGATCATGATTATTTACGAAACCATCTTAAAGGCGGGCTGAAGAAAATGGTGGCGGGGATTTTGGGCCTCAGAGCTGGTAATCTTCCCCCAGCACCATTCGGCCGATTTGCAGCCGCTCCTGGGGCGGCGGAGCGCTGTCCGACCAGACGATACCTTGGGCCACCGTGCGTTCGACCGCAAATTCCGTGTCCTTGCGGCACTTGAGGCAGACCAGCTGCTCCAGATTGCGCGTCGGCGGTTGTCCCGAGAGGTGGTAGCGGCACGCCACCGTCCGGCCCACTTGGGAAATACCGCAGAACTGCATGCAGCCACAATCGAGTTTGCGATACGAAACGCCCACAAGCTCGTGGTCTTCGTCCATGATCCGTTGGCAAATATTGCGGTAGGCTTCACTCATACCCTTACTCCCTGGGAAAAGAGCGGTTATAATTCTTCGGCCGCAAACAAAACGATACGATGCTCGGCCAGTACCCGGGCCGCGTGATCCAGGTCTTCAAACTTGAAAATCATGGCCGCCTTGGTGCTGACACAATGTACCGCGGCATAGGTGTACTTCAATTCCAGACCTTCTTTCTCGAGAACGTCCAGAATACGATAGAGCCCCCCGGTACGGTCGTCCACCTCGACGGCCAAGACCTCGTCGGTCTTGACGCTGAGGCCGCGGTTTTTAAGCACGCTGACCGCCTGGTCGGTGTCGTCGACGATCATCCGCAGGATTTTATAGGGGGTGCTGCTGTGCCCAACCAGCGAGTGCGCCCGGATATTGATGCCGGCTTCGTTGAATAGCTCCGTAATCTCCTTGAAGCGCTCCAAGGCCCTTTCCATGAAAACCGAAGTCTGACGAATGCGCATCGTCGCCCTCCTATCGACAAGCATGCTGGGCATGCTGCCCGGTAGCCGCCCAACCCAAGGCATTGAGATGGGCAGCGGCCGGCAAGTTATCGGGTCGCTCGACATTCATACACTTTTTTGGCGGCGGTTTAAAGTCGTTGGCCCCGGATCAAACGGTGCGCGGATTATCTCGCCCTTTCGTTATTTCACAATTTCGTCGGTAACCACCCTCCAATTTTACAAATTTGTATGCATGCTCACCGATTCTATCTCCGGAAAATGGACACAACGAATTGAAAATATTTACCATCGAGATATTATCCAAATAGCGGGTAGCGTGGCACGACATTTGTTAAATAAGGAACGATGCAGTTTGTTCCCACCGGAGACGACCGGTTGACATCACGACTTCCGGCGGCCGCAATTAACCGCCGACACCGAGAATCGATAATCGATGGCCCTGCCGCCATCGGGGAGACCCACATGACTGAACGCGCCAAGCCGCCCCGGACCGCTACCGCTGCCGACATTAAAACCTACACCTGCTATGGCTGCGGGAAAAAGATCCACACGGCCGAGGAAATCATCGAAAACGAACACGCCGAATACTGCGAGACCTGCTACCGTGACAAGTATTTCTATCATACCACCAACGGCGGCAAGGGCCTGGAACGCAATCGCTGTTAGAACCTGCCGCCCATGGTCGGCGAGCGCGGCACGGAACCGGATCGCCCCCATCCATCCCTTCCGGCAACCTCGCCGCCTGATGGCAACATGACGGTACGTCGTTCGACGGCAGCGCCGTGGGCCAGTTCTTCCTCACAAAATTCATTTGACACACAAAAGGACATTACCGGATAATGCCCGGCGATCCATTGCCCGGCGGACGGGACGTTTACGCCATGCACGCGTATCAGGACCCGGCACGGCGACAGCTTTCCCCGCGAAGGGAAGCTTTTTTTAACAGCGCGGTAATCGTCCCGGACCGGACTTTTTACGACTTCAGCGATTATCGGCCAATTCCGGGACTTCATCTGTAATGCACAAAACCGGGCCAAACGACGTTTCATCCACACCCTCGCCCCACGGTATTCAATCATCCGCGGCCGCCAGGCGCCCGATCGACCGCTCCAAGATGTTTCTGGCCTTAGTGGCGGGCCTGCTTCTGACCGCCGCCTTTCCCCGCACCGGTATTTTCGTCCTGGCCGGGCTGGGTTATGTCCCGCTGCTGCTGGCCTTGCGCGACGTCGGCCCATGGGACGGTTTGCGTCTGGGGTTGATCACCGGTCTGGCCCACGCCATCTCCCTGCTCTACTGGATCGCCCACACCATCACCACCTACGGCCATGCCCCCATGATCACCGCTCTCGGGATTCTGCTGCTGTTGTGTACCTATGTCGCCCTCTACACGGCGATCTTTGCCGCCCTGGCCGTCTATGCCGTTCGCTCCCCCCTGGTGATGCCGATCGCCCTGCCGGCCCTTTTGACGGCGCTGGAATTCCTGCGCGGCCATCTGCTGACCGGATTTCCCTGGGGATTTCTGGGACATTCGGTCTATGCCTTCCGGCCCCTGATTCAAATTGCGGATGTCACCGGCGTTCACGGGATATCGTTCGTCCTGATGCTGGTCAATTGCACTATCGGCATGCTGATTCTGGCGCGCGGCGGCAAAAACTGGCAGGGTCAACCGATCAGCCGCCGATTGGCATCGCGGTGGGGACTGGCGACCCTGGCCATCCTGACGGCTACCATGATTTACGGCTTCGTGCGCATGGGTCAGGTCGCGCGCCAAACGCAAGCCGCACCCAAGGTGCACGTGGCCGTCATTCAAGGCAACATCCCCCAGGCCGTCAAATGGGATCCCGCCTTTCAGATTGCGACCACCCAGAAATACATTCGGTTCTCCCAGCAGGCGGCGGCCGAGCATCCCGACCTGGTGGTCTGGCCCGAAACCGCCACCCCGTTTCACATGCATCACAACAAGGTGCTGACCAGTATGGTCCGCCGCGGTGTCAAATCGGCCGGCACATCCTTTCTCATCGGCAGCCCCTTCTTCATCCGCCGGAATGACCGGGTGGACTACTTCAACAGCGCTTTTCTGCTGCATCCCGACGGCGACAATAGCGCCCGCTACGACAAGGCCCACCTGGTGCCCTTCGGTGAGTACGTTCCGCTGCGTCGCTGGCTGCCCTTTGTGGGTAAACTGGTGGCCCAGGTGGGCGATTTCGTGGCCGGACCACCAGGGCAGGTCCTGGGATGGCAGAAACACCGGTTGGCGCCCCTGATCTGCTATGAAGCCATCTTTCCCGAGTTGACCCGGGCCGCCGCCCGCAACGGCGCCGACCTGCTGATCAACCTGACCAACGATGCCTGGTACGGCCGCACCAGCGCCCCCTATCAGCACCTGAGCCTGTGTGTTTTCCGGGCGGTCGAGAGCCGGCGCAGCTTCATCCGCGCGGCCAACACCGGTATCAGTGGTTTCATCGATCCTTCCGGCCGGATCACGTCGCCCACCGGCCTTTTCGTGGATGCCGTGATCAGCCGGGAAGTGGCGGCCCTGACGACCCCCAGTGTCTATACCCGCATCGGGGATGCCTTCGCCTGGATTTGTCTTCTGGCTGTGGGGCTGATGATCGGCGCGGTCGTGGTCATGCGCCGCCGCCCGCGTCAGTGAACCCCGCCGCTCGACGGCCGCCGGCAACCGATTGCTGAGGGAAACGCCTCCCCCCGGCCCGCGCGGATAACCGCTTGAAGATCCCCAGCGCCTGGATTATATTCATTTTTACAACGCTGCTGATCGTCGTCGACCATGGCCGCCGGCAGAGCGTTCGACCCATTAAAAAGGAGAAACCGCCCATGGCTTCCGAGATCAAACAAACCCTGCAGGACGTCCGCCGCCGACTCGAACAGATCAAGGAGTATCTTTGACCTGCCTGCCCTTGAACGACGCCTCCAGGAACTGGAAAGCATCATTGCCGGACCCGGCTTCTGGGATGCCCCCGAAAAGACCAAGCCCCTTCTGAAAGAGCGCACCGCGATCGCCGACAAGCTTGACCGCTTCAAAAACCTGCAACAGGAGATCGAGGACAACGGCGAGCTGCTGGAGATGGCCTTGGAAGAGTCGGACGACGATACCCTGTCCGAAATCGAGGTTGGTCTGCAGGACCTCGACGCGGGCATCGCGAAGTTTTCCCTGAGCCTGATGCTCGACGGGCAAAACGACGGCAGCAATGCGATCGTCTCCATCAATGCTGGCGCCGGCGGCACCGAAGCCCAGGACTGGGCCGAAATGCTCTTTCGCATGTATGCCCGCTGGGTGGAGCGCCACGGCTACCAATCGGATATCATCGATTTTCAGCCCGGCGACGAAGCCGGCATCAAGAGTGTCACCTTCATGGCCGCGGGAGAAAACGCCTACGGTTATCTGAAATCCGAGCGCGGCGTCCACCGCCTGGTGCGGATCTCGCCCTTCAATGCCAGCGGCAAACGGCATACCTCGTTTGCCTCGGTGTTCGTCTACCCGGAGCTCGACCAGGAAATCAACGTCGACATCGAGGAGAAGGACCTGCGGGTCGATGTTTTCCGTGCCAGCGGCGCCGGCGGCCAGCATGTCAACAAGACCAGCAGCGCCGTGCGGATTACCCACCTGCCCAGCGGCATCGTGGTGCAGTGTCAGCAGGAGAAATCCCAGCACCGCAACCGCGACCTGGCCATGAAGGTGCTCAAATCAAGGCTTTACGAGCAGGAAATGCAGAAACAGGAAGCCGAGATGCAGAAAGTCCACGACAGCAAGGACGATATTGCCTGGGGCAGTCAGATTCGCTCCTATGTCCTGCATCCCTACCAGATGGTCAAGGACCACCGCATCAATCTGGACATCGGCAATGTGAACGAGGTACTGGACGGCGGGCTGGATCCCTTCATCGACGGCTGGCTGTTGTCGCAACGCAAGGAACGGCGTTAAGCGCATGGCAGCCCCTAAAACGATGCGAGCGACGGTCGATGCCAGCCCACAGGACCCCGCGCCGCCGCGGCCGGAACCCGGGGTCGATGCCGAAGCCATTCTCAAAGAGGCTCTGGGCTCGACCTCCCGATGCTACGCGATCGTCCGGCGCCACGGCGAGCAGGTGGCCCGGCGAGCCTTGCAGGCAGCGGCCGGTCTGGTGGATCAGCGGCCGGATGAGGGCTTTCTTTACGAGGCCGCCCTCCTGCACGATATCGGCATTTACCTGACGGACACCCCGCAACTGGACTGCCAGGGTCCGCACCCCTATATCCGGCATGGCATCCTGGGCCGCCGCCTGCTGGAGAAGCGCGGCCTGCCGCGGCACGCCCTGGTATGCGAACGGCACGTGGGCATCGGCATCACGACCGAGGAGATCAGCAAACGCAACCTGCCCTTGCCGGCGCGGGACATGTGCCCCGTGAGCATCGAAGAAAAACTGATCTGCTATGCCGACAAGTTCTATTCCAAGGACAGCGGGCGCCTGACCGCAGAAAAGAGCTTCCCGGAAGTCGTCCACAAGCTGAGGCGCTACGGGCAACGCCAAACGAAAACCTTCATCCGGTGGGCCGAACGCTTCGAAGGCCTGGTCCTCGATCAGGATGATCGATTAAAATGATCGCCGCCTAACAATAGGACAACGGGAGGCATCGGGCAGCCCGCGAAGAAAGGCGTATCAATCTGTTTGGGTGTTAGCTTTTGTCCCCTTTGTCCCGCGCCGAGCATCGACGCGGCGGGCGGGAAAAGCGGGACACGGGCGTTTTCTTTTGGTTCGTTTTCTTTCACGGGAAAGAAAATGAACAAACCTAACCTTAAAATAATTATCTGGATCGGTAGAACTTCACCGCTTACGCCACCAGCGGTGGATGGATCAGGTAAAAACGAAGGCCAGAGTAACCTTGGATCTACGCGCCGCACTTCGCTTTTATTTCATCACCGACGAGCAGGCCGTTGGCCAGTCCCTCTTCGACCAGGTGCGCGCGGCGCTCAGGGGCGGCGCCACCTTCATCCAGTACCGGTGTAAAAACTTTATCAGCGACCGGTACGCCGAAGCCGCCGCGATTCGCGATCTGTGCCGTCTAAACCGCGTGCCGTTCGTGGTCAACGATCATCTGCTGCTGGCCCGGGCCATTAACGCCGACGGGGTTCATCTGGGACAAGACGACGATTCGCCGGCCACGGCCCGGCAGATCCTGGGCCCCCGGGCGATCATCGGCATCTCCGTTTCCAATCGGGAAGAACTGACCCGCACCGATCTGGCCCCCTGCGATTACGTGGGCAGCGGCCCGGTTTTTGCGACCGGCACCAAGGCCGACGCCAAACCGGTGCGGGGCCTGGCGGGACTCAAGGAAATCGTGGACAGCGTTTCCCTGCCGGTGGTGGCCATCGGCGGGATCGACGCCGCCCGAACGCCCGACTGCCTGGCCCAGGGAGCCGCCGGTGTGGCCGTGATCAGTGCCGTCGCCCGATCCGAAGATCCCCAAGCGGCCGCGGCCCGCATGGCCGCCGCCTGCGGCTGCCGCCCACGCGACACCCTGGCCGCTGCCTGGCAGAGCGAATTCGACCTGATCCGCCGCCTCGTGGCTCCGGCCCTGCCAAGCTACGCGGATCACCCGACGCTGGTCCCGCCGGGTGACGACGCCGCCCGCTTGGATGCCCTGAACAACCCAGTTATCTCCACCGACACCCTGCGGGAGGGGGTTCACTTCCACATGCCATGGCAGCCACCCGAAGCCATCGGCGAAAAAGCCGTGGAGGTAACGCTGAGCGATCTGGCCGCCTGCTACGCTAAGCCGGTCAGCCTGTTCGTCAACCTGGGCCTGCCGGCCACCCTGGCCGAAGCGGACATCACCCGTCTCTACGACGGCCTGCACACCGCTCTCGATCGGCACGCCTGCCGCCTGGGCGGCGGCAACATCGCCCGGGCGCCGGTGTTGAGTCTGGACCTGTTCGCCGTGGGCCAGGGTCGCGCGGCGCTCTTTCCCCGCCGCG
>JAAUYB010036376.1_pt1 | contig 15854 bp, 11 predicted proteins | sample 7278071 | NCBI WGS metagenome assembly JAAUYB01 (sample SAMN14350121, study PRJNA611818) | marine sediment metagenome | isolation source: surface marine sediment (1.8m) | place: French Polynesia: Moorea | collected 2018-08
ACTGCCGGTTCCTTCCGCGTTCGCGGAGCGGGCGGTCGCTTCTAAGGATCGTCAAGGAGATTGCTATGAAAGTGAAAACCACGGTAACCGCCGGTTCCTTCCGCGTTCGCGGTGGCGGCGGCGCCTTCTAAACCCCGACGAGTAGATTGCGATGAAGCTGAAAACTTCTGTGAAGGCCGGTTCCTTCAGGGTTCGCGGCTCCGGCGGTCGCTTTTAGGCAACCGCAATCGATTCCCTCCAGTGAGTGGAAAGCGCAGGCCTTGCTGTCGCGTCAGCTAGGGGATGATGACAGCGACAGCCCCTTCGGGGCCTCAACCGGCTCTTCCACGGCACGCCGTGGAAGAGCCTTTTTTTTCCATGTCTTAAAAGGTTTGTCCCTGTTCGACCATTTCTTCCAACAGGGCGGGGGGACGGAAGCGGTCGCCGTAGCGGTCCGCCAATTCCCCGGCTCGGGTGGTGAATGCTTCGAGACCGTAGGCATTGATGAACTGCAAGGTCCCGCCGTGGAAGGGCGCGAAACCCCAGCCCAAGATACTGCCGATATTAGCGTCCGCGCTGGAACTCAAGATCTTCTCTTCCATACACCGAACCGTCTCGACGGCTTGAACGAATAGCAAACGGTCCACCATTTCAGCCTGGCTCATGGTCTCTTCCGACCTGGGGAAGGCCTCGGCGAGACCCGGCCAGAGGAATTTCGGCTGATCGTCGGGGTATTCGTAAAAACCCTTGGCGGCCTTTTTGCCGGGGCGGTCCAAACCCTCGACCATTTTCATGATGACGGCGTCACCGGGTCCCGGCTGGTAATCGGCGCCCAGATCCGCTTTGGTCTGGGATGCCACATGGTGCATCAACGAAAGGCTGACCTCGTCCGACAAAGCCAGGGGTCCGACGGGCATGCCCGCCTTAAGTCCGGCGGATTCCACGGCGCGCGGTTGCTGCCCCTCGTTCAGCAGCGCCAGGCCCTCGTTGACATAGGTGCTGAAGACCCGGGAGGTATAGAAGCCCCGGCTGTCTTCCACCACAATCGGCACCTTCTTGATAGCCAGCACAAAGTCGAAGGCCGCGGCCAGGGTCTTGGGCGAGGTCTGTTTACCGGTAATGATCTCCACCAACTGCATCTTGTCCACGGGCGAGAAGAAGTGCAGACCGATGAACTGGTCGGGCCGTTGGGAAGCCTCGGCCAGGCCGGTGATGGGCAGGGTAGAGGTATTGGAGGCAAACACCGCGTGTTCCGGGATGACCGCCTCGGTCTCGCGGGTGACCTTTGCCTTCAGGTCGCGGTTCTCGAAAACCGCCTCGATGACCAGATCGCAACCGGCCATGTCTGCCGCGTCGGCGGTGGGATGGATCCGGTTCAAAACGGCCTCGGCCTTTTCCGCGCTGGAGTGACCGCGCTTGATCTTCTTCTCCAACAGTTTCTCGGAATAAACCTTGCCCTTCTCTGCCTGCTCCAGGGTGACGTCTTTGAGAACCACATCAATCCCGCACGATGCAGCGGCCCAGGCGACGCCCGCGCCCATCATGCCCGCGCCCAGGATGCCGACCTTGGCGATTTTGGACGGAGGAATGTCTTGCGGGCGGCTTGCGCCTTTCTTGATATCGTTCATCTGGAACCAGAAGGCATTGATCATGTTCTTGGCAACCTGTCCGCTCACGGTTTTGGCGAAATAGCGGGACTCGATGCGGTCGGCCGTGTCGAAATCCACCAGGCTGCCCTCGTAGATAGCGGCCAGGGCGTAGCGTTGCGCGGGATAGTTGTTGCGGGTCTTCTGGTTGAGCATGGGCGAGGACATCATCCAGACCTTGGCCAACGCCGGACTGTTGGGCGCGCCGCCCGGCCAGTGAAAGCCCTTGCTGTCCCAGGGCTGTACACTTTCCGGGTTGTCGTGAATCCACTTGCGCGCCTTTTTCATGATCTCGCCGGAGGTCGCGCCCAGGCCGTCTACCAGGCCCACTTCCAAGGCCGCGTGCACGGGCATGGGCTTGCCTTCCAAGATGATGGGCAGCGCGGCCTGAATGCCGATGATGCGCGGCAGGCGTTGCGTACCGCCGCCGCCCGGGAAAAGGCCCAGGGACACTTCCGGGAAGCCCACGCGCACGGCCGGATGATCCAGGACGATGCGGTGGTGACAAGTCAGGGCGACTTCGAAACCGCCGCCCAGGGCGGTCCCGTTCATGGCGGCAACCAGCGGCTTGCCAAGTGTTTCCATACGTCGGAACAAAGGCTTGAGCACGAGGGCCATGGCCATCGCTTCCTCGGGTGTTTTGACGGCGTAGAGTTCGTCCAGATTGGCGCCGCTCATAAAGTCGCGTTTGGCCGAGGTCAAGATAATACCCGTGAGGTCCGTATCGGCCTCCAGGCGGGGGACGACTTCCGCCAGCGCCTCGGCAAATTCCGCGCACAGGGTGTTAACCGGCTTGTCGCCGATATCCATGGTCAAGACAACAATGCCTTCTTCATCTTTTTCATAATGGATGCCCATAATCGATTCTCCCAACTACCTTAAACTCGTTCGAAAACCGCGGCGATACCCATGCCGCCGCCGACACACAAGGTGCAAAGGCCCAGTTGATGGTCGCGTCTTTCCATCTCGTCCAGCAGAGTGCAGGCCAGGAAAGCGCCGGTAGCGCCCAGCGGGTGACCCATGGCGATAGCGCCGCCGTTGACATTGACCTTGTCCGGATCGATGTCCAGGTCGCGTTGCGCTTTCAAGACAATTGCCGCAAAGGCCTCGTTGATCTCCCACAGGTCGATGTCTTTGGCGGTCAGGCCGGCCTTGCGCAAGGCTTTGAGCGACGCGGGGCCGGGGCCGGTCAACATGATGGTGGGTTCGGTGCCTACCACGGCGGCCGAACGGATGCGCGCCCGGGGTTTCAGGCCCAGTTCCCGGCCTTTCTCCTCACTGCCGATGAGCAGCAGAGCCGAACCGTCGACAATACCCGAGGAATTGCCCGCGTGGTGCACATGGTGAAGATGTTCCAGGGTAGGGTAGCGGCGGCGGGCGGCTTCATCGAAGCCCATCTGCCCCATGCGCTCGAACGAGGGTTTCAATCGACTCAGGCTCTCCAGATTGCAGTTGGGCCTGATGGTTTCGTCATGATCCAGAACCACCGCGCCGTTCATATCGCGGACGGGCACCAGCGACTTGTCGAAATAACCGTTGCTACGCGCATGGGCTGCCTTGGTATGGGAACTGACGGCAAATTCGTCCACATTCTCGCGACTGAAACCTTCAAGCGTCGCGATCAGGTCGGCTGAAATACCTTGGGGCACGATCGAGTGGGTACTGACAATCAGGGGATCGAAGAAGATGGCGCCGCCGTCGGAGCCCATGGGATTGCGGGACATGGACTCGATGCCGCCGGCAACCACCAGGTCCTCCCAACCGGAGCGCACCTTGGCGGCGGCCAGGTTGACGCTTTCCAGGCCGGAGGCGCAAAACCGGCTCAAAGTCTGGCCCGGAGCGTGTTGGCCCCAGCCCGCGTGGATGACCGCGGTGCGTGCTATATCGCCGCCCTGTTCGCCGATGGGGGTGACGCAACCCAGCACAACGTCGTCCACCTGGTTCGGATCCAAGTTGTTGCGTTCGCGCAAGGCGTTCAGCAGCCCCGCCAACAGGTCGATGGGTTTGATTTCATGAAGGGTCCCGTCTTTTTTGCCCTTGCCGCGCGGTGTGCGCACGGCGTCGAAGATCATGGCTTCGGTCATGGTTCCTTTCCTCACTTCTCTTGGTTGCCGGGCGATTGCCCGTCGATTTGTTCCGCTTTGACGGCGTCCAACTCGATGCGGTAGGTATCGCGGGTCGGATCCAGGCGGACAGCGGTTTCCAAATGTTGTACGGCCTCTTTATATTCGCGTAGGTAGCGATGAGAATTGGCCAACTGGTAGAACAGGCGGGCATTGCCCCGGTCTTCCACCAATTGCGCCCTGATGAGCTTGCGCGCGGCCAGGATGTCTGTACCGGCCTTGCCCCGTTTCCCGGACTCGAAATAAGCCAGGCCGCGACTCAATAAGACATCGATATTATTGGGGTCGACTTCCAGGTAACGGCTGTAACGGGTAACCGCACCTTTAAAATCGCGAGCAATCAAACGGGCATCACCGTCGATACGCAGGCGCAACAGGTCATTGCCGGCCTGAAGGGCAGGGGAGGGGAGGAGCAACAAGGCAAGTTGAAAAAGAAACAAGTCATGCCTCCAAAAAACGCGCTCACCCGATCAGGGGTTCCTTCATTAAAGCAGACTTCCGGGTGAATGAATATTCAAAATAGCCCCATCCGCCCACAACAGACCTATCAGCCCACGGATTCATACCAGGCAACCCCTGCTCAGCCGATTGGATTTTCTTGCTTCTTTCTTGTTTTATTAGAGATAGGTACGCTCAACGAGGTCATCCGTCGTAGCGCGCTCAAAGAAAACCGCGATTTTCGAACACTTGCCTCGACGGGACCGTTTTTTTCCACGATCGTGGAAAAATTGGCGAACTTTTTCCACGATCGTGGAAAAATGAGAAATCGGCCTTATATCACGATATTTTACAAGTACTTAACTTTTTGGATTTAACATCGTTCTTTCCACGATCGCGGAAGAAAAACTGTTTTTTGCGCTTGACGGCTCCTGAAAGCCCCGAAATCGACCCCAAAAAACGCTCATTTTTCCACGATCGTGGAAAAAAAGGCCGATTTAAGTAGGATTAGGCAAATCCAATTTCTATGATGTACCCCGGTAGGTGGTATTAAATTCAGCAGCTTACGAGCGTTTTTTTTGAAAGTTCCGGGTTGCCGGAAGGCCTGTGCAATGGACTCAAGCCGGCGTCTTGACTCGGTTGCACACGTGCGCAATCGACTTAAGCCGGCGTCTTGACTCGATTGCACACCTGCGCAATCGACTTAAGCCGGCGTCTTGACTCGATTGCACACGTGCGCAATCGACTTAAGCCGGCGTCTTGACTCGATTGCACACCTGCGCAATCGACTTCAGCCGCCGTCTTGACTTGATTGCACACCTGCGCAATGGACTTAAGCCGGTGTCTTGACTTGATTGCACACCTGCGCAATCGACTTCAGCCGGCGTCTTGATTCGATTGCACACCTGCGCAATGGACTCCAGCCGGCGTCTTGACTCGATTGCACACTCCGTTAATCACGCGGCCCCGGCCGGCGGTGACCGGTGCGAACCGAGGTGGGCAAGTCGAGGGGGCCGAGTGGTTGTGTTGGGGCCGGTGAAAGTCACCGGCCCTTGTTAACCTGGTTTGAGTTAGCAATTACGGGTAAAGGTGGTGCTACCGTCGAAATAGACACAGAAAACCTGGCCGCGGCTGACATAAGCCAGCGCGAAAACACCGTTGCCCCAGGTCGAAGCGCAGCAGGCTTGATCTTCGAGAATCTCGAGCGCCATCAATTGGGTCGCGCCCAGACCGGTAAAAAAGATCATTCCAAGAGAGAGTAAAAACTTCTTAAGCATAGGTCCTCCATATAGTGAAGCAAATCCGATAAATAGCGGCAGCCGCAGCCGGACCTATTACGGCCCGATAAAGGTGCCTCTCTAAAATTACCGTTGCCTGCATTCTAGACCAACCGGCGTAAATGAGGCAAGGGGAGTCTCGCACAGAAATGAAGAAAGCGAATCAGCCGGCTGTAAGACCCCAGGTTGGTCGTGATGACCCCGTCATTGCGGTCTACCTGGGGTAAACCCCGTCTAGACGGGATAATGATCGTTTAATCCACAAGCTTGACATGGACATTCAGGACATACGGTCCGGCACCGGTAAATCGCTGCCGGCGCCCAGTTCCTCATCGAAAGCATCCAAATCAGGTTCGGGCAATTCATCGGCAAATGAATCTTGATCCGTGTCCATCGGAGTCGGAAGGGCCGAGTCCAAATCGGAAAGGTCGGCGGAAAAACCCGCGGCCGCGTCGCTGTCTTTTGCAGGGTAGGTCCCGGGTGCAGGCAAAAAGGTTCAATGAAAACTTTTTTATTTTTTTGAACCATTTGAACCTTGATCGTGACTCACTCTTTGGAAGCAATATTTTGGGGGAGAAGGTCAAACCTCACAACCCGCCTGTTTATCAAAACCAATTTGGAAAAAGTTTGATGATTTTACGAGAGACCAATGTCATTCAACACTGCTTTAGAAGTCGAAGAACCTGTCGAGGTTTTCTCGTTTGCAAAAAAGGAACGGGAACCTTATAATGATCCTAACCAATCCGAAGAGGTCCAATTGAATCGGGAAACGGTATGGATCAAGGCAATAGCCAGGGGTGAGTTGGGCGCTTTTGAACAACTGTGCCGGGCCTACCAACGCCGGGTTTTTGTTTATTTGTTTCGACTGCTGAACGATCGGGAAGCTGCTGAAGAAGCGGTTGACGATGTGCTGCACGGCATATGGAAAGGGGCAAACCGCTTCCGCGGAAACTCGAAACCGGCCACTTGGATCTTTGGTATTGCCCGACATAAAGCACTGAATCGTCTAGGCCGGTACAAGCCGTACGAGGAAACACTTGAACGAGCCGGAGAGTTGCGCGATTCCGGCGGCAATGCAGAAACCCGGTTGGTGTCTCAGGACCTGGTCGGCCGGGCTTTGGGAAAACTCTCGAGAGAGCACCGTGAGGTCATCGAGATGACCTTCTATCTCGGGCTTTCCTATGCAGAGATCAGTAAGGTCATGGAGTGCCCGGTCAGCACCGTCAAGACGAGAATGTTCCATGCCAAGCAACGGCTTCGGGCCATTCTGAGTGGAAATAAGTCATGAGAAAAATAAAAGAGCACCACGAGATCAAAGAGCTTCTTCCCTGGTATGTGAACGGTACCTTGGACGAGTCGGAACGCGGACTTATCGAAAGTCACCTGGAAACATGCGCTGAATGTGCCGGGGAAATAGCCGAACTCAATCTTCTCAAAACAAGCGTGCTCGATCTCAACCGGAATGTGGCTTGCCCCGCCGAAGACCCGGTCGCCGACGTGGTAGGTGAAATAAAGAAGGAAGGCCCGCCGACAATCATGGAAACCATCAAGGCGATGATATCCGGAGGACGCTGGTTTTTCAACATGAAGGGCGCCTTTGTGCCGTTGGTCGCGGCGGCGCTTCTGTTCTTTGTATTCTTCCCGAATACACCGGCGCAAGGCGAAATGACTTTTTTACCTGAGGACGGCAGCGTTGAATTGGTCCGTAACCGGCGTAGTCATGATGTCCACGCTTTTTCTATTGGAGAGGGAGAAGACTTTGTTGTCGGTTGGATCGCGGATGCCCCCTCCGATCGAGTCACGGGATACCGATGCCTCTTGAAATTCGAGGGTACCCCGGTTGCCGTGGCCGAGGCCGACCTCCAAACTTTAAAGCGCCATGAATTCCGAGTCCGGTTCCCTGCAGAAGAACTGCAATCGGGTCGGTATTCTCTAGAAATATACCATTTGCCGGATAACAGCATCATCGAAACTTATAATATCGAGTTAACCCTCGTGGAGGTGCGAGAATGAACAAGAAACAAATTCGTTTTTCATATAAAGGCTCTGCCGTTGCGGCCGCGGGCGCCAATTTCAAACGAGGATGTAACCAATCATTTACTCGTGCAACTTGTTCCCTGCCGAGAATCGGGGGCGCGGTAAAGAGGAAGGCCTGTTTTTATTTCAAACCCGGCATTCTGTTTTTCAGAAATGGCGCCAGTAAAGCAAGCGGCATGCTGATTCGGAACTCGGACGATCTCATAGGCAAGTTCGAAACCAAGGTCTATTCAGGTTTAAAAAATGTGTGTGTTCGCAATGGTTTATTTAGAGCCGATAAACTGGAAGTAGAGCTGCGCTCCATAAAAGAAGCCTGGAGAACGGAAGGGGAAATCTCCATTGAAATCATCCTCGATAGAGAACAGAGATTTAGGATCTTAGGCTACGAAGCAGAATGGGAAATCAGTAAGGAACTTCATGACATTCGGACCCACGCGCAGGCGATGGCGAAAATGAAGGCGCCCCAAGAGCGGGATTCTAAAAATAGTTACTGTTTCTACTCACCGGTGACTAATGTCACCTGGGTCAATAATGAAAATATTCCGCCTGTCGGATGTGTCAAGATCGATCGGAATGTCATTACCGTCAAAGGACTCGGGAAAATATACCTGGCAGAGGTCATGCGTGGTGAGAATAGGGTTCGATTCAGCCTGGCCCGAATCGAGTTGGATGACACAACCCGAGTATGGGAACCGGCCCCGACGCATACACCATCGTCGGCACCCGTTATCCCAATGTCTGACCCGTCTCCACCTCCCGATCCCCCGCCCGAAATACTTTTCTGTGAGGTAGAAAGCAACGGTGTCCAGCCCCCGCCGGGGTAATCCGAATAGATAACCGTCAACAGCGCCTTGTCTCGGATCGGGGCGAGGCGGTCGTAAAACAAACGCGCCGGACGCCCGCGCCTCATCTGTGCTAGGATCATCCTGTCATTTCCAATGATCTGATGATTCCCGGCCGGATGAGCCGGGGTACCGGGGGCACGGGTGAAAAAGTGGGCCGTCCTGATCGGGTTGTTGATGACCGCCTGTCCTCAACAATCTCCCGAAAACATGCTTGGGGAAGGTCTTGCCGCATGTCGCAATTATAAATTCGATGAGGCTCTTAGGCTGACTTCGACCGCGCTCCAACACACCGACAAACAAAAAAAACCGCGCCTGTACCGGCAACTCAAGTTGCTGGAGGCGCAAATCCATATCAAGAACAGAAAGGGTAGGAAAGAGCATGCTTTTCATCTGTTGCGGCAATCTCGGCCTGAAATAGAAGCCGACCTTGAATTAAAAGCCTTGTGGAGATGGCTCCTGGCCCTTCACCAGGGCATCGAGCAACCGCTGGGGAAAGCGCTGATGGAAGAGGCCGCTCAATTGGCGACCCCGATTGCTTACCACGCCCTGCTCGCTGAAATCATTGCGTATCGGAATTACTACCTGCCCCCGAAGACCTACACGGATGCCGAGACAGCTTACCTTGAAATGCTCGAGCACGCCAAAGCGGCTGACGATCCCTATCTGGAGGCAAGCGCCCTGGTAAACCTGGGGCTTGTGCTGCTGAAGATGCATCGTTGGGACGAAGCTTTGGACTACCTGGATGCAGCGCCCCGAGACAGGCCCGAGGCCCGGCGCCTCAAGGGCAGCATCCTCGTCAACATGGGAATTTGCAGCGGTCGTTTGGGCTATTACCGGAGAGCTCGGCAATATCTCGAGCAGGCCGTTGCTTTTTACACGGCCGAGGGTGATCGGACCAACCTCCAAAATGCCCTGGGGGAACTGGGTAACATCTATTACTTCCAAAACCAGTACCAGGAGGCCGAACAACAGTACAAAAAAGCCTTCGAAGTTGAAGAGGCCGCGATTTGGGCTGGAAACAGGGCGAGCGCTTTGGTGGAAATGAAAAATTGGGGGGAGGCCGAAAAGTGGAATGACAAGGCGGTGGCGCTCAAAAAAGCAAAGGGCAATACCGCGGGGCTGGTTTACCAGGATTTAACGGCCGCCTTCATCGCTTCGGGCCGACAGGATTTCCAGGAAGCGGAAAAAAGCTTCAAAAAGGTGCTCTCACTATCGCAAGATCATCAGTCGCTCATATGGGAAGCCCACTCGGGGTTGGGCAGGATCTATGCCGCGCGCGGTGAACGGGATCAGGCCGTAAAAGCTTTTGAGGAGGCCGTCAGGGAGATCAAGAGAGCAACTGATTTGAGTGACCCCGAGAATCGCATGCGCTATTTTTCAAGGCTGGTGCCTTTCTACCTGGACTACGTGGACTACCTGGTTGAGCAGGGTATGGAGAACCGCGCGCTCGAAATTGTGGAAGCGAGTCGGGCCGGGGTTCTCAGAGACAAGCTCCATACTGAACCGCAGCGTGAGGTATCCCGCACCTATGAGGATTATGCCGAGACCGCACGTGATACCGGTAAGGTTTTCCTGTCCTATTGGTTGGCCCCCGGTCGCTCTTTTCTTTGGGTTTTTCGTCCGACCGGTGATTCTACCTTTCACATTCTTCCTCCGGCCGATGAAATTGTCGCCCGGGTAGAAGCCTTCGGGACGTTTATTGCGAGAGGCGGCAGGAGCCTCGACAACCCGGCGGGTGTCTGGCTTTCCGATAAACTGATTCCTAAAAACTTGGAGCCTCATACCAACGTCGTTCTCGTTGCGGACCGGCAGCTTTGGGGATTGAGTTTTGAAACCTTACCCTTCAGCAAAAACGGTGTCAGGGATTATTGGATCAAAGATGTCACGATTTCTCTGGCGCCGTCTCTGGATATTTCCGTCAACTTGTCAGAGGAACCGACCAATCCTCCAAGCGGGGCATTGCTGATGGGCGACCCCAATGTCTCGGATTATTCGAAATTAACCGCCGCCGAAGAAGAGATCGAGGCTTTCAAGAAGTATTTCGGCGACCGGAACCCGGTGATATTGACCGGTGATGAAGCGCACCCGGAGGCCTACGCAAAAGCCGAGCCCGGTTCTTTTAAATATATCGGCTTCGTTGCACACGGCGAGGCCAATCGGTACGATCCATTGAGCTCTGCAGTCATTCTTTCCAAGGTGCCGGGAAAAGCAGCGTATAAACTCACCGCCCGCGATATCATGAACCACTCTCTCGATGCGGAGGTCGTGACGGTATCCGCTTGTAGAAGCGCAGGTTCCGAGGCGCTGCCCGGCGAAGGCTTGATGGGGTTTACCTGGGCTTTTCTTCATGCCGGAGCCGATCATGTCGTTGCGGGACTCTGGGACGTGGAGGATCGCCCGACCGCCGTCTTGATGGGCTGCTTCTACAAGGAATTGGCAAAGGGCGTACCTCCTGTCAAAGCGTTGCATGAAGCCAAATTGAGCCTGATCGAAACCGACTCCGTCCCCTATCGCTGGGGCGCCTTTCAGATCTATGCCCGAGGTTGGGGCGCCGTTCGCGGTCAATGACGGCATCTGTGTCTTTTATCCGTTTTTTAAAGCCTATTGAACCTTTCTCGGCTTACACGGGACCTACATGGAGAGAGCCCTCTCATGGGCGCTTCTGCCGGGAGTAAAACCCCGACGTTGATCCGGGAGGATGCCGGAGGGACAAATGCTTGCGATGATCGGGCCGCCGCGCACAAGAGTGTCCCATGCGACGAGACCCGATCGAAGGAGAGTGAACCGATGACCACCAAGACGTTTCAAATCGCCACTTACGATGTCAACCTGGCCCGTGAGACAACCATGAGCGGCGGCGCCATCAAATTCTATAGTTATATTCAATGCCGCGGCGACGACCACATGCTTCAACTCTACTTCCTCAAGCCGGACAGTCAAGATATGGAAAACCGCTATCTTCCCGAGAAGAAGTGGGGTCGCAGTGTCCTGCCCTGGGACCAGTACCCGGTATACATGGACATGTTGCGCCATGAGAAGCCGGTCTACGCCTACCTCAACAGCGACCGACCCGACTTGAACGGTATCTACACCGGCCAGGAACCGATCGGCGAAGAGGAATCCTGAACAAATTCCCGGGCAACTACCGATGCTTGTGCTAGACTGAGTCAAATATATATTATCGGACCAGTCTTATGGCTTACGTCCCCGGTTTTGAATACGATATTTTCATCAGCTACGCTCATGTGGACAACAGTGAATTCTCGGACCACTGGGTAGACCATTTCCAGAAATGGTTACAAGGCCTTGTCGACAGCAACCACGGCAGACCGGGCAGGGTGCGTATCTGGCGCGATACCAGAGATATGGGCGCGGGCAGAATCATCGACGACACCGTTGAGCACGGCCTGAACAACTCGGCCGTCATGGTGGCCTTGCTTTCCCGGGGTTATGTTACTTCAGATTATTGTTTGAAGGAATGGAACATGTTCCAGGAGATTATTGGCCGGGACGCTTACGGCTCGCGCATCGATACGTGGTCGCGCCAGTTCCCGGTCATGTTGCGCAACCTGCCGCCTGAACAATGGCCGCCCAATGCCGGCGAAAAGATGTTCGTTTCCATGCACGATGCAGTACATCCGGAAAAGTTGGGTAACCCGTTGGAGATCGGCTCCCCTCCTTTTCGCGAGGCTATGAGTAACCTGAGTGAGAACCTGTGGTTCATGCTGGAGGCCTTTAAACAGCGGGCCGATGCCAAAGCTGCTGAACCGCAACCGGCGCCCGCTTCCGAATCCGAGTCCACGGGTCCCAAAATCTTCCTGGCCCGCGCCAACGATACCCTTCACGAAACCTTCCACCACCTGAAAGACGGCCTTGAGCACGAGGGCATACGCATCGTCACTGACATCCCGCCGCCCCATGAAGACCGAGCCCATGAGGAGCGCGTGATTCAAGAACTTGCCGATTGCGACCTATCCATCCACCTGATGGACCATCTACCCGGCCGCGCCGTGGAGGGCAACCCGGAGACCACCTATGCCCATGCCCAACTGCACCTGGCCGAGGGCAAAACCCATCGCTTGATCTGGACGCCCGCCGATCTGGACATCGCCGCGGTGGGCAACCCCGTCCAGCGAGACCTGCTGACCCGATTGGAATCGGGCGAACGCGAGCGCGGCGATTACAGTTTTGTACAGGGCAGCCCCGCCAATCTAACCCGCGAGGTCATGGACCTGCTGCGCGACCTGCAATCCTCCGATGCTCCTGGAGAACACTCCCTGCTGTTGGACACCCACCTGAAAGACCTCTACTGTGTTTCCAAGATCAGCGACCGCCTGTTGGAAGGCAAGGTAGATCCACTACTGGTGAACCCGGAGACCGGCGAACCCGAGCAGAACCTGGACATCCTGGAAAGTCGGCTCCGTTCCACCGCCCGCCTGCTGGTCTTCAACGGCCGGGCTCCGAATAACTGGGCCGTCAATCGGTTGGCCGAAGCTTTTCGGCTGGTGGTCAGTTGCAGCCTGCAAGCGCGGGATTTCCTGATGTACCTGGCGCCTCCCCGAAAAGACCCTGGGGCCATAAAAAGACGGCTCCATCCTTTGCCGGTACGTGTCTGGGACAACAGTGACAGCGACACGCCCAAGGAAGGCCTGCTGGACTTCATCTTCAACGGGGGTGATCCGGCATGAGCAAAAAACCCTATGTGGGCCTGCGCCCCTTCAATCAGGAAGACCACCTGTTTTTCTTCGGCCGCCGCAAGCAGGTAACCGCCTTATTGCAAGGTCTGCACGACACCCGTTTCCTGGCCGTGGTGGGCGGCTCGGGTTCGGGCAAATCTTCGCTGGTGCGCGCGGGTTTGCTGCCCGCATTGGATGCGGGTTACCTGCTGAACCACCGCGACCGCTGGCAATTCATCATCTGCAAACCCGGCGATGATCCCATGGGGAACCTGGCCCGGGCCGTCGATGCCGCAACTGGTTTGGAAATCGAACAAACGGGCGGCGGAAATGCGGCGGCCGTTGCTGCAAAACTGAACGCGGCCTTTCCCGAAAACGACACCAATGTGCTCCTGTTGGTGGACCAGTTCGAGGAATTATTCACCCTGGAAAAGGACCGCCGCGCCTGCGAGTTCTTCGTGGAGAACCTGCTGGCCCTGTCGCGGCAAACCGACTTTCCGGTTTATCTCTGCCTGACCATGCGTTCCGACTTCCTGGGCTTGTGTGATCGCTTCCAGGGCCTGCCCGAGGCGTTCAACCAGGGCCAGTTCCTGGTGCCCCGGCTCACCCGCGCCCAACTGCGCGAGGCCGTGGTGGGTCCGGCAAGTCTCTTCGGCGCACAATTCACCCCGCGCCTGCTGGACCGCCTGCTCAACCGCATCGTTCACACCACCGACGAACTGCCGGTGCTGCAACACCTGCTCTCAAGGATGTGGCAGCCCGATACAAAGCTGCTGGACCTGGCCGCCTACGACGAAGCCGGCGGTCTGGAACACGCCCTTGCCAATCACGCCGAGGAAGCCCTGACCGGTTTAAGCGATGCAGACCGTCACCTGGTAGCTCAATGCTTTCAAGGCCTCACGGAAACCGATGCGGCCAACCGCATGGTGCGCCGCCCGACACACCTGAAAACCCTGGCCGCCGTGACGGGTGCGGATGCAACCCATCTACGAAAATTGCTGGGTAGATTCGTGGGCAGTGATCGTTCCTTCCTCTTCCTATCCTCGTCGGAGGATGCCGATCCACTGATCGATATTTCCCACGAAAGCCTCATTCGCCGCTGGCCGACTCTGCGAACCTGGGTGGAGGAAGAAGCGGTAGACGCCCGGCGCTACAGACGCCTGGCTGATGACGCCCGTGGTTGGGAAAAAGAAACGGCGGGTCACTGGAGGGAGCCACGCCTGAGCCAGGGCCTCGAGTTGCTGGCGCGCAAAAACAAAGTCTGGGCGATGCGCTATGACGAGGACTTTCAAAAAGCGACAAACTTCCTGGAACAAAGCCGCCTGGCCGATGAGCGGGAACGCGCCGAAAGAGAAGCACTACGTCGCAGGCAAACCATGCTGGGTTGGGCGCTGGCGGTGATCATGTTGCTGGCAGCCTTGGTCAGCTTCATATACGCCCGGCAAGCGCGATTGGCGGAGGAAAAGGCAGAGGTGCGTCTGGCAGAGAGCCAATGGGCAGTAGCAGTAGCCAACAAACAGACTGGTGATAGTTTAAAGGCTAATCACTACTTTGCTCGTGCTGCTATGACTCACTCATCCTTTGTACACGGTAGCCAATTTGAGTTGCAAACCAAATGGACAAAGGAAATTGTTCTTGACGTAACCGGAAAAGTTTGGGGATCGGTTAACGGAACCTTAATGTTACCGAACGATTTGGTTCTAACCTTTAGCAATAATGGAAAGGCCCGTCTCTGGAGATTGGACGGCACCCCAAGTTCACCAAATATGACTCATAATGCCAGTATATCAGGAGCGAAATACTTGGTGAGTGAGAGAGTACTTCTTATTTGGGATTCCAAGGGAACGGTCCGTCTTTGGGGTTTGGACGGCACTCCTGCATCACGGCCTATGAAACATAAAGACAGTGTTTTGGGAGCAAGTTATCTGGAAGCGGCAGGCAAACTGCTTACCTGGAGCGAAGATAGAACGGCGCGTCTCTGGGATTTGGACGGCACCCCGGCAACGCCTCATTTAAAACACAATAAGAGTGTATTAGGCGCGATCTTTCTAGAATCAACCGAAAAGATTCTTACCTGGAGTTTGGACGGAACGGCACGCCTCTGGGATTTAGACGGATTTCCCTGTGCAATACCTATAAGACACGAAGGTGGTGTAAGAGGGGCTACTTATTTGAGAACCCTGGGGAAGCTCCTTACTTGGGGTGAAGATGGGATTTCGCGTGTCTGGGGACTTGACGGCCTCCCTGATTCACACCCTATGGAACATCGCAAACGTTTGAGGGGCGCAAGTTTTCTGGAAAGTCTAGAGTTGGTGCTTACCTGGGGCAATGATGGAATGGCTCGGTTGTGGACGTTAGGTGGGGTCCCCGTATCATTGCCCATGATACATGAGGACACTGTATGGGGAGCAAGTTATCTGGAATCCGAGAAAAAGCTGCTTACCTGGAGTTGGGACGGAACAGTACGCATTTGGGAACTGAGTGGCAAGCCCTTAGGTCTACCCATGAGACATGAAGATATTGTAAGGGGGGCAAGTTATCTTGACGGGCCAGGGAAGTTGCTTACCTGGAGTAATGATAAAACGGCTAGGTTGTGGTGGTTGGACGGAACACCCGCATCACCGCCTATGAAACATGAAGGGGCAGTAAACGGAGTGAACTTTTTGGAAGGACAGGACAAAATACTTACTTGGAGCGAAGACAGAACCGTGCGCCTTTGGAATCTAGTGGCACGGCGCGGAAGTCCGGCACCATCTCTCCAGGGTGTTTTCATCACCAGCAGAACTCGAAGAGAGTACTGAGCACTTGATGGTCCAACCAAGCAATGAGGCTG
>JAAUYB010156600.1_pt1 | contig 15838 bp, 14 predicted proteins | sample 7278071 | NCBI WGS metagenome assembly JAAUYB01 (sample SAMN14350121, study PRJNA611818) | marine sediment metagenome | isolation source: surface marine sediment (1.8m) | place: French Polynesia: Moorea | collected 2018-08
ACGCTGAACGGCGGCGAGGGCGACGACTGGCTGCGCGGCGGCACGCTGGCCGACACCTTCGTGTTCGCAGCGGGCGCCGATCAGATCGACGACTTCAACACGACGGTGGACCTGTTGAAGCTTGACGATGCGCTGTGGGCCGGCGCCAAGACCGCGGCCGAGATCCTGGCCGAGTTCGGCGGCACCCAAGGCAGCGACTACGTGCTGGGTTTCGGTGGCGGAAATTCGCTCACCTTCAACGGCGGCGTCGACCCCGAAGTGCTAGAGAACCTGATCTCGTTCTTCTGAAGCGCGCAGGCGGATGACCTTCGCCGTGTCGGGCGAGGTTTTTCGTGTCGGCGCAGTTTCGTATGCGCCTGGGTTCAAACGGCGCGGGGTCGGTTGCCCACCTCTTTTCGCGGGTCGTCTGTCAACCAACTTTCAGCACGATCTTGCCGATATGCGCTGAGCTTTCCATCCGGGCGTGTGCCGCCGCTGCCTGATCCAGCGGGAACTCTGAGTCCATCACCGGCGCCACCCGCCCGCTCTCCAGATGCGGCCAGACGTGCTCGCGCAGGCCCTCGGCGATGCGTGCCTTCGCCAGATCGCTCTGCGGCCGCAGCGTGGAACCGGTGATCGTCAGCCGCCGCACCATCACTTGGGCGAAGTTCACCTCAGCCTTGGGGCCCGACAGGAAAGCGATCTGCACCAGCCGGCCGTCATCGGCCAAAGCCTTGAGATTGCGCGGGATATAGGGGCCGCCGACCATGTCGAGGATCAGGTTGGCGCCACCCTCGGCCCGCAGCTCGGCGACGAAATCCTCGTCACGGTAGTTGATCGCCCGCTCGGCGCCCAGATCCAGGCAGGCGGCGCATTTCTCGGCCGAGCCTGCGGTCGCGAAAACCCGCGCGCCGAACACCTTCGCGAGCTGGATCGCCGTCGTGCCGATCCCCGACGACCCGCCATGGACCAGGAACCGCTCGCCCGCCATCAAGCCTCCGCGCATGAAGACGTTGGTCCAGACCGTGAAGAAGGTCTCGGGCAGGCAGGCGGCCTGTTTCAGCCCCATCCCGGCCGGCACCGGTAGACAATGCGCGGCCGGCGTCACCACGTATTCGGCGTAACCTCCGCCCGGCAGCAGGGCGCAAACCGCGTCGCCCTCGGACCAGTCCGACACGCCGGGCCCGACCGCGGCAATGGTGCCCGACGCCTCGAGCCCAGGCAGATCCGACGCCCCCGGCGGCGGGTCGTAGGCGCCGGCGCGCTGTAGTGCGTCGGGCCGGTTCACCCCGGCATAGGCCGCCCTGATCAGCACCTGGCCGTGTCCCGGTTGCGGCACCGGCCGTTCCGCGAGGCGCAGGACATCCGGTCCGCCTGGTTCCTTGATCTCGACGGCCTGCATGGTCGCGGTCTTGGCCATGGGTCTAGCTGCGCCCAGGCCAGCGGCCGGGCACATCCATCCGTGGTGTTCGCGAAGGCGCTTTGACCTGGGCGGCCAACCAGTCCGGAAACGCCATGAACGGCTTCAATGCCGGATTTGACCGCATCGTCGCCTTCACCTTCTCGATACGCATCACGTCTTCGATGCGCCGGTCCAGAAACGCCCAGGTCGCCTGGTGATCCGGGCTCTCGTCGCCGAGCCAGTAGAGCACGGTCGAAGAATAGACCCCGCTGAGGATCGCCCGCTTGGTGTACCAGTTGAGGTCCTGGGACGGATCGCCCAGCGCCTGCCAAATCGCATCCGCCGTGCCCCAGATCAGCCGCGCGCCCTCGGCAGCGTTCTGCGGCAACGCAAATAGCGTAGTGCCGCGGCGCACCGCCTCTTTGTCGCCGATCGCCTCGATCCGGACCCGCACCGCCTCGGCCACCCGCTCGCGCACCTTCAGGGCCTGCAGATCGGCCTTGGCCAGCGTGTCGGTCATCGCCGCGTCGCCGCGCCGGTGAAACGCCACTGCGAGATCGAGCGCGCCGCGGGGACAGGCGGCTCGCGCCTCGGCCATATCGGCGCCGACATCGCGTGCCGCGGCCTTGAACGCCGCCTCGGACCAGCCGTCGAACGGCACATGCATCAGCGCCGCATCGAGCAGCGCCTCGCGCGTCGCAGTCGCCTCGGTCATCACAGCTCTCCCAAATCGATTTCCCTGCCGGTAGACAAGCTAGTGGGGCTTTGTTATAGGGCCACCTCCTGCAAAGACATGCAACTCCAACTTAGAAAGGTGGTGACAACCACATGCAGGTCAGTGTTCGCGACAACAATGTCGATCAGGCGCTCCGTGCCCTGAAAAAGAAGCTGCAGCGTGAGGGCGTTTTCCGCGAAATGAAGCTTCGGCAGCATTTCGAGAAACCGTCCGAAAAGCGCGCGCGCGAAAAGGCCGAGGCGATCCGCCGCGCCCGCAAGCTCGCACGCAAGAAGGCTCAGCGCGAAGGCATGCTGTAAGCGTCGAACCGGAGCTTTTCAGCCCTGGTTCCAAGACGACCCCCGCGGCGGACGCCCGGGGGTTCGTCGTTTTTGACTTCCGGTTGCGGGACGGCACCCATAGTCTTGGTGATCGACGTAGGCGGCACCTAAACGGGCCGGCGCGGCGTTAAGACCTTATTAAGGTGAATACGGGCACGGTATAGGGGCGCTGCGGGTTTTCGGTGAGCGCAAGGGCGAAGGGCGCGGAGACCTGCTGCGGGCAGAGGAGCGCCGAAGAATGGCAAACACATCACGATTTCCGGCCGCGCGGATTCTGGCCGGCGCCGCCTTGGTGTTGGGGTTGGTTGCTGTGGTCTGGGCGGTTGCCTTCCGCAGCCCGCCGGAGGCGCCGACGGAAATCCCGACCATCGGGCTGATCACCAACAATCCCAACGGCCTGCGCAATGTCGCCGGGTTTCGCGAGGGGATGGCGGCCCAGGGCTACACCGAGGGTGACGGCGCGCTCTATCTATATTCGGGTACGCCGACCCCGACGGCGGAGCTTGAGGGCGCGATCCGGCAGATGGTCGCCGACGGGGCCGACATCATCTTCACCGCCGGCACTCCGACTGGCGTCGCGGCGAAGGCGGCGACACAGGGCTCTGGCGTTCCGGTGGTGTTCGGCGTGATTGCCGACCCGGTCGCGGCTGGGGTGATGACCGACCTGACCCGGCCCGGCGGTAACATGACCGGCGTGATGCTGAGCCAAAACCAAGCGCGACGGCTAGAGCTGTTGCGCAACGTCCTGCCGCAGGTGCGGCGGGTTTTGGTGCCCTACAACCCCGACGACCCCGCCCCAGTCAGTGCCGTCGCTCAGTTGGACGATGTGGCACCGGAAATGAACCTAACCCTGGTGCATGCCGAGGCCCGCGACGACGATGCCGTTTCGCGCCTGATCGCGGATCTGCCGCAAGACATCGACGCGGTGTTCATGCTGCCCGACAGCACCGTCAACCGCCGCATCGCTGATCTGATTGCGGCCACCAACGCGCGCGGTCTGCCGGTCTCTGGGCCCAGCACCGCGCAGGTCGAGGCCGGGGCGTTGATGGCCTACGGCATCGTGCACCGCGAGGTCGGAGGGCAGGCCGCGCGCATCGCCAGCCGCATCCTGCGCGGTGCCGACCCGGCGGACATGCCCGTTGAGACGGCGAACTTCTACCTGACCGTCAACACCGCAGCGGCCGACCGGATCGGCCTCGACCTGCCCGAAGAGATCTTGCAGCAAGCCGATGTGATCTTGCGTAACGACAGCATTGGCGAACAATAGGGTGAATGACAGCAACCGATTCAGGCCGTCCCGAGCGAGGGGCCGGCAGAAGGCAAAGACGTGTTCGGTAATCTCCGGGCACGGTATTATGTCGTCGTGGTCGGCATCGCGACGGTTCCCATTTTGCTTTTGGGGTTTCTGACGGGACTGCGAAGCGCCAGCGAGCTTGAGCGGCAAAGCCTCGTGCTGCAGACGGAATTGGCAACCCGGGTCGAGCGCGAGATCGCGTCGTTTCTGTCTGCCCGCGTCAACGAATTGCGCGTGTTGGAACAGACCAACGTGCTGGCGGGCATGGATCAGCGCGCCCTGGCCGCGAGCCTGGGCAGGCTTCTGGCCCACGGCCAGATCTATCAGGAACTGTTCGTGCTGGCGCCCGACGGGCAGGTGCGCGTCTTCGCCTCGCGCACCGATGTCGCGCCGCGCGACCCGGAGCGATGGCGGCAGGCACCCTGGGCGAAGGCCGGCTATTGGACTGACGATGGCGTCTATGTCGGGTCGGTCGAATTCGACGCCGGTCTGCGCGAGCCCTTGGTCGACGTCGCTGTGCCGATCCTGCAGCGCCGCACCGGCGACGTCGAGAGCGTGCTTTTGGCCAATACGCGGTTCAAATCCATCTGGGATCTGCTTGCCGACCTCGACCTGCCCAGCGACACCGAGGCTTTCGTCGTCGATGCCGGTGGCCGCATCCTGGCGCATCGGTCGCCTGCCGAGGTCCTTTCGGCGCGAATCTTCCAGCGCCCGGCAGAAAACGGCCGCCACCGTATGGCCGATGGCAGCACGTCTCTGGTGGTGACGCAGCCTTTGTCGATGGTCGGCGCGCCAGCCTATGTGGTCGTCACCCGGCCGCTCGACAGCGCCCTGGCCAACGTCATCGAAATGCGCACCACAATCCTGGTCAGTGCGGCACTACTGCTGTTGGGCGCATCGGCGCTGGCGTACTGGCAGTCGCGCGAGATCGTGCGCCCGGTAGAAGATCTGGCGCAGAGCGCCGGACAAATTTCGGACGGCGACCTAGACACCAAGATCGAGGTCTCGGGCCCCGACGAAATCCAGGCGCTTGGCCGGACCTTGCAGGGAATGACCGGGCGGCTCAAGGACACCATCGCCGATCTCAAACGCTCTGAATTCGCCGAACGTCAGCGTGCCATGGTCACGCTGCAATCGATCGGCGATGCGGTGATCACCACCGATCCGGACGGGCACGTGACATATATCAATCCGGTGGCCTCGCGGCTGACCGGTTGGAGCTTCGAGGAGGCCATGGACCGGCCGCTCGGCGAGGTGTTCAGGATCATCAGCGCCACCACCCGCGAGGCGGTGCCGAACCCGGTGCTTCGGTGCCTGGCGAGCGGAGAGATCGTTGGGCTGGCCAACGACACACTATTGCTCAGCCGCGATGGCAGTGAACACGCGATCTCGGATTCTGCGGCACCGATCCGCGAAATCGGCGGCGCGGTCATCGGCGTGGTCATGGTGTTTCAGGATGTCACCGAGCGTCAGGCGCTGGAACAAAGGCTGCGCGAGAGCCAGAAGATGGAGGCGATCGGCAAGCTTAGCGGCGGCATCGCGCACGATTTCAACAATCTCATGCAGGTGATCCAAGGCAATGCGGAACTGCTGGCCGAGGACCCCGATTTCGATCCGAACCTCACCGCCCCGATCCTTCGAGCGACCGAACGGGGATCCGAACTGACCGGCCGGTTGTTGGCCTTCGCCCGCAAGCAGCCGCTGTTGCCGCAGCCGGTCGATATCGCCAGGCTTCTCAAAGACATGTTGCCGATATTGGACCGCACGCTGGGCGAGACGATCGAGATCACACTGCGCTGCGACGACCCGGTCTGGCCGGCGGAGACCGATCCTGGCCAGCTGGAGACCGCGCTTTTGAACCTCGCGCTGAACGCCCGCGATGCCATGCCGCAGGGCGGCACGCTGACCGTGCGCTGCGCCAAGACCGAGCGCGCGGCGTTCCAGCAGAACTACGAAGGCGGGCTCGACGAGAGTGATTTCGTGCTGATCTCGGTCTCTGACACCGGCGAGGGCATGTCCGAAGAGACGCGGACCAAGGCAATCGACCCGTTCTTCACCACCAAGGGCGTCGGTGAGGGGTCGGGATTGGGGCTGTCTATGGTCTACGGCTTTGTAATGCAGACGGGCGGACATATGGACATCGAGAGCGCCGAAGGTGCCGGCACCACCGTCACCCTGTACCTTCCGCGGTCTCGGACAGTCGCCCAGTCGAACGGGACCGCTGAACCGCTGGACCCGCAGGGCGGCGTCGGCGAAGCGGTTCTGGTTGTCGAGGACGATGCCGAGGTGCGCACCTTCGTAACCAGGACGCTGCAGGGCCTGGGGTACAGGGTGACCGACGTTGGCCGGGTATCGGACGCGCGAGCAGCCATTGCGGCAGAGCCGGGCTTCGATTTGGTGCTGACGGATGTCGTTCTGCCCGGCAGTGCCAGCGGTCTCGACTTCGCGCTGGAACTGAGCGGTGCACATCCCGAATTGCCGGTCTTGCTGATGTCGGGATACCCCGAGGCCATGGCGGCCAATGACGACACGGGCGGGCATCCTCTGGTGCTGTTGAACAAACCGTTTCAACGGACCGAGCTCGCGACGGCGGTCCGGCGCGCCTTGGATCAGCGCCGCAGTCACCCGCCCGATTGAACGCCATTGCGGATCGATCCCGTCGACGTACACGCCACATCGGCTCGGGTCGACCGCGCTAAACGGGAAGTGCCGTGGTTTGCCACACGGTGCGCAGTGAGAAGGATGAATGCATCTGTGACACGCCGGGCAATCTGGCCAGGTAGCGGCGGTGGATGCGGGCGAAGTCGTCGGTGTCGCGGGCAGAGATCTTCAACAAGTAATCCGCCGTGCCCGCCATCAGGTGGCATTCCAACAGATCGGGGATCCGCGCCACCTCGCGCTCGAAGGCGTCGAGCACCTCTTCAGTCTGCCCGCTGAGCGTGATCTCGACGAAGACGGTGGAGGGCCGATCGAGTTTGCGCGGATCCAAGAGCGCCACGTAATGCGCGATTACGCCCTCGGCCTCGAGGCGCTGCACCCGTCGGTGACAGGCCGAGGGCGACAGATTCACCCGCTCGCTGAGGTCGGCGTTCGACATGCGTCCAGACTTTTGCAGCGCAGCCAGGATCCGTCGGTCAATGGTGTCGAGCTCGACCATGTTCGAAGATCCTCCGCCTTGTATCCTTGATCAGCGAAGATCCTACCGCCAAGGGGCCGAATTGCCACCGATCTTTTCGATGCAATTGCATCGGCAAGCGGGCAGACTGAGCGCAATCGAGGGAGGGGATCATGATAATTGGCTGCCCGGCAGAGATCAAACCGCAGGAATTCCGCGTTGGCCTCACCCCCAATGCCGCGCAAGAGGCGGTGCGCCATGGTCACGCAGTACTGATGCAACGCGGCGCCGGCGCAGGGGCCGGATTCGACGACAGTGCCTATGTCGCCGCAGGCGCGACTATCCTCGACACTGCGGAAGAGGTCTTCGCCCAGGCCGAGATGATCGTGAAGGTCAAGGAACCCCAAGCGCCGGAGCGCGCTATGCTGCGCGAAGGCCAGGTGCTTTTCACGTACCTCCACCTCGCCCCCGACCCTGCGCAGACCCGGGACCTTTTGGCCTCGGGCTGCACGGCAATCGCCTACGAGACCGTCACCGACGCCCAGGGCGGCCTGCCGCTTTTGGCCCCGATGTCGGAGGTCGCCGGCAAGCTCGCCCCGCAAATGGGTGCCTGGACGTTGCAGAAGGCCAATGGCGGCCGCGGCGTTCTGATGGGGGGCGTGCCGGGCGTGGGTCCGGCCGAGGTGGTGGTGATCGGCGGCGGCGTCGTCGGCGCCCACGCCGCGCGGATTGCCGCCGGGATGGGGGCCGAGGTGACCGTGCTGGACCGCTCGCTGCCGCGGCTGCGCAGTCTCGACGACGTCTTCGGGCGCGTGTTCCGGACCCGCTTTTCCAGCGCCGCCGCCACGGCCGAACTGGTGGCCCGGGCCGATATGGTGATCGGCGCGGTGCTGATCCCCGGCGCCGCCGCGCCCAAGCTGGTGACCCGGGCGCAGCTGTCCGAGATGAAGCCCGGCGCCGCCATCGTCGACGTCGCCATCGACCAGGGCGGCTGTTTCGAAACCTCGCGCCCGACCACCCACCAGGACCCGATCTACGCCGTCGACGGCATCATGCATTACTGCGTCGCCAACATGCCCGGCGCGGTCGCCCGCACCTCGACCATCGCGCTGTCGAACGCCACCATGCCGTACATGCTGGCCTTGGCCGACAAGGGCTGGAGGCAGGCCTGCGAGGACGACCCGCACCTCTTGGACGGCCTCAACGTCCATGCCGGGCACCTGACCTATTATGCCGTCGGCAAGGCCCTCGGCATCGACGTCCTGTCGCCCGGTCTGGCCCTGAAGCAGTAGCCCGGAGGCGGCTTCGAGCAGCCCACGCGTCTGCAGAGATGAGCCGCCATCGCCGACCCGCGGGGTGGCGATCCAACCTTTGTTCGGCAGCACTTTGTGGCTGTGGAGTCCGTAGGACCTCAAGCGGTTCGTGAGGCTCAACCAATCGCCGCCCCACCCGGGCGGGTCGGCGATGGCGCGGCGGCGCTGCGCGCCTTGAATCGGCGCCGGTGACGGGTTTCGACGCCCCCCCTGCCCAAACCCGGCCCTACCGCGTCAGATAGGCCCGATACGCCCAGCCTTCGTCGCCCGACGGGTGCCGCAGGCGAACCCAGTTGCCCGCATACTCCTGCACTTCGACCCAGTCGCCGCGCTGCATCGGCCGGACGACGGCATAGCCGGTGCCCGGTCCGCGGCGCAGGTTGAGCGCGCCGGAGGATGGCCAGACGACCGTGGCATAGGGCGGCGCGATCTTCGGCTTCAAGGCGACGGGCCGCACCGGCGCGGGCGCGGTCAGCGCCCTGGCCGTGACCCAGCCCATCTGGCCGCCGGTCAGCCGAACCTCGACCCAGCCGCCCGACCGCTCCGCCGTCTCGACGACGGTTCCCGGTGCCAGGACCGCCTCTGCACGGTAAAGCGGGTCCGGCCCCGCCCGCAGCGCCGCCGGGGCGCCCAGCACGATCCGCTCCGCCGCCGCGGGACCGCCGATCAGCAAAGCCGCCAGCAAAAGACCTCGACCAACACCCATCGCCGCACCTCCCAAGCCACCTCACAGTGCCGCGACAGGCTATCGACGCGCCAGCCCGGGACCAACCGCCGATCCGGGAACAAAGCGTTTCCGGATCCCGTCCGACCGGCGCTACTTCCGGAGGTACTTGGCGTAGGCCCAGCCCTCGTCGCCGAACTCGTGGAACACCCGCACCCAGTTGCCCGAGCGTTCGAGGATCTCGACCCAGGACCCGTTATACATCCGCGTGATCACCGCAAAGTTCGTGCCCGGCCCGGTGCGCAGGTTCAAAAACCCGTCGCCCGGCGAGTAGACATACCACTTCGCCGGCCCGGCGGCATAGGGCACCATGTATTTGCGGTGCGCCCAACCCACTGCGCCGCTCTCGTGCTCGACCCGGGCCCAGTTGCCCGAAAACTCCAGAGTATTGACCGCTGTACCGTGGTCCATCTCCATGATGATCGCGAAACCGCCGCCCGGTCCGGTGCGCAGATTCAGAAACCCGTCGCCTGGAGAATTGACGATCATCACTTCCGCCCGCGCCGCCACGGCCATGACCAGCGAAACCAGAATGAGCGCGAATAATCTGACCATATCGATCCCCCCGATCTGAAACACTCGCCCTTATGTTAGCACGAGCCAAAGGCAAATGCGAAAAGGCCCGCCGTCGCAGGCGGGCCAGTTGGTGCACCTTGCTACGGCCGGCTTATTTTGCCAGCGCGTCCCGAATTTCCGTGAGCAGGTCGATCTCGCTCGGTCCCGCCGGCGTCTCCTCGACGGGTGCTTCCTCCGGCTTTTCGGCAGCCGCCTTCACCTTGTTCACATAGCGTACAAGCAGAAAGATGATGAAGGCGATGATCAGGAAATTGATCACCGCGGTGATGAAGGCGCCATAGGCAAAGGCCGCCGCCCCGGCCTCGCGCGCGGCGGCCAGCGACTCGTACTCGCCCTCGCCCAGCATCGCGAAGTAGTTCGTGAAATCCGCTCCGCCGAAGATCGCGCCGATCACCGGATTGATCAGATCGTCGACCATCGACTTGACGATCGCCGTGAAGGCCGCGCCGATGATGATCCCGACGGCCATATCCATCACATTGCCCTTGGCAATGAAGTCCTTGAACTCCTGAAGCATGTTTCGCCCCTTTCCCTGGTTCCCAAAGGCGACTTGCGCGCCTGCGCACACCCCTTAGCACCTCCTAGCAGGATCCCCAGGGCTTTCTTCGGGGGAAAAAACGCTTAGGTGTCCCCGACCGCGATCAGGAAAGGCCCGACCATGACCACGCTTGAAAACTTCCCAATCACCCGAAAATGGCCGCCGGCCGACCCGACGGTGATCCAGCTTTACGCCTTTCCCACGCCCAACGGCGTCAAAGCCTCGATCATGCTGGAGGAAACCGGCCTACCGTACGAGGCGCACCGGGTGACGCTGTCGGATGCGGACGTCAAGAGCCCGGAATTCCTGTCGCTCAACCCCAACAACAAGATCCCGGCGATCATCGACCCCAACGGCCCGGGTGACGCACCCTTCGCGCTTTGGGAGTCCGGGGCGATCCTGATCTACTTGGCCGAAAAGACCGGTCAGTTCATGGGCGAGGACCTGGCCCAGAAATACCTCACCCACCAGTGGCTGATGTTCCAGATGGGCGGCATCGGCCCGATGTTCGGCCAGCTTGGGTTCTTCTACAAGTTCGCCGGCTCCGAGTACGAAGACAAGCGCCCGCAGCAGCGCTACATCGCCGAGGCCAAGCGCCTGTTGGCGGTGCTCGAAGGCCACATGGACGGCCGCGACTGGGTCACCGGGCAATACTCGATCGCCGACATCGCGATCGCCCCCTGGCTGCGCGCGCTCGACTTCTACGGCGCCCGCGAGGCGGTGGGCTGGGCGGAGCACAAGAACCTCGTCGCCTATCTCGACCGGGTCCTCGACCGCCCCGCGGTGCAGAAGGGCTTGGTGACGCCGCCGCGGGACGGGTAGGCCACGGCCAAGTCACCGACACCAGGCCGCGACCTCCTCAAGCGTGCGGGCTATCCCGTCCGGCGCCGTGCCACCGGCAGCATTCAGATATGGGACGCCGAATTCAGAGAACCGCGCACACATCTTGGATTCGTTCTCTCTTAGAAACCGAAGGAGTGAAATTCCCCAGTTTTCCAGGGGCATGGCATCGCTCGGATCAAGCTCTGCGGCGCGCCGGTACTTCTCGATCGCCTCCTCGTGCCGGCCAAGAGCGCTGAGGTTGTTGCCCCAACCGTTCAATGGATGCGCGAAGTCCTGATCAAGCTCCGTCGCCTGCCGGTACTTTTCGATCGCCTCCGCCTGCCGCCCGAGGGCGCCGAGGCTATTGCCCCAACCGTTCCACGGATATGCGTCGCTCGGATCAAGCTCCGTCGCCTGCTGGAATTTCTGGGTCGCCTCTTCATGACGTCTGAGTTCGTTCAGCGCATTTCCCCATCCATTGTAGGGGAGTGCGAAATCTGGCGGGCCATGTTCTTCTGACAGCGTCAGCGCACGTTCATACCATTCTATGGCAGCTTCGTCGCGGCCGTCACGGCGAGCCGCGTTGCCGATCAGGTTGGCAGCCCAGGCGCTTTGCGGGTGGTCCTCTTTGACCAGATTTCTGGCGATAATGACGCCCGCGTCGTGAGCGCCAGCTGCATCGTACAAATACCAGGCCGCCGTATAGGGATCGACCTCTTTCATGACTTCCAGTGCCGTATCGGCGAAGTAGCCGGCGATTGTTCGACCGTTCACCGGCCCGATGCCGATGGGTCGCATCCGCGCGCCGCTGAAAACCCGCAGATGCAGCGAGAGCATCTCTCGCGAGCACTTCGGATCGCCGCAAATCACCTCGCCGGCGATCCGGGTGCGATCGCGGCCGAAAAGACCCCGCAACATCGCCGACAGGGCTTGCAACGAAACACCGCTGCCAGGCTCCACCAGATCGAACTGCCGGGATGCGCCCAACAGCGACGCGTGTTCCTTTCTTGTGCCCGAGTCCTCCTGGATCTTCAGCATCGCATCCCACAGCCAGTTTGCCGCAACGACCCCGGTGAAGCCCTGCTCTTGCAGCGCCTCCGGCAGCGCGATCTCTTCGATCACGATCCGGTCGCGCATAAGGTCGACGACGGCGAAGGCCACAAGAGCCAGCACCGAGACCAACACCAGCGCATCCACCGTGACCTTGCGCAGCGAGGCCAGTCGATCCGCAAAACGTTGCCATCTGGATGTCTTGGCTTGACGCCCCTCTTCGGTCGCGGGGGTGTCCGCATCTTCACTCGCTTGCGCAATCGGATCGTCGGCCACGGGCCCAATACCTGTCTGGCTTCAAATGCCGATGACCTAGCACAGCCCGGGAGAATTCCGAAGCCTCACCCCGGCAGCGCGCCGGTCAGTACGTAGCGCAGCACGTCGACGACCTGCTGCGGGTCCTCGGCCACCGCCAGGGCCGCGGCATGCACTTCTTTCAGCGCGTGCTGGTGCACGGGCGGGTTCAGGACGATCAGCGACTTGCCGAGGGCGGCGGCATAGCCTGCGTCGAAGGCGGCGTTCCACTGCTTGTATTTGTCGCCGAACCGCACCACCACCACGTCGGCGTCGGCGATGCCCTTCCGGGTGCGGATTGCATTGACCTTCGCGCCCTTGTGGTCGTGCCAGTATTTGTTGGTCTCCGCCCCCAGGATCGTGATCCCGCAATCGTCGCTCGCGGCATGGTCCGTCACGGGGCTTTCGAAGCTGACATCCAGCCCTGCAGCGCCCTCGATGATCCGTTCACGCCAATCGGTGTGAATTTCCCCCGACAAATACACTTTTAGGCCCATCCCCAACCTCCCTTGTTTCGCTCAAACATGGCGTGCCGACGCCTGCCGGCAAGCTATTTCAAAGCGGCCTGGATCAAGCGGTATCGAGACCGCTTGCTCAACCCGTTTCCATGCGGGTTACCGCATATTAGCTCGCAGGGCCGGAGCCTTGAAGCGCCCCGACCACTTCTTCGTCCGAGGTCTGTCCAAACCGCTGATAGGCCTGGCCGACGGCCCAGAATGGCTCTGGCGTCACCAGGCAGACCAGGTGATCGACCATGGATTTCAAAGCGGCCAGGCTGTCGGCCGGCGCTGTCGGCACCGCCAGTGTCAGGCTGGCGGGGCCCCGTCCGGCCATCGCCTTCAGCGCCACCTTTACCGTCGCTCCAGTGGCGATCCCGTCGTCGACAACCACGGCGTCGCGGCCCCGAAGCGGCACCGCCGCCCGCCCGGCCAGATAGGCGTTGCGCCGCCTTTCGATCGTCTCGAGTTCGCGGGCAACTGCGCCGGCGAAGTCCGCCTCGGCCATGCCGAGATGGCGCAGGATGTCTGCGTTGAAGACGGTTTGCGGGCTGGCGCCGTTCACTACCGCACCCGCCGCCAATTCCGGATTCCCTGGGCAGCCGATCTTGCGAACCATCACCAGGTCCAAGGGCGCCCCGAGCCGGTCAGCCACGGGCGCGGCCACCGGCACCCCGCCCCGTGGCAGGGCCAACACCACCGGGTCAGCCAGCCCCAGCTTGGCCACGGCCTCGGCCAATTGGATTCCGGCGTCATTTCGGTCGAGAAAACGGTCCATCGGGCGATCAGCTAACCACGCCGCGCCCCGGGCTGTCAAAGCGGCGTCGGCGGCATTTGACCCCGCGCACCCAGCTCCTTCGGCGGCGACCCGATGTGCGATGCCAACGCCAAACCGGTCCGGGGGGTGATGTTCTGCGGAGACGTCGCCGGCTCGGGGTGCTCGGAGCCAAGCCCATCGCCGACCCGCGGGGTGTCGAACCGACCTCTGAACGGCAGCGCTTTATGGCTATCGAATCCGTAGGACCTCAAGCGGTGCGCCGGTCTCGACCAATCGCCACCTCGCCCGGGCGTTCGTGGCCGCCTGAAAAGGTCCACCGGACCTTGTTCAGGCTACGAACTGGCGATAGGCACGGCGGCCTTAGGCCTTGACTCCGTGCCCTGGGCGGGACGTCTGGCCGCCTCGAGGCCATCTTTGGCGGGCCCAGTTCTAGCCCGCGCTATTCCCGCAAAGTCCCGCCGGTTGCCTTGCCGACCTTTTCGACGATCTTGGCCGAGACGGCCTCGATCTCCTCGTCGGTCAGCGTCTTCTCGGTCGGCTGCAGGCGCACCGTGACGGCCAGTGATTTCTTGCCCGCGCCCAGCGTGTCGCCGACGAATTCGTCGAACACCCGAACGCCGTCGATCAGCGCCTTGTCCGCCCCGGCCGCGGCGTTGACCAGCGTCAGCGCCTCGACATCGCTGTCCACCACGAAGGCAAAGTCGCGCTCTACCGCCTGCAGGTCGTGGGCCTGCAGCGCCGCGCGGGTCGCGGTGCCGGCGCGCCGTTGCGGCACCGCCGCCGGGTAGACCGTGAAGGCCATCGCCGGACCCTTTACATCCATGTCACGCAGGACCCTGGGATGCACCTCGCCGAACACGCCCAGCACCGTCTTCGGCCCCAGGCAGATCCGCCCGTGCCGTCCCGGATGCCACCACGGGTCACCGCCGCGCAGCACCTGCACCTTCGCCGGCGCGCCGAGCGCGGCCAGCACCGTCTCGGCATCCGCCTTCACGTCATAGAGGTCGACCGCCCGGCGGGATCCGTGCACGTCCTTCGCCCCGGTGTGCCCGACCAACAGCCCGGTGACGTGCACGTCCTGCTCGTCCGGCTCGCCGCCGCGGAACGCCGGGCCAACCTCGAACAGCGCGAAGTCGGCGGCCCCGCGCGCCTGGTTGCGCGCCGCCGCCTGCAAGAGCCCGGGCAGGAGGTCGGGCCGCATGTGGCTCATCTCGGACGAGATCGGGTTTTCCAGCCGGGTCGGCTCGGCCCCGCCGCCGAACAGCTGCGCCGCGGCCGCGTCGATGAACGAGTAGGTGACGCATTCGTGGTAGCCGAGCGCCGCGCAAGTCCGCCGCGCCGCCGACTCGCGCCGCTGCAGCGTGGTCAAGACCGGCTTCGGCACCCCGGCGCGCGGGCGCGGCATCGGCCGGCCCTCGAGCTTGGTCAGCGAGGCGATGCGCGCCACCTCTTCGACCAGATCGGCCTCGCCCCGCACGTCCGGCCGCCACGACGGCGGATGCGCCATCACCCCGTCCATGCGGAAGCCCAGAGCGGTGAGCGTCTGCCGCTGTTCGGCCTCCGAGATCTCCATCCCCACCAGCGAGGCCACCCGCGCCGGGTCCAGCCGATAGGCCCGGTCGGTCTGCGGCACCGCGCCGTCCATCACCACCTCCGAGGCCTCGCCGCCGCAGAGCTCGAGGATCATCGCCGTGCCCGCGTCGACCCCCGGCAGGGTGAATTCGGGGTCCACGCCGCGTTCGAACCGGTACTTGGCGTCCGAGTTGATCTTCAGCTTTCGCCCTGTGGCGGCGATGGTCACTGGATCCCAATAGGCCGATTCGAGGAACACGTTGACGGTGGCCTCGGTGCAGCCCGAGTGCGCCCCGCCCATGACGCCGGCGATCGATTCCGAGCCGTTGTCGTCGGAGATCGACATCATGCCCGGTTCCAGCACGTAGTCCTTGTCGTCGAGCGCTAGGATCGGCGTCGGTTTGGTCACGTGGTGGATGCGCAGATCGCCCTGGACCACGTCGGCGTCGAAGACGTGCAGCGGGCGGTTCATGTCGTAGGTGAGGAAGTTGGTGATGTCGACCAGCCTGGAAATCGGCCTGAGGCCAATCGCCTTCAGCCGCGCCTGCAGCCAGGCCGGGCTCGGGCCGTTCGTGACCCCGCGGATCAGCCGCCCGGTGAAAAGCGGGCAGCCCGTCGACTGTACGTCCGGGTCGATATGCACCCGGATCGGGCTGTCGAAGGTGGCGCCGATGGCCGGCACCTTATAGGGCTTCAGCGTGCCGAGCCCGCGCGCCGCGAGGTCGCGCGCGATGCCGCGCACGCCGAGCGCGTCCTGCCGGTTCGGGGTGATCGCGATCTCGATCATGGGGTCGATCTTGGCCGGATCGTGTTCGGCCAGCCAGTCGA
>JAAUYB010187169.1_pt1 | contig 15834 bp, 13 predicted proteins | sample 7278071 | NCBI WGS metagenome assembly JAAUYB01 (sample SAMN14350121, study PRJNA611818) | marine sediment metagenome | isolation source: surface marine sediment (1.8m) | place: French Polynesia: Moorea | collected 2018-08
AGTTTATTCAACAATGGTTTGATCTTCATTCATTGCAAGGACAAAACCGACAGCTTGACGGAGATTTAGGAGAGAAGTTATGTCATCTTCTACAACAACCAGACAAGCAACATCTTCAAAAATGGCTGACCACTCCTCTGCGTTTGTCCCTACTGTGTAGTCTCTGGCAAAGAAAACCCCAAACTTTCCCCCAAACAGCAGCAAGCCTTTATCAAGTTTTAGTAGATGAGTTCTATGAATGGCAAGCAGAAACCATTAGTACCACGACCAAGCAACGACAACAGTTAAATCAGTTTTTGGCTAACTTGGGGTTAAGCCATCGGCAAACTGGAGAGGAGTCTCCTACTATCTCCCAAGACATGATCGACGAAAATGAATCCTTACTGTCTTTGGGGTTACAACTCCATTGGTTAGGACGGGTAGGGATAGTAAGCAAACAAGGGAAGGACAATAAGTATAAATTTGAAGATCCCACCTTTGAAGATTATTTTGCTTCTTTAGCCATTGATCAGTGGCAGTATTTTTTAGAGACAAATTCTTTTGGTTTAGGGATATTTAGTGACCAATGGCAGAAAATTTTACTGTTTTGGTTAGGAAGAGAGGATATTGCCTCAGAACAAAAAGAAGCTTTGATGCAAGCTTTAGTTACCTTTGAAGATGGATGTGGCCAGGCAAATTTTTATGGATTTAAAGCCTATTTAACTGCAGTCATGGGATTATCGGAGTTTCCTGATTGTTCTTTGGCGCAAGATATTATTGAACAACTGTTTACATGGGGGCTGCCCACAAGGGAGCAACAATTATCCTGTGAGGGAGATTTCCCAAGTTTACAGGCTTTAGCCGCTAGAGAAGCCCTCAATCATCTTTATACTCCTCTAGCCGTCACCAGCCTGATTAATCTGATTAAAAATTATCGAGGGGAATCACAGCAAGAACAAGGATTATATTATCTAGAAAGATTAGGTAAAGGCAATGCAAGAGCGATCGCTGCTTTAACTCAATGTCTAGAAACCACTGAAAAGCCAACCCTGCGTTGGCAACTAGCCGAAACTTTAGGGATGATTGATCCAGGTAATCAAACAGCCATTGGCATTTTTGTTGAGTTGTTAGAAACCGCTACCACGGATCAAGATTATCAAAGGGCATTTTTGGGATTAGAAAAAATTGGCCAAGGAGATAGACAAGGGGTTAAAGCTTTAGTTCGTCTGTTGCATCTTCAACCCGCCCCTAGTCTGCGACGACGGACGTTTCAATGTTTAGAAATAGTTGGTCAAGAAAATGCAACGGCCATTGCTATTTTAGTACAATTAATTCGTAACACCAAAGATGAAGTCATTAGACGACAAGCGGCAGAAAGTTTAGAAAAAATTGACCCAGGAAATCCAACGGCTATTGCGGGTTTAATTAAATTAATGGAAACGGCTACAACTAAAACTATCCTTCAAGAAGCTGTTTATAGTTTAGGTGAAATCTGCCCAGGAAATGCTCAAGCTATCACTGCTTTAGTTAAGCTTCTGGAAGATAATGATGATATTTATCTTCGCTGGATTGCCATTAGTAGCTTGGGAAAAATTGGGGTTTTTCATGAGGAAGCGATCGCTATTTTAGAAAAACTGATAGACCCAGAAGAACCCTTATTGATTCGCAAAGAAGCTTTGGACAGTTTAGGAAAAATTGCTCCTAAAAATCCTTTGATTATTCAAGTTTATACTCAATTGATAGAGCAAGTAGAAGATGAAGAAACTTACAGAGAAATGGCAGAAATGTTAGGGAAAAATGATCCAGGTAATCCCACTTCTATCAATGCTTTAACTAAAATATTACAAACATCAAGGGATGAATTTACGTTACGTAAAGTGGCTGTTAGTTTAGGAAAAATTGCTCCAGGAAATTTAGAAGCATTAATGGTTTTAGTTCATTTAATTCAATCAACTGATGAGCCTGATATTCGGAGTTTAGCAGCAGAAAGTTTAGGGGAAATAGGCAAAGGAAATCCGGCAGCGATCGCTACTTTGATTCGACTATTAGAAACGAGTTCTCATTTGGAAAGCCGTCGATGTGCGGCAAAAAGTTTAAAAATTGCAGTAGGCAATAAAGAGGCGATCTCTGTTTTTCTGAAACTTCTTCCAACTGTTAAAAATGGAGAATTAGAACAACAAATTGCTGACAGTTTGATAACTATTTTGCCACAAAAACTAATGACTCAAGTAGTGACTCAATTACGAGATTATTTACTTCAAGCACCATTACTGGAAAATTATTCTTGTTATCGGGTTATCTGGCATTGCGCTCAGCATTTATCTTATCAGGATTTTACCGAAGCTTGGCATCAACGTACTTTACCCAGTGCATCCCTCTCTTCTTCCCAAAAAACTGAAACTAAGGCAACAGAAACCCTGACAGAGTTTGAGCAATTACAACAACAAATACACAAGCATTCTAAGTTAGACTCTAGTCAAATAATTTGGATTGAAACTAGTCGTTTTATTGATCCAGAAAATCCCTCTATTGATATCTATGATCAAATGTTAGAACAGGGTTGTTCGGCCTTTGAGCATGGTCTGCCAGAAACAATAGCTAAACTTCGTCTTTATTGGCATCTTTTACCAAGAAATGCCCCCAAAACTCCCTTGATTTTACTATTTTATGATGATGCCCATGATAGTATGAAGTCCAATTTATCCCCTCATCTCTTAGACAGTTTGGCTAAATTTAAGGGGATAATTGGGGTTATCACCCGACAGCAGCCATCGGGTTTATCTGTCTTTTCTGCTGATCATCCCCAATTAGGAAAAACACTATTAACCTGGATAAACCAAAAGTTATGATGTTTTTGGCTAGAGGAATAAGGGAACACCGAAAAACTGTTGTCTGTTCCCCCTTGGAAAGTTCCCTCCCAATACTGCGTAGGTTTTGGAATAATTGTTAGTTGAGGCAAGGCTGGGAAGAGGGGGAAGGGTGGGAAGAGAGGGAAGAAAAAAATGTAACAATTGCTTCATTCTCCCCACAGCTCCCACAGCTCCCACACTCCCCATATCTAGAAGGTTTTGCTGCTATCCCTTGTAGTATTGAGTTCCCTCCGAGGCAACAGCCTCGGTCAAAAATCGGGGTTTTCAAGCTAGGTGTAAGATCTCAGTTCTATAAAAGTCCTACATAATGTAAGGGGCCATGACCACTAATTACTTCAATGAGCAAAGCAAGAAACCCTACCATAGCTAATCTTCCATTCCAAACCTCGGCTGCTGTGGTCATTCCCCACTGCCAACGTTCTTGAGGATACATTTTCATGTTCTTCTTAGGATGAGTCACACAGTCAAAAGTGACAGGGGGTTCTTCAAGAGAATGGGTAACTAAGTGAGTCAGAGCATCAATAAAAATCGGATGGGTATTTAAGGCAGGAACCCTAAGAAAATTGGTAATTCCCACTTCTTCGGCAACCTCTCGGTATTCGATATCGATTTCTTGCAGGGTTTCGATATGCTCAGAAACAAAACTAATGGGAACTACTAATAAATCTTTGATTCCTTGTTCTCCGAGTTCTTGGAGCGCATCTTCAGTATAAGGTTTTAACCATTCCACGGGGCCGACTCTGCTTTGATAAGCTAGAGTGTGGGCATTGGGACGGTTTAGGGTTTTCATGATCAGACGAGTACAAGCCTCAATTTCTGCTTGATAGGGATCGCCAGCTTCTTCGACATAACTTTGAGGAACCCCGTGGGCGCTGAAAAAGATATGAATTTGATCTGGGTTAGGACATTTATCTAATTCTTGAGCAATTAGATCAGCCATGGCTTCTAAATAGCTGGGATGATCATACCAAGAGGGTATTAAAGTATATTCTATCTGTCTTAAAACCGGATCAGCTTGCCACATTTCTTCGAGTACCCGAAAGCTAGAACCACTGGTACTGATGGAAAATTGAGGATATAAGGGGAGAATGACTAACTTTTGCAGGCGATCGCGTTTAACACGAGCAATGGCTTCTTCGGTAAAGGGATGCCAATATCGCATTCCAATATAAATATCTGCTTCATGACCAACGGCTGCCAGTCTCTGTTCGAGGGCTTCTCCTTGGGCTTCTGTAATCTTTCTTAATGGAGAACCTCCCCCAATTTGGCGATAATTTTCCTGGGATTTATTGGTTCTTAGGGTAGAAATAAACCAAGCCAAGGGCTTTTGTAGCCAGGGGAAGGGCAAACGGATAATTTCTGGATCAGAAAATAGATTAAACAGGAAAGGGCGAACATCTTCTAGTTGTTCTGGACCCCCTAAATTTAGTAATAAGACCCCAACGCGACCCATAATTTTCTATAGATAGTTAACATTTTTTGTTTCTTTACTAAGTGTAACAATATTTGAACCCCTAAGACTGTGACTTTTGTCCCCTGAGATTTTTAGACACATTACGACTGAGGGTGAGTTCCTCATTGACCGCGTGGTTTTTGCTTAACTGTGATGTCAATTTATGTAATATTTAAGTCTGTTTATGGTTAAGACGCAATAGTTTTCCATCCCATTAACTTTTTACCCAACCTAAAAACAATGGCATTACCTAACCCTAATGCTTGAACTCCTTGAATAAGAGAAGGTTCTATGTCTTCGAGAGAATCAAGAAATTGAGGACATTGAACAAAATCAAGACAAAGAACAGTTGAATGGTTCCACGGTTCACGGAAAACCTGACATTGAGAAGGGAGTAAACCTATACGAGTGCGAAATCGGTTTATGGCTACTTTTTCTAATTCGCTACTTGTACACTTAAAGGGTAACTGTGGATTGTTCATAACATCCTCATCGCATTTAGGGGAATCTATATCCTTCTCTAAGGTAACACTTACGGTCAACGAACATTGTGATTGTTTTAACTAACTTTTCTATTTGTTAAGATTTGAAAAGTCTAGAATACTAAGTTTGGTTTGATCCCTCTACCAAAGCTTTTCATAGTATATACAAGGCTTTGTATAGTATCGAAAATTTATCTAAGATTGTCACTAGGAGAATACATTGATTAGAGGTCTTTTTGTTGGTTTCTAAATAGGGGTTGAATTTCTGTTTTTGGCGTCCATTGAATAGCACCATCTTTTTGCATCCAATAGAATTGAATATTTTGTTTTGTTAATTCTTGTTCCATAAATTTTGATATAAAAGGTGTTGAAATAATGACAATTTTGGGGTTCATTGTCTTGAAAAAATGTAACCAATTTAATGAAAGTTTTTTTCCTGAAAATAATAGAAAATCGAAAGAGTTATCAAAATTTTGTGGATATAAATTATTATCTGTTTCTTGACTATCTATCCATAACCATGATTGTTCTCTCGCTTTCCATTGTAACATAAAAGGATGTCTATTTAGTAGTTTTATTGTCATTGAATTAAGGATTATTGTTTCTTGAACATCAACAGATTTATCTCTAATATTGTGATCAGAAAATAGAGAAAAAATTTTCTTAACTTTTATGTTATTTTTTATATTTAACCAGGGTTTAATATCTTGAGGAAAAGGAATAATTATGGCATTGATAAGATTAATTCCTTGTTGAGATAAAAAAGGAATTAATGTATATTTTATGTCCGACTCATTGCTGAGATTAATGACTATGGCTTTCCCTCGATCTTGAATAACAATAATGGGGTCATTATTGGTTTGCAAAATAGTCATTTGAAAGAGGGTAAGGTTTTTATAAACAATGGGAATTACAATTAATAATATAATCATAATTACCCCTATTGTCCACCGTTTTTGCCATTTTTTATTCAACCAAATTATAGCCAAAATTATATAAGTTATAATAAGAACAATTAAGGATATTTTACCAACAGCAACAGCAGTTAATTTTAATTGAGTAATTTGTTTTCCAGATTCCAATAAAATCTGAAGTGGCCAGAATAAAACTTGAGCAATCAAACCCCCAAATCCGGGATTAATTAAAATAAAAAAAGCACTAATAATACCCCCAATAACTAAGAACATAATTAAGGGTGTAACCAGAATATTAAAAGGAATAATATAGAAACTAAAACTATAAAAAATATACATAATCAAAGGAGATGTCCAGATAGATACTGCTACAGGAACAGCAATCATAGAAGAAATTTTAGGAGGCAAAAAGTCTAACTTATTCTGAATGGAAGGACTGGTTACAAGTAAAGCAAATGTTGCTAAAAAACTTAACTGAAATCCTAAATCCCAAATCCATAAAGGATTCCATATTAACAATAAAAATCCTGACAATAATAGAGTTCCTAGAGAATCTGGTTTTCGTTCTACAGTTTGACCCAATAAAATAGTAATGCCCATCAAACTTGCTCTTAAAATAGAAGGTTGTATCCCCGTTAATCCTACATATAAAATCAAAATAATGATACCAATAATTGACTTTTTAATTGGGGGTAGGGACTGGGTAAGCCAAAAAATAATTCCTAACAGTAAAGCCACATGAAAACCAGAAGCAGAGAGGATATGAGCAAGGCCAATATTGATAAATAAATCTCGAATATCTGGCGGTAAATCAACAGCATTTCTTCCGAGAATCATGGAACTAATTACTAATCCATTTTCTTCACCTAACCCATTAGTAAATCCTTTAATAATTCGCCGTTTTAATTTTGTCAAACCCCAGGGATTATATTCTCCTTTGAAAATAATTTTTTCCCCTTTTAGTCCTGAAAATGCTCCTTGTTTTGCCAGGTATTTTTTGAAGTCAAATGCTCCAGGATTTTTAGGCGATTGCGGCTTATATAAATTACCTTTAATAATCAGAGTTTGACCAGGATAAATAGAAGAAATTTCATCAATAGGCAAAGTGACATATAGTTTTCCTGTGACTGACTGAAATTGATGATTCTTACTGACAAAATTAACTTTTTGTGCTTGTAACCAAAACCTCTTCCGTTCATTATTGGTGACTCTTGGTTCTGATGAAAGCTTACCTAAAACTTCAACTCTTTGGGAACTAAAATCTTCTTTAATTAATTGACTAATATCCGTAGCAGTTGGGGCAGGAATACGCCACTGAAAATAGACAACTCCCATCAAAGCAACAACAGAAACCAGCCACCAAAATTGTAGTTTTGGACAACGTCGCCAACGGTATTGTAATAAGAAAAAAAGACTAGGAGGAACAACAATAATAATTAAACAAATAATAGCCCATTGTTGCCAAGAAGGATGAGGATTAGGAACTCCCCAAAATCCCGTTAATAATAAACCACAAATATAAGCAATAATAAGAATAATATAATGAAAACGACTCATGAAAAATTTTCCTCTTGGTGACTTCTGACTTCATGAAATCCCTTATTAATTATCCCTCATTTAAGCTTGACTGCAAAAACCGTTAAAATTCACAAATTATAAAAATTGTTAACAAAAGCCAGTTAAATAACTCAATTAGGGCAGAAAAATGAGACAATCTTAAAACATAAGAAAAGAGCGATCATAAACGGATGAATCTTCCCACCACCTCAGAACTGTCCCTATATCAACTAACCCAAACTGCTGATCCCCATTTATCCCCCTTAACAGTCTCGGCCATTAGCTTTCGGGAGTGGGTTGATACCTCAATCCAATTTTTAATAGACCAACAAATACAGGCTACAATCTGGGCTAAATTACCTCCTCATTCCCGTTGGTGGACGACCCTAGAAAGTTATCAGCAAGAAGGCCTTTGCGAACACATTTATCGTTGTACCATTAGCCATAGTAATGGGATTTCCCCATCTCGCCACAGTTCTCACCCTGTCTATACAGCAGAAGAGGGAATCACTCCCATTGTACTAGAAGCCAGTAAGCAACTAAAACGGGAGCATTTTTGCTTAATACTCTCTCCTCAGCTTTGTAGTCTCATTTTGGCCCAAGAACAAATTCCTTCAGAGGAAGAACCCCCCTCAGGACTCTTAGAACCCACTTTACTGAAGCTGGTATATAGTTTTAACCCGAAAGTCATTCAACGATTTCTCACAGGGATAAAGCGTCTCATTAAGATCACCGACACCACCCCAGTAGAAGTCTTAGCTGACTCAGTTTTAGCCTTTCCCTTACCCACAACGGTAGATGCTACCCTTTTGACACAATTATGGCATCGATACTTGTCCTCCGCTCAATCTCTGAAACATCAGTCTTTAGGGGAAAGAGGACAACCACTACCCCAAAAAAGTTTTAATTTAGGGGAAGAGTTTCTGCAACCCCTGACAAGGGAACTGAGTAACCCCTTAACCAATATGAAAACGGCCTTACAATTGTTGGAGTCGAGACAACATAAACGGGGTATACGCCAAAGATATATAGACCTCTTGAAAGGGGAATGCGATCGCCAAAATGCCCTAGTGACGGGGTTACAAGAATTATTACAACTCAATCAAAATTTAGAAGATGCTGAACCCACAGTGCGCTTAGAAGAAGTGGTTCCCGGTATTGTCAGCACCTATCAAGCGATCGCCGAAGAAAAAGGTGTTATGCTCGGTTATACCATTTCTTCTGAATTTCCTGCCGTTGCTTGTCCCAATGTTTGGTTAAGACCCATTCTACAAAATCTTATCCACAATAGCCTCAAGTTTACGCCTTCAGGGGGACGTATTACCGTACAAGCTATCTTGAAATCAGAAGGGGTAGAATTATCTGTCAGTGATACGGGAATAGGCATTGAAAACAGTGATTTACCGAGAATTTTCGATAGTTTCTATCGGGGACGAAACACCCTTGAGCAAACATCAGAAGGGGTTGGACTCGGTTTAACTATAGTGCATCACTTAATTGAACAATGTGGGGGAAAAATCTCCGTTAACTCCCAAGTGGGCAAAGGCACAATCATGAAAATAATCTTACAGGAATCTTCAGATTGAAACTGGTTCCCTGTTCCCTTTCTTGTTGCTAAGATCAAAAGCAGCCGATAAAGATATGAGAGTTAAGGAACCATAATGGCAGCTAAAATAAAAAAAGGTGCATTAGTTCGTGTAGTTAAGGAAAACCTAGAAAATAGCCTAGAAGCCCAAGCTAGTGATCCCCGTTTTCCCCCCTATCTGTTGGAAACTAAAGGGGAAATTCTCGACCTCAATGATGAATACGCCCTAATTCGCTTTTCAGTCCCCACCCCCAGTGTTTGGCTACGCCTCGACCAACTAGAAACTGTAGAATGAGTCTTAACTCACCAAAATTATGACTGTCTCTTATGAATCCCTTCTTCCCTGTCAATCCCTCCGTGTTTCGATTATTGGTGCCGGTAATGTCGGGCGTACCCTAGCCCAAGGTATCGTCGAAAAAGACTTGGCCGATGTTGTGCTTTTAGATGTAATCCCAGATTTACCCCAAGGTATTGCCCTAGATTTAATGGCAGCCCAAGGCATTGAAGGCCACAATAGCCAGGTGATAGGGACTAATAACTATGAAGAGACAGCCGGATCTGATCTTGTGGTCATCACCGCAGGCAAAGCGAGAACCCCTGGTATCAGCCGAGATGACTTAATGGCAATTAATGCCAAAATTGTCGTTAATGTGGCTCAGCAAGCCTTTAAATACTCTCCTAATGCCATTTTTCTGGTCATTACCAACCCCCTCGATGTAATGACTTATTTAACCTGGAAAGCCACGGGTTTGCCCCCACAACGAGTTATGGGTATGGCTGGGGTTTTGGACTCTTCCCGTCTGCAAACCTTTATTGCCATGGAATTAGGCATTTCCACCGCAAATGTGACGGCCCTGGTGTTAGGGGGACATGGAGACTTAATGTTACCCTTACCCCGTTACTGTACTGTTAATGGAGTTCCTCTTCCTGAATTGTTAGACCAGGCTACCATTGATCGTTTAGTGGAAAGAACCCGTAATGGTGGGGCGGAAGTGGTTAAATTATTGAAAACAGGAGGCGCATATTATGCCCCTGCTTCCTCGGCTTGTTTGATGGTGGAAGCAATTTTGCGTGATCAGTCCCGTTTATTGCCTACGGCGGCTTATTTACAGGGAGAATATGGCTTAAATGATATTTATCTCGGTGTTCCTTGTTTATTGGGCTGTCGTGGGGTCAAAAAAATATTAGAAGTTAAATTAACATCACAGGAACAAGAATCATTAGCTATTTCCGCTAATTCTGTTAAGAAGAATGTCAACCTGGCCTTACAAAGCCTCAATATGGCTTAGATGTAAACTTTGTTAAAAATAATCTTAAAAAAATAGCGAGAAAAAAGAACAATTCAGAAAGTCATTGATTAAATAGAGTTAGTAGTCCATCACCATAGACATCTGTTGATGATCTTCTTTATTGTCAGGAAATCATAACAGTTTGAACCCAATACTTTATCTTCATGGTTATTGCCTGATGGCAGGGATAATTAGAGGTTTGTAACAACATTTAGAAAGGTTTATTACCTGTTTTGTGAACACTTATTTTTTTGATTTAACACTGTGACACCTACTATTAGCGACGCCAATGTAAAAGCTGCCTTAACTGCCATTGAGTCTGACAGGGCCACTGTCTCAGAAAAAGTGGAAATGTTGATAGAAATGGCAGCAGGGCTACAAAATAAACCGAAAACTGTTCAACAACTAGAAGATGCTGTCTCTCTCTACCGCAGAGGGTTAGAGTTATCCCCCCCTGATCTTCCCTTGTTGCGGGCTAGATGTTTTTCAGGAATGGGAACAGCATTGCGGACTATTCCTAGTGAGGAAGCAGGGTTATTACTGGAAGCAAAGACGGCTTATGAGACGGCATTACCCATTTTAGAAGAATATGCTTCCCCAGAAGAAGTGGCCGAAACCCAAATGAATTTAGGTGTTGTCTTGCAAGGTTTGGTAGGGTTTCAGGAAGCTACCATGCAAGAAGCTATACAAGCCTATCAAAAAGCAGCTAAAGTGTTCACTGGTCAGAGTTATCCCCAAGAATTCGCCATTTTACAGAATAATATTGCGATCGCTTATCTGTCTTTACCTTTAAGTGCCGATAAGGAAAAAATGCGTCAAGGTATGGCAGTACAGTCTTTTGAAGCGGCGTTGAAATGGGTGACATTGATCGATCATCCTAGGGAATATGCCATGTTACAGAACAATTTGGCCAACGCCCTACAGTATCTTACCAGTTCCCATCCCATCGAGAATAATTTGAGAGCATTAGCAGCTTATGATGAGGCGTTGAAAGTAAGAACAGTTAACGATACACCTATTGAATATGCTAACACCATTGCCAATAAAGCCAACGTTTTGTTTAACTTACCCGATGATCTTGAACACCCGGAAGCAGGAAACCCGAATAATTTGAAAAAGTCCCATGCTTACTATCAAGAAGCACAAAAAATATTCAGTGAATATGGACAATGGGAACGAGTTGAACTTGTGGCTGGAATGTTACAAGATATCGCCAAAGAATTATCAGCATTATCTCAATAAACCTACATTATTTTGAGAACAAAAAGTTTGTAGTTTCATTAATTTTAGGAGAACCTTCTCTATGACTGATTTACTCGGATACTTAAGCTCAAATCCAGGAATTCAAGATTTTTTTGCTAACTTAATGGCTGGAGAAGTTACCCTATTTACAGGGATTTTTTGGGTATTCTTTGCTGCGGTTATTTCTACTATTGCAGGAGCTATTGGTGGCATTATTTTAGCAGGAAAAGATTTAGGATATGAACTCGCAGCAATTTTAGGCAGTTTATTTGGTCCTGCGGGAGTTATTCCTATGGCTGCTATTGGTTTAGTTGTTCTGAAATTTATCTAGGAGGTTTTGATTATGTTAGACTTGGCTTGGTACTCAGCAAAGTTGTTTTTTAAAGGCAAATTATTCCGTAACCCTGGTTATTTTTATCGACAATTAACCTTTGGTATTTTGATTGGTTCTTTGTTATTAGTAGGGTTAGGAGAGACGGGATTAAATCTTGCTCTTGTTATTGCTATTTCTAGTATTGTAACCGGAATGATTATGCCATTTTTGCTGAAAGATGTAAAAATGCAGTAACTAGTGAATAATTGATAGTGAATAGTTGATAATTATTGACTGTTCATTATCACTATTAAATGTTCAGGGGAATAGCAAAAAAGTAACATACAAAAAATCAAAGCTTATTAAAGTCATTGAAAATAAATGTTTTGAATGCGTCTTAAGTTTAGTTAATTTTGGTTTTGGTAATATCTGAAAAAATCCCATAATTAATCTCCAAAAAAATGACACAAATAACAACAGAAAAAGCAGAAAACCTAGAAAATTTAATCGAAGAGATTAATCGTTATGAACAAGTTATTAGTCAATGGGATAAAAATCAACAGGTTGTTGTAGAAAGATTAAAAGAAGCCGTTGAAGCATTACATAAAGAAGCCTTAACCCGTCTCATTAAAACAGTAAAAAAAGAGGCTTTACCTGCTTTACGTCATGCAGTAGAAGATGAAGTCGTTTATGGACTTTTACGCTATCATGACTTAATTAAACCCCCTACACCTCCCCTAGAAAAACGTATTCAACAAGCCTTAGAAACGGTACGCCCAGGGTTAAAAAGTCATCATGGAGATGTGGAATTAGTTGCCATTAAATTGCCGGATATCGTAGAAGTTAAATTAGTGGGAACTTGTAGTAATTGTCCGGCTTCTAATTTAACCATGAAACAAGGGATAGAACAAGCCATAAAAAATTATTGTCCAGAAATTACAAAAGTGGTGTCTGTTAATACATCTGCTATTAGTAATAGAGGGGAAACTATGAATAGTCCCTTTTCTTCTTCTCAAGATGCTGGTTGGCTTGCATTAGCAAGAGTTGATGAAATTCCCAATGGTGGCATATTACCCTTAGAAATAGAAGGATTAAAGTTGATTTTAGTGAGAAAAGATGAGATCGTTAAGGGATATCGTAACAGTTGTCTGCACTTAGCCATGTCTTTAGATACAGGGGAAGTGGAAAACGGTGTTTTAAGCTGTTTACATCATGGCTTTCAGTATCACCTAGAAACAGGGGAATGTCTCACCTCTCCAGGTATGTTTTTAGAAGCTTACCCTGTGAAACGCAGTGGGGAAAGAGTGTTAGTTAAAGTCTAGCCATCTAGTAGCTAAAATTGATCGCTAAACTATAAAATGATCCTACTCACACTTAATTGCTTCCATTATGAGATGGTCTATTTTTAATCAAAGTTGGCAATATATTTTAAAATCTCGCTTTTTACAACTATTTTTAACCACATTTTTCAGTATTTTATTGCTTAGTCATCCTCTTTTTGCCTTTTCTCCCCCTAAAACAGAAATTCGGGGGGTTTGGTTAACTACAAATGACACCGATACTTTACTGGATCAACCCAAGTTAGAAGAAGCGATCGCTCAATTATCCCGTCTTAATTTTAATACTGTTTATCCTGTGGTTTGGAATTCAGGTTACGCTCTTTATCCCAGTGCGATCGCAGAAAAAGAAGGAATACAACCCTTTGTCCATAAAGGGTTTCAAGGACAAGATCCCTTGAAAGATTTAATCAGCAAAGCCCACAATCAAGGCTTATTAGTGTTACCTTGGTTTGAATTTGGGTTTATGGCTCCACCTAGCTCAGAATTAGCTGTAAAACACCCTCAATGGCTGACTCAAAAAAGAGATGGCACACAAACCACTATCAGCGCAGCAGGGGAAGTAGTTTGGTTAAACCCTTTTCATCCCGAAGTACAAAAATTTATCACATCTTTAGTCATGGAAGTGATGGATTTGTATGATGTAGATGGCATTCAATTTGATGATCATTTAAGCTTACCCAGTGAATTAGGTTACGATAAATATACGGTTAATTTATATAAACAAGAAACTGAAAAAGATCCCCCTGCTAACCCCAAAGATGAAGCTTGGTTAAAATGGCGGGCTGATAAAATGACGGCTTATGTTTCCCAACTCAATCAAGCCATTAAAGCGAAAAAAAGTAATGCTATTTTTTCCGTTTCACCCAATCCTTATGATACGGCTTATAGTGGCTATTTACAAGATTGGTTAACCTGGGTAAGACAGGATATTATTGATGAAGTGATTGTGCAAGTTTATCGACCAAATTTAGATAGTTTTGTTAAGCAATTAGAACGGCCAGAAATTAAAGAGACGAGACAAAAAATACCCACAGGAGTGGGCATTTTAACAGGGTTAAGAAATCGACCCATTGAAATGGAATTTATCCAAGAAAAAGTCTTAGCAGCCCAAAAATATGGTTTAGGGGTTTCTTTCTTTTTTTATGATAGTCTTTGGAATTATGCCCCTGAGCCTGTAAAACAAAGACAAGAGAAATTTTTAGCCCTGTTTCCTTATCCTGCGGAACGTAAGTTAGAAATTACTCAACCTACCCCAACTTTTATCCCTGAGCAACCGATAGAAGATGCAGCCATAATTGATGATTTTACTCCTTATGAACCCAGAGAATATAATGTTCATGAACAACCCATTGAAAACCCAATCATCATTGAAAATAATTCCCCTAATCAACCACAAGAAATTATCATCCCCGTTGAAACTGCTACTCCCAATCAACCCGTAGAAAATAACACTCAAATTGATGATGATAACCCTTATAAACCATCAGAGGAACTACCGCTTTCTGAAGACTTTGAACCCTATCAACCCCCAGAAAATATGCCTCTGGTTGAGGAATTTAAGCCTTATCAATAGAATAAATTTTAGTTATAATCTTATCGAGAGGAGAAATTTTCTTGAGATCTCGCTCAATTGATAGATTTAGGAAAATTATCTGTTTGGACAAGCAGGGGATGCAGGGGATGCAGTAAACCCATTAATAAAGCTTGCATTATAGATCACAGCCAGTCATGTAAAAAACCCTTATACTTAGAAGTGACATAAGGATGTAACAAATCGCAATCTTTAGTGGATCAATATAATAAATCATGGTTGTTTCCATCTCGACAAAACCATCTTCTCAAGATACTCAAGCCTTACAAAAGGTTTGGTCAGGGCTTAATGCTCACAGTTGTCCTTATGAGTATAATTTCCATATGCACACCATCTATTCTGATGGACAGCTTACCCCAGAACAACTTATTCAACAAGCTACTGATATTGGACTGAAGGGAATGGCCATTACAGATCATCATTCCCTTGAAGGTTATAAAATTGCACAAAACTGGCTTAATAAAACATCCCTGGAAACTCCCAGTCAAAGTTTACCGCATTTGTGGACAGGGGTTGAAATAACCTCTCGTTTACTTGATATTGAAGTGCATATTTTAGGGTATGGGTTTGCCCCTGAGCATCTAGATATGCAACCCTATCTATGGGAAGACTCTCCCAGAGGAACCCAAGGTTTAGCCAGTACCGTAATCCATGCTATCCATAAAGCTGGAGGAATGGCGGTTTTAGCTCATCCTGAACGGTACTCCTATTCTGCCAAAAAACTTATTCCCGCAGCAGCCAGCCTCGGTATTGATGGGGTAGAAGCGTTTTATGCTTACAATAACCCGAAGCCCTGGAAGACTAGCCCTCGGCCGACAGAAACCGTATTGAATCTTAGTAATCTTCACGGACTTTATCACACCTGTGGCACTGATAGTCATGGGGTTAGTTTACTGCAACGTATATGAATTCACGATCTATCTATTCTAAATTTTTATACAATTAAATCTAGTTACAAAACTTCATACATAAAGCAGTATGGCTATTGATGATCGCAAAAAACGTATTCTTGAACACTTAAAAAAAAGTACAGACGGGACACAGTATATATCACCTCAAAAGACTAGCGAACCTACTTCTCCTGCCACTCCCACCACCCCACCCACTACCCCTCACAAGGGCAGGTTTTTAATAATAAAGGTATAATGAAGTAAGACAAGGCAGACAAGGTGAGAAGGTGGACAAGGAAGAAAAAGAAAGAAAAATCCAAACACATGAA
>JAAUYB010016656.1_pt1 | contig 15826 bp, 13 predicted proteins | sample 7278071 | NCBI WGS metagenome assembly JAAUYB01 (sample SAMN14350121, study PRJNA611818) | marine sediment metagenome | isolation source: surface marine sediment (1.8m) | place: French Polynesia: Moorea | collected 2018-08
AGCCAATGCCACTAAACTATGGCCTAATTCATGGAGTAGTACGGACATAAACAGGAATAAAGCTAAAATTAGTCCTGCGATCCAAGCTAACCATGATAGGTTTCCCACTAAGTCAAGTTGAGCGATTTCTTGAGAATTAACTAGGGTAACTAATCCCAAAATAAAGAACCAAGAAGAATCGATATAAAGGGGAATGCCCAATAAAGAACCAATTTGCCATTTTCCGTCCATGATCTAAGGTAAGGTATTTTTTATTTTTCTTAACAATTTTTAGGCTAAGGCTTTGCTATCTTCAGTGTTAGCCGTGGAGTTATGGATAGTTTTTTCTACAATCAACCTCCAACTAATATCTTAACGTAAACTCGTCTTCTGGAATATTTTTGTTTTTTCAGGAGACTAAGTAAGAAGATGTCGGCGAATGCTGAATCTTGTATTATCATCAATGGTTAAAAAAAATTTTTTAACTCTGTTAATCATTCGAGACAACCGCTAAAAGTTCGTTCATCATTGATTATTTATTCGTTTCTCTTCTTATTGGCTCTCCCGTACCTGTGGTGATAAGTACGGCTTATTAAAACAAGCAAGCTAATAGTTTTTCTCTCATAGTATCGAAATCTTTAAACCCATAACTTTGACGAAGAATTAGTTTAATTTTATTGTTTAATCCTTCCATGACCCCGCATGAAATCTATCAATTACTATCAAAGCATTGGGGAAAACTTCCTTGATTACTTTTTGAAGATTCCAAAGAGTACACCAGGGATCAAGCGAGTGAAGATTGCTTCCGAGTAGATTGAACTCCTTTCTGAAAAAAGTCCCTTTGGGGAAATTACTCAGAACACAGCAGGATTTAACATATTTTAACATTCTGTCAAGCTTGATATAAACGGGCTTGAGAAAGAAAAAAGCAAAATGTATTCTTTGTTACAGCAAAAAAAAACTTTATTATTACTGAAAATTAGACTATAGTAAAAAGTAAGCCTTCCTAATCTACTTGGTAATTTTCTATGAGTCCGATTACTCTGCCTTCTCCTTCTGCTTCTGCCCCTTCTACTAACTACACCATCACCATGATCAAAGACGAAGTACGTCATCTGGTGGACACTGGTGTAGTCAGTCGTCGGCAACCTCTTTATGTTCTGTGTGAGTTTATTCCGCCTCGTGAATGGGTTTGTGTTGAGACCGAACTAGAAAGATGCGAATATTTATTACGGGATCAAATTGGGGATCTCATGGCTAACGAAAGTTGGGAGAATGATTAACTCCCCGTCTACCGCCAATGATCAACGATGGATCGAGATTGAGTTACCTTCAGGGGCGCAAAATTGGATTGTAGAACGATATATCGGTCGTATTGTCTCTTCTTCAGGAAACACCATAGATACCCGTGAAGTGACCAATTTGCGCGCAACAGAAAACCAGATCACCGTTGCAGCGATGAACGTGGAAAATTTAGATCCAGGAGACAGCGATCGCTTAACCGGTTTAGGAAAACTGATTGTTAATAATTTACAGTCTCCCGATATTGTTGTCCTCGTTGAAATACAAGACAATGATGGCCGCACTAATTCCAGTATTACCGATGCCACTGAAACTTATAATCAGTTAATAGAGACTATTCAGGTGGCAGACGGGCCTAATTATATTGCCTTCGATATTGCTCCCACTGATGATCAAGACGGAGGACAACCTGGAGGCAATATTCGGGTAGGTTACTTATATCAACCCTCTAGAGTGGCCTTAACCCCAGGAACCGCAGGAAACGCAACCGATGGCGTGTCTGTTTTGCCAGGGCCTAGTTTATCGGTTAATCCTGGACGCATTGAACCCAATAATGCTGCTTTTAATAACAGTCGTAAGCCTATTGTGGCTGAGTTTGAATTTAACCAAAATCCTCTGTTTATCATCGGGAATCATTTCGTTTCTCAAATCGGTGGTAATAATGATAAACGACTCAATCAAGCTACCATTGTGGGCAATTTTGTTCAACAACTATTAGACGAAGATAGCAACGCTAACGTCATTGTAGCCGGGGATCTTAATGACCGTAATGGTTCAGCCACCATTACAGCACTGGAAAACGCTGGATTGACTAATTTATCTGATCTACTCCCAGAAAGCGATCGCTACACTTACGAGTTTAGAAATAATCTTCAGCAACTGGATTATATTTTAGTTAGCGATAATTTACTCACCACAGCTAACAGTCGCTTTGATATTGTTCATGTTAACGTCAATCAACCCAGTAATCTCGTTTTGAGCGATCATGACGTAGTATTGGCTCAATTTACCCTACCTGAAATCACCTCTACATCATCTACATCAGAACCTATTCCTTCTGAAACCATTTTCCCAGACTTGAGTGGGGAAGCATTACGCTCAAGCTTAGCTAGAGAATACCGTGTCAGATCCAGTTTAGGCTATGAAAGCGCACGGGACTATATGTATAGTGAGCTATATAATGACAATGGGGTTGTAAGTGGTATTTATTCTGGTTTTACCGTTCAAGTCAATCCTAACTCCTCTACTCCTCGCTCAGACGCTTATCAAAATCGTCGAGGCATTAATGCTGAACATACTTGGCCCCAAGGTCGAGGGGCAACAGGGGTGGCCAGAAGCGATATCCATCATCTTTTCCCCTCTCAAGTTAGAGTTAATAATATACGCAACAGTTTTCCTTTTGCAGAAATTGATGACAGTCGCACTGAACGCTGGTTAATCGAGAACCGAGAAGAAAATACCATTCCTAGCACTAATATTGATGCTTATAGCGAGTCTATTAATGGTGCTTTTGAACCACGGGAAGTTGTTAAAGGGAATATTGCCAGAGCCATGTTCTATTTTTATACGATTTATCGGGATCAAGCTGAAGATGGTTTCTTTGAGGGGCAACAAGATACCCTTTGCGATTGGCATCTTAGCGATCCTGTCGATGCTGCGGAAATCCAACGCTCTCACGGAATTGCCAGCCAACAAGGAAATGAGAACCCCTTTGTCCTTGATCCATCTCTAGCTAACCGCCTTTATTGTAATTAGTGAAGGTTGACAGGGTAGCTGGGAAATGTGGGAAGTGTGGAAAATGTGGGGCGACTAGAAACAAAATTCATCTTTTTTCTCCCCCTGCCTCCTCTGCTCCCCCTGCCTCCTCTGCTCCCTAAAAGCTCCCCTATCTGATAAAATTGAGATAGAAATTTCTACCTATAAGTTGCCTCGAACTCAAAATAATTAACATTTTAATAGAACCTGATGAGCAAAAACGAACGCCGAACCTTTCTGTTGGACTTTGAGAAACCATTATGGGAACTAGAGGCTCGCATCGAACAAATTCGGGAATTAGCTGAGGAAAATAATGTCGATGTTTCTGAACAAATCGCTCAGTTGGAAAGTCGAGCGCAAAATCTTAGGCAAGAGATTTTTAGCAGTCTCACCCCGTCCCAACGTCTACAGTTAGCTCGTCATCCCCGTCGCCCCAGTACCCTCGATTATATTCAAGCCATTACTGACGAATGGTTTGAGTTACACGGTGATCGCGGAGGCTATGATGATCCAGCTTTAGTGGGAGGAGTCGCCCGTTTGGGAGGTCGGCCGGTGGTCATCCTCGGTCATCAAAAAGGACGCGATACCAAGGATAATGTGGCTAGAAACTTCGGAATGCCCGCACCTGGGGGCTATCGCAAAGCCATTCGCTTAATGGAACACGCTAACCAGTTTTCTATGCCCATTTTGACCTTTATCGATACCCCTGGTGCTTGGGCTGGTGTGGACGCTGAAAAACTCGGCCAAGGAGAAGCGATCGCTTTTAACCTCCGTCAAATGTTTAGTTTCGATGTCCCGATTATTTGTACTGTCATCGGAGAAGGGGGATCAGGAGGGGCGTTAGGCATCGGTGTCGGCGATCAACTCCTGATGCTGGAACATTCGGTTTATACGGTAGCGACTCCGGAAGCTTGTGCTGCCATCCTCTGGAAAGATGCTAAAAAATCTCCCCAGGCAGCAGATGCCCTGAAAATTACCGCTAAGGATTTAAAAGGACTGGGTATCATCGATGCTATTATCCCAGAACCCCCAGGAGCAGCCCATACCAACCCCTTAGAAGCTGCAGCTATTCTCAAAGATACTTTGATCAATAAATTAGAAGATCTATCCAATTTGACTCCAGAGGAGCGGAAAACAGTGCGTTATAACAAGTTTCGCAAAATCGGAGTGTTTCTTGATTCAGAACCGAGTTTAGCGGTTCACGCATAGGGAACTATCGGGGATCATCTTTGACGCTCCCTTCACTGAAAGTGAGGGATTCTTGGACTCACCATAGCCCGTTCAGGTTGCCCTTACTATTGGTCTTATGCGGTGATACCTAGTCTTTCAACTAGCTTCTCAAGCGTTAATTTGGGTGCGCCCCACCCTATTTTTGTAGAGTTCTCAAATCGAGATTTAATGCTACTCACTTAGTTTCCTACAAGATTTTACCTTCCTATGGAAATACTAAGACTTTTAGGTTGAACCCTATATCTTGAATTGTCAAGGTGCTGATATCGATTAGATATCTAGGTTTTTATACAGGTTGGATACCTTCCCTGTTACAATAAGTGTAGCACTATATTGACTACAATGGCAAGAGACAAAATTCTAAGGGTTCGATTATCAGATGAAGAGTGGGAACGACTTAAGGATTATGCTGAATCAAAAGACTATACTCTCACGGAGGTTATTCGTGATTACATTAAACGGTTGCCCCGAAATTCATCCCGTCAGCATAGCTGAGGGTCTTTTTTCGGGAAGAAGATAAAATCATTGGTTTTTCAGATTCCCCGTCAAGAACTGACCAATCAATGCTATAATTGACTAGGTAAACTTTTGTAACGAAAGATTAAAATTACGGTCAAGGCTACTCAGGCTTTGCCCAAGGAAGACCCAAATCAGAACAATCAGAGATTTTTTGATGGAACTGTGGGATAATTTCCTCATGTCAGTCGGCCAAAACTGACAAGAAAATCTTGCCCGCTATCTACGACGCTCTCCAGAGTGTTTAGATTCGAACACAGAGAACAAAGTGTATCATGGATTCTTCTTCAAGTCAACCAAACGCCATCATTACTGGAGCAAGCAGTGGTATAGGCAAAGCAACGGCTCTAGCCTTTGCCCAAGCAGGGATTAATCTAGCCTTAATTAGCCGTTCCCTAGATGCCCTAGAAACGGTAGCTGAGGCTTGTACCCAAGAAGGCGTAAAGGCCAAACCTTACGTTATGGACTTGAGTGAATTAACCAAAATCCCAGTAATGATTGAGAAAATTGTGGCTGATTTTGGTGATATCGACATTATAGTCAATAACGCAGGAATGGGCTACACCAATTTACTGAGGGAGACTCCCTTAGCAGACTGGCAGCAGGTTATTAATTTGAATTTAACCAGCGTTTTTCAATGTGTACAAGGGGTATTACCCCAGATGAGAAAGCGCAAACAAGGAACCATCATTAATGTTGCTTCCATTGCAGCAACTCAAGCCTTTCCAGAATGGGGAGCCTATTCTGTGAGCAAAGCAGCACTATTGTCTTTTTCCAAGGTATTGGCGGCAGAAGAAAGAAGTCACGGCATTCGTGTCGTCACCATTTCCCCTGGCGCTGTCAATACCTCTATATGGGACACAGACACCGTACAAGCTGACTTTGATCGCAGTGCTATGTTAACTCCCGATCTGGTAGCGCAAACCATCCTTCAAGCGGCTCTATTACCAGCCGAAGCCGTCATTGAAGATTTGACCCTTTTACCGAGTGCTGGAACCCTTTAATCCCAAGATCAGCGTTTTTTATTACTATGACAATAGCTTCCACCAACGGCTCCAACTTTCGTCAGTCTAATGGTTCCAATCTACTTAACCCCAATTTAGTAGAACGGGTAGCCAGTAGACCGGATCGCAACACCCACGATGGACAACAGGCTAAAATTCAGCCCACTTCTGATGAAAGCACCGAGAAAATGAAAGAAGCGGTCTATACCATGTTACAGGCAGTGGGAGAAGATCCTGAGCGTGAAGGGTTACTCAAAACCCCAAAACGGGTGGCAGAAGCCATGAAATTCCTGACTCAAGGCTATAATCAATCCCTAGAGGAGTTGGTGAATGGAGCCATTTTTGACGAGGGACATAACGAGATGGTCTTAGTACGAGACATCAACTTCTTTAGTCTCTGTGAACATCATATGTTACCTTTCATGGGACAAGCTCACGTGGCTTATATTCCCAACCAGAAAGTAGTTGGTTTGAGCAAGTTAGCCCGTATCGTTGAGATGTATTCCCGTCGTTTACAGGTACAAGAACGTCTCACTCGTCAGATTGCTGAAGCGATCCAAGAAATTCTAGAACCTCGTGGGGTAGCCGTGGTGATGGAAGCAAGTCATATGTGTATGGTGATGCGAGGGGTTCAAAAACCGGGATCTTGGACGGTTACCAGTGCTATGATTGGCCAGTTTGACGAAGAACAAAAAACCCGTGAAGAGTTTCTTAATCTGATTCGCCATCAACCAAAATTCTTCTAAGAGACAACATCGTTAAAGTTAAACAAGTAGGGGTCAACCATGGTTGACCCCTATGTCACTATATCTAGGTTTTGACAAATAGTTTAACTAACACCAGCATTAGACGAAGCATAAACAGCAACAGTGAGTAAGCCACCGACTAACAATGCAGCCCCAACTCCCATAATAATGTAATTACGTTGTTGAGAAGCACTAGGCGGCTGGGCTTCATAAATTTTAGGCTCTACTGCAAAGTTGTTTAAGCGTCCGCCTTCTTCTGTAGTATAGGGCATAAAAAATCCTCTTATGTACTTTTTTAAATCTAAGTTGATAGCTTTAATATAATATAAAAAAACTTTACAAACAAGGGGGATACAAATAAACTAGAAGCAGAATGGAAAAAATCCTTGTGATCCCTTGCCCAAATGGTTGAGTAGGCGTTAAACATTATCAGTATTAGAGACTATAGTCCCTAGATTAATCAGTACAATTATGTATGCTTATGTAAGCAAAGATCATCAGAAATCCGTAAGTTTACTGAAACTATAATCATCCCTCTAAGTTAGCCTATACAATAGCCCCAATTACTACTTATTTTTAGATATAAAATTCGAGTTATTACACTCGGCTTTTCTCGTACCTGCACTTTTTAGGTTGGTAGTTTCTTATAATGAAATCTCCATTTTCCTCCCGTTTTTTATCTCTCTATCTTCCTCTTGTGATTAGTGTTTTCATGGGGGGTGGACTGTCACTTATTGTTGCTTTAATCCATTGGTCTTCAGAAGTTTATAAAGTCAAGACAAATTTTGAAAAACAAGGAGATCATCTCGTTGAACATCTACAAGAACACATTAAAGAGTATATTAATATTACTCAAGGATTAGGGGCATTTTATGATTCTTCTGCTCAAGTAACTCGTCAAGATTTTAAACTTTTTACTCGGAACTTTTTAGATGAAAATTTAGGGATTCTAGGAATGGCTTGGGTTCCAAGAATTTCTCAGAAAGAACGTTTTTTATATGAAAAAAACATGAGAAATTCTGGTTTTAGTGATTTTGAAATTTGGAGTAAAAATCAAACAAATCTCAATGATAAAAATGAGTATTTTCCCGTCACCTATGGTGAACCTCAGCCAATTTATAAATCCGTTATTGGACTAGAATTAAGTTCCAATGATGTTTTCAATAGTCCTTTAGAAAAAGCAAGAGACACAGGAGAAATCACAGCAAGTCAACCCATAGATTTAATTAATGGGGGACAAGGGTTCATGTTATATTACCCGGTCTATCGTCGAGAAAGTTATCCTCAAACTATTGAAAAACGTCGTCAAGAATTTAGAGGAATTGTTTATACAGTTTATCGCATTGAAGATTTAATTCAAATGACGCTAAATCATTTATCTTCTTCTCATCCTAGTTTTTATCTTACTAATACAAAAACTTTAGAAGAAAATAGTATTATTTTTTCTTTTGACATCAACACGAAAAAAATCAATACTTCCACAACTATTCCTTTTACTATCCCCTTAAGTTGTCAAATCTTATTATCTTGTCGAAGACAGTTAACGGTGGCTGATACTGAGTGGTTTCTTACTGTTATTCCTGAAATTAATCCAAAAATTATTGTTATAAAATCCCTTTTTGTGTTGCTATTGGGATTGGGAATTACCACATTGATAACGATTTATTTATGGAAAACTTTATCAGAAAAAAAAGACATAGAAAAAGTAATTACAGAACGAACATATGCTTTGATAAAAACCACTAAGGATTTGGAGAAAACCATCAAAAAAAGAACAGAACAATTAGAAAACTCTAATGAAGAGAAAAGTCAAATATTAGATAAAATTAATCATGAGTTACGAGTTCCCTTGAATAATATGTTAGGATTTTTATATTTATTCAACAACAATAATAACTTAACAGCAGAACAAAAACATAGTCTTAATACAATAAAGACAAATAGTCAATATTTATTAAACCTGTTCGATCAGATATTAGAATTTTCTAACTTAAAATCAGGACAAGTATCCCTCCAGTGGACTGTTATTAATTTAGAGAATTTAGTAACTTCTATTTTTAGGAAATTTAAAGAGCAAGCTGAGATGAAACAACTAAAATTGAATTATTATATTGATCCAGAAATTTCTCCATATATGAAAATCGATGAAAATAAAATAAGAAAAATTTTAATTAACCTTATAGACAATGCTATCCAGTTTACCGATAAGGGTCATATTATTATCAGATTCTTCTGTGATAATCAGGCTTGGCTTATCAATAATAGTAATGATAATAACATAGATACTATTGATCAAAAAAACCTTTGGATTGAGGTAGAAGACAATGGAACTGGAATTCCTGTAGAAATTCATAGTAAAGTTTTTGAGCCTTTTTTTAGAGCGAGTAAAAATAAAGGAGTTGGTTTAGGATTATCTATTACTCATAAATTGGTTGATTTAATGGGAGGAAAAATTTACCTAAAAAGTCAATTAGGAAGAGGGACAATTGTTCAATTTCATTTACCAGTGATCATCCCTAAACCCGAAGAAATTAAGCAAAATCATCGTAAGGGAAAAGTGGTAAGTTTAGCTAGTTATGAACCAGATTATCGTATTCTAGTTATTGATGAGCAGGACTACAGTCGAAAATTATTAATCAATTTTTTACAACCCATTGGTTTTAAAATAAAGGAAACCAGTGACCTAAAAAATGCTTTTTCTATATCACAAAGTTGGCATCCACATTTAATATTTATAGATACAAAACTTCTCTTATCAGATAATGATTTACTAATTAATAGTATCAAAAATTGTCAATCACTAGATGAGATAATTATTATCGGAATAGCATCAGGGAAAATTGAAAATAATCAAGTTGATAAATTACAATTGTGGTGTAATGATTGTCTTTATAAACCATTTGCTATCGGATTAATATTAGAGAAAATTAGTTATCATTTAGGAGTTCATTACTGTTATGAAAATGAAGAGATTGAATTAATAAGTACAGAAAAAATCATTAAAAAATTAACCCCTTCTGCTTTAACAATGATGTCTTCAGAATGGCTGCAAAAAGTTTACTGGGCCGCGAGTGCAGGTAATAGGAGTATTTTAGAAAAATTAATTCAACAAATCCCTGAGAATAATTATTCAGTCACCAGTGGTATGATGGAATTAGTTGACAATTTTAATTACCGTAAAATTAGAGAAATTATTGAACCATTAATTAATAAATCATGAAGATTAAATCACCCCCAAAAGCCAATATTCTTATTGTTGAAAATCAAATCGAAAGTTTAAAGTTATTATCTAGAATACTTGAAGAAGAAAGCTATCAAGTGAGACAAGCAATCGATGGAGAAATGGCTTTAATTGCAGTAGAAACTGAAATTCCTGATTTAATACTATTGAGCGTTGATTTGGATAAATTAGATGGCTATCATGTATGCAAAGAACTTAAACAAAAAGAAAAAACGGCTGATATCCCTATTATTTTTCTGAGTGACTTTGATGATTTTGAAAAAAAAATTAAAGCGTTAGAGTTAGGAGGAATTGACTACATCATTAAACCTTATCAACAGAAAGAATTATTAGTTAGAATCAAAAATTACCTCGATATTCGTCTAAAGATAGAAAACATAAGAGACAGCAATAAAAACTTAGAAAAGAAATTAAAATTAACGCAAGTTTCTGAACAATTCCAAAAACAAGTACCCCTGGAATCTCATTTATTATATCAAGCGATCGCAGCCACTAATAATAGCATTATCATTACAGATGCAACCACAGCCGATTATCCGATTACTTATGTTAATCCAGGGTTTGAAATCATGACAGGATATTCTTTTGAAGAAGTGGCTGGAAAGAATTGTCGTTTTTTGCAAGGAAACGATCGCCAACAACCACAACTCGAAGAGATCCGTCATTGTCTTCAACAAGGCCAATCTTGCAATGTTACCCTGAGAAACTATCGTAAAGATGGTTCCTTATTTTGGAACGAAATGTCCTTATCTCCCATTAAAGATGAATCAGAAAATATCATTTATTATATTGGAGTACAAACAGACGTAACTGATAAAAAAAGAGCCAATGAACAACAACAAAGATATGAAGCATCCCTACAAAAAATGAATCGAGAATTATATGAACTCAACCGAAAATTATATCGTTTAGCCAATATGGATGGATTAACAGAAGTCGCCAACCGTCGCTGCTTCGATGAAACCTTAGAACAAGAATGGCAACGGTTGAACCGAGAGAAAAAACCTCTATCGCTTATTTTGGGAGATATTGATTACTTTAAACGCTATAACGATAAATATGGACATTTAGGCGGGGATGACTGCTTGAAGAGAGTAGCAGCTATTCTCGCACAATCCACCTTTCGTCCGGCTGATCTGGTTGCTCGTTATGGGGGAGAAGAATTCGCTATCATTTTACCTGACACTCCCCACGAAGGGGCCAAAGAAGTGGCTCGAAGAATTCTTGACTCCCTACGTGAATCTAGAATACCTCATAAAGCCTCTGATGTTAAGCCTTATGTCACTATGAGTTTAGGGTTAGGAACGATTACTCCCTCTTTGGATATAGAGATAAAATCTTTTCTCGATCAGATAGATGACGCTTTGTATAAGGCCAAAAAACAAGGACGCGATCGCCTTAAGACTGTTTGTCTATAGTCTCATTTATCTCTAAATCACACAAAATGGACTAATATCCTGCCATTCTTTTTCTAATAAGCTAATTAACCCCTCATCTCCTTGCATTTGAGCTTTTTTAAGTCTTTGTTCTAAATTTCGACAAAGATTTTGTAAGTGAATTTTTGTCACTTCATTGACTGCCACGGTTTCCGTCGGTTGAGTTGAAATCGGACAAACTTGACTCCTACTCCCCTGATGAATGATTACTGGAGAGTGATGGGGATGATGACTGATGGTTTCTTGTTTGCATAAAGTAGAAAAATGGGGTCTAAGATGTCGAGGATATTGGTATTGCCATTTTTGTGCATGATGTCTGTGGGTTACGGTTTGACAACCCATATCTAACCCATTAGACTGATAATCCTCTGTTAAACGATGTTCTGAAAATTTCATTTCTACTCTTCCTAGAAAACGCAAGTCAAAAAAAATTAATTTTGGAGATAATGGATACCGCGATAGGTCATCTTTTTCAGTCCATCACCATGACGAGATTTAGCATAAGGATGGCTTTTCCAATGAACACCCCGATATGTGACTTCAACCTCTGTATTAGTCGTTTCTACAGCCATAGGCTCATGATTATAGCGGATTCCACGAAATAACAGTTTCATAATTGATTTTCCTCCGATCGCCTTTCCCCTATTTTTCCCAAATTAGGTGAGAAAGTTGGGGGGTTTTAAAATCTTTTCTGTATCTATTGTTACATTTTTTTCAAGTAAATGTCAGGACTTCATAAAAATTTAACTGAAGCTGACCCTGTTTTTTGGGGAGTGAATGGTTGATACTAGAAGTGGTCAGCTATCTTGAACTCAGGCTGAGATCAAGTTTTTATGGTTGCGATCGCAAGCGAACTATTGGTTATCCTGCTTTTAATTTTATTGAATGCTATTTTTGCCCTGTCGGAAATAGCCTTGGTTTCCTCTCGGAAAATTCGTCTCGAACAAATGAGTCTTCAAGGGGATAGACGGGCGAAAATTGCTCTAGAATTAGCCAATGACCCCAACCAGATTTTATCCACGGTACAGATTGGCATTACCCTGATTGGCATTTTAGCAGGGGTTTACGGCGGGGCCAACCTATCGGCCCATCTAACGGTCATTTTACAGCGTGTGCCTGGCTTAAGGGCCCACAGTGAAGGGATTTCCATTACCCTGGTTGTTCTCTGTTTAACCTACCTTTCCTTGGTCATTGGGGAGTTAGTCCCGAAACGCTTAGCCTTGAGTGATCCGGAGGGTATTGCAACCTTGATGGCTGTTCCCTTGTTATATGTTTCTCGTTTGGTTTCCCCTATCGTCAATTTATTAGGGGTTTCTACGGACTTTATTTTATCCCTGTTAGGTATTGCCACCACCATTAGCGAACCCCCTGTGACCCAAGAAGAAATCAAAGTCATGTTGAAACAGGGTAAAGAAGCGGGAATGTTTGAAGAAGTGGAACATGACATGGTAGAGAGGGTTTTACAATTAGGCGATCGCAAAGTTAGTAAATTAATGACCACTCGTCCCGAAATTGTTTGGTTAAATTTAGAAGATTCGGCCGAGATGAATCGTCAAAAAATTGTTCAGAGTACCCATACTCGTTTTCCGGTTTGTCAAGGGAGTTTAGAAGAAGTTTTAGGCATTGTTCAAGTGACAAATTTATTGTCTCATTGTTTATCTTGTCAACAGTTTGATTTAACCGCATCCTTAGGACAACCCTTATTTGTTCCTGATAGTACCTTGGGGTTAAAAGTCTTACAATTATTCCAACAAACGGGAAATCATATTGCTTTAGTCGTGGATGAATACGGCATTATTCAAGGATTAGTCACCATTAATGATATTTTAAAAGCCATTGTGGGGGATCTTCCTCGCATTGATGAAACTGTTATTCCTTCTATGGTTCGTCGAGATGATGGGTCTTGGTTAATGGATGGAACCGTAGCAGTAGATGAGTTCAAAAAAGTTTTTAGATTGACAATCATTCCTGGAGAAAAACAAGGCAATTTTCATACGTTAGGGGGATTTGTGATTACTTATTTAGGTAAAATCCCTAAAGCTGCTGATAGTTTTAACTGGAAAGGCTTAAAATTTGAAGTAATGGATATGGATGGTAATCGGGTTGATAAAGTATTAGTAATGCCCATCAGTCAACCTTTATTAAGTCAAACCCCTAATGATATTTATTAAGTGGTCTTCATCTGGAAAACACGGAGCAGCAAAAAAGAAAAAAGTTGACCCCCTACGTAAAAACCACAATATTTTCACATAAATTGACGAGCCAAAATCCGAAAATTCCCGCAGGTGTTTTTTCTATTTGAAGGGTATAATATGTCATATTTTCAGCAATTCTAAGGAGGTTGATATTAATTTTTTTGAATATTATGAATCACGAACAATAAAAAAAATATCGTACTTTTGTTGAGAATATTTTTAATTTAATATCCTGCATTTGAATTCCTCCATCCATAATTGCTGATCTTTCTTATCTATCCATCATGACCATAACTCAAAATAAAAATCTGAAAACATCCTGGGAAAATGCTTTCAGCCTTCTAGAAAAAATAGGAGGAACCACAACAGGAAAAAAATTAGCTAAACAATGGGTTGGAAAAATCGCCCTCATGTTAGCCGGAACAGCAGCCACCGCAACCCCGGCTCACGCCCTCAAAATTAACCCCACTTATTCATCTGAAATCGATCTAACCACTGCTCAAGCCATTGAAGCCAGTTTTAGTGTTTGGGAAAGCGAACTCAAAGATCCGGTTACCTTAAATATTAATTTCAGTTTTGCTAATGACTTACCCACTGGGGTATTAGCCGGGGCAAAACCGAGCATGATTAAAGTGAGGTATCAAGACTATCTCACCGCTTTAGGGCAAGATAGTTTATCCAGTCAAGATATCTCAGCCGTCCGAAACTTCCTTGAGGATGATGATCTAGAGGACTTTGATGACTATGTGGCAGGAAACCTAGAAGACACAAGATTTAGGACAGACGACACCAGAAAGTTTGATGTCTTACTGGATAACACCATTCAGGCCGAGAATAGCTCCAGTCAAGGCAATGCTATCCTCGACGACAATAGTAATAGTAATAATCGAACCATTTGGTTAACCCGTGCCAACGGCAAAGCATTAGGTTTGATTGCCGGCAATCATTCTCAACTCGATGCGGATATCGTCTTCAGTAGTCTCGCCAACTGGGATATGGACTCTAGCGATGGTATTAGTACCAATGCCTATGATTTTGAGACTGTTGTGCGTCATGAAATCGGTCACACTTTAGGCTTTATTAGTGGGGGAGATGCCATCGAATATATGGCTGCTTCTGCCACTGGTACCCTTCAGGATACAGACATTGACTATGTGACCCCTTTGAATACCTATGTTCATTCTGATACCAGTGCCAATGTCGAGGGAGTGGTTCTGGATTTAACCTCAGGGACCCAAAAATACCTGTCCTTTGATGGTGGAAATACCAAAGTTACCAACGAGCAAGGAAACATTGCCTTCTTTTCCACAGGAACCTCTGTGGGGGGTGATGGCTTCCAAAACAGTCACTGGAAAAATGATCTCCTATCTCCTTTGGGGATTATGAATCCGGCCTTAGGGATGGGTCAAAGCCTCTCTATTTCTAGTCTTGAGCGACAAACCTTTGATGTAATCGGTTGGGATTTAGTGGAACAGGCGAAAACCTTAATGGAAGACGTGGGAATGGATTGGAATGCGTTTCAATTGGCATTAAAAAACAATCACCAAACGGTGCTAGGTGCAGCAGCAGCCGATTGGGTCATATACAACCCAGGAGAAGACAGCATTCAAGCCGACTTAGAAGCAGAATTATGGGAATTGTATAAAGATATTGATCCACAAATCATCCAAGAACTACTTACCCTCCAAGCTAATCTCAACAATGGAGGGACTGGTCTTACCCCTGAACAGCAAATCGCCAACACCGATCAGGCTATTTGGAACCTAATTTATGGTCAAGATAATCAACTGCAACTCTTGTCTGAGGATCTGAGGGATGTCACCACCAGAGTCCCCGGATGGCTCAATCAAGACAATATAACCCTGTCTAATTTGTTACAAGATGCCAATTCCGTTGAGATTAAGAAATTACATAAGGTTTTACAAGAAGCCACCGAACAAGACCGTCTGGTTTGGGAAGATAAAATTAGACAAGCCTTCGCCCTGTTTTTAGACAATCCACAACAAGCTTTAGACCAATTAAACAACACCAACAACTTCCAGAACAATATGGGAGGGGGTAGTGGCAGTTCCGGTACTGGTGGTGGTGGCTGGGGGGGTTGGTGGTCTACTGCTGCCCCTGCTAACGCCGCTCAGCCGGCTCAATCGGTTCCTGAACCTTCGGCCATCATTGGTTTAGTGGCTTTAGGGGGAATGGGTTGGTTAACCCGCAAAAGCAAACATTAATCTGTGTAATGATTAAATGCCTTAAACTGACATCTTGCACCAGTACAGGAAAACTCAGCAACAAAAGACAGAAAATAAATTATTAAGTATAGCACTACGCATTTTGGTGTTTGACATTGGCAAACTCTGAAACTCTTTTCTGGCCTACTTTTGTTCGCTAGAGCCGGAACTTCGTTAAGGAACTTTTGACTTTTGCC
>JAAUYB010017179.1_pt1 | contig 15824 bp, 7 predicted proteins | sample 7278071 | NCBI WGS metagenome assembly JAAUYB01 (sample SAMN14350121, study PRJNA611818) | marine sediment metagenome | isolation source: surface marine sediment (1.8m) | place: French Polynesia: Moorea | collected 2018-08
CAACCACATCGCCAAATCCTCTTGCACTGTGGCGATGCTGGCGTCGGAGCTGTCGGGCATCCCCTACAGCTTTACCATCCACGGTCCCGACATCTTTTTCGAACCGCATCATTGGCGGATCGATGAAAAGGCGGCGCGGGCGGCGTTTGTTGTCTGCATCAGCGCCTTTTGCCGCTCACAACTGATGTGCTTTGCGGGCCAAGAGCATTGGGACAGGTTTCACATCGTGCATTGCGGCGTCGACCCCGACCGCCACACGGTCTCATCCCATCGGGGGCGCACCTTGCTCTTTGTCGGCCGTCTGGCGGCGGTCAAAGGTCTGCCCGTCTTGCTCGACGCTTTGCGCGGGCTCGAGGACGGCTGGCACCTGACGGTGATCGGCGACGGGCCGGACCGCGACGCGCTTGAGGCGCAGGCAGCGGACCTGCCGGTGGATTTCGTCGGCTACAAGTCACAGGCCGTGGTGGCCGAGGCGCTGTCGCGTACCGATGTCTTTGTCCTGCCCAGCTTTGCCGAAGGTGTGCCTGTCGTGCTGACGGAGGCGATGGCCTCGGGCGTGCCAGTTGTCACCACGCAGATCGCGGGCATTCCGGAACTGGTCGAGGACGGCGTGTCCGGCCACCTGGTGCCGCCCGGCGACGCGGATACCCTGCGCGAGGCCATCGCTGACCTTTTGCAAGACGCCGACAAACGCCGCGCCATGGGGGCCGAGGGCCGCGCCCGGGTCATAGAGGAGTTCAACATCACGACCGAGGAGCAGCGCCTGTCCGATCTGTTCCAACACCACGCACCGGAGCCGCCGCGATGACCCCGGTCGACGTTGTCCTGATCGGCCGCAACGAAGGCGCCCGTCTGGTGGCGGCGCTTGACTCGCTGCAAGGCGAAGCGCGGCAGGTGGTCTATGTCGATTCCGGCTCCACCGACAGCTCGATAGCCGAGGCCGAGGCGCGGGGGGCCTTGGCATTGCGTTTGGATATGTCGGAACCCTTCACCGCCGCCCGCGCCCGCAACTCAGGGTTTGCCGCGCTCAAACGACCGCAATTCGTGCTGTTCATCGACGGCGATTGCACGTTGGTGCCAGGGTTCATAGATGCCGCCCGCGCGCATCTTGAGGAAAACCCGCATCTCGGTCTTGTCACCGGCTGGCGGTCGGAGATCCACCGCGATGCTAGCCTCTATAACCAGATGTGTGACTGGGAATGGCGCCGTCCGGCTGGGGATATCCTGGCCTGCGGCGGTGACATGATGGTCCGGGCCGAGGCATGGCAGGACGTTGGCGGCATGGACCCCACGGTGATCGCCGCCGAAGACGACGAGTTCTGCACCCGCCTGCGCAAGGCAGGCTGGGGGCTGGAACGTATCCCACAGGAAATGACCCGCCACGACGCCAACATGCTGCGCTTTGGCCAATGGTGGGCGAGGGCGGTGCGCACCGGCCACGGCTTTGCCCAGGTTGGGTTTCTGCATCCGGACTACTTCGTGACCGAGCGACGGCGCGTTCTGGCCTATGGCCTCTTCCTGCCGATCCTACTGGTGGCCGGGATCGCCTCGGCCTGGTGGCTGACGCTGCTGGTGCTGGCGGCTTACGGTCTGAATTACTATCGCACCGCCAAAGGCTTGATCGCCGAAGGCCTCCCCGCGGATCAGGTCTGGCGGCATGCCATCCTGCTGACGCTGTCGAAACTGCCCAACATGATCGGCGCGTTCCGTTATCACATGCGCCGCGTCTCAGGCGCGCAGATGCGTATCATCGAATACAAGTGAAAGGCGCGGCATGTCCAAGACCCTGAACATTGGCCTGATCGGCGCCGGGTACATCGCCGCCTGGCATGCGGACGCGCTGAAAGCCACGCCTGGCGTCAACGTGGCCGCAATCTGCGACCTGTCGGCCAGCGTGGCTCAGGGACTGGCGGACGCATACGGCGCCAAAACTTTCACCTCTGTGGATGAAATGCTGGAGAGCGGGCTGTGCCAAGCTGTGCATATTCTCACACCACCCAACCTGCACAGGGATATCGCGCTAAAATGCCTTGATGCAGGGGTCCATGTGCTTGTGGAAAAACCTGTGGCTGAAACGGCGAAAGACACAGCCGCAATCGAAAAAGCCGCGCAGAAAGCGGGCACGCGGTTCCACGCGGGGCACAATTTCCTTGGCCTGCCCTCTTACGAACGGATGAAAGCGGCCATGCAGGCCGGCGCCTATGGCCGCATTTCCACCGCCGAGATCACCTGGGCCCTGCCGCTGGCACCCCTGCGTTCGGGCCCGTTTAACCTGTGGCTGCTGCGCGAACCGCGGAACCTGCTGCTGGAGCTTGGGCCACACCTGATGGGCTTTGCCGTCGATCTTTTTGGCGCGCCCAAAATCCTGCATGCCGAGGCGTTGAAGCCCATCGCCCTGCCCGGCGACGATCCGCGCCCGCAGGGGTTCCGCATCCTTGCCCGTGCCGGCGAGGTGGACATCACCTTCCACCTCTTGATGGTCGAAACCCATGACGACCGCAGCGTGACATTGCGCGGTTCCTCCGCTCGGGCACGGCTCGACTATGCCAATGACACGCTGATCGTCGACCGCGAAAACGCGTCGGACCTGGTGGTGAACCCGCTGCGGCGGCAGTTGGACCTCGGCTGGCAGCACCTGCGCGAAGGGATGCGCAATGCGGCAACGCAAGCCATCTCGCTCAACACCCGCAGCCCCTATGCGCTGTCCTTCCGCGGCATGAACGCGGCGGTCTATGACGCTTTGGCCAAAGGCACGGAGCCTGATCCACGGTTCTCTGGCGCCAGCGCAGTGACGGTCATGCAGGCGATCGATCAGGTGATCGCCAAACTGCCCAAGGCGGCCCTGGCGGTCACGGCCCCAGCGGTGAAGAAACGCAACCCGAAACCCAGCGCCATGGTCATCGGTGGCACCGGCTTTATCGGCCGCGCCCTGACCCGCCGTCTCGTCGCCGATGGCCGCGACGTCCGTGTGCTCAGCCGCGGCTCCCAAGGCCCCTTCCCCGACCTTCCCGACAACGTGGAAACCGTGGGCGTTTCGCTGCACGACAAGGATGCCCTGACCGACGCCATGCAGGGCATCGACGTCATCTTCAACCTTGCCAAATCGCTGGACAAATCCTGGTCGGATTGCCTGAAAAACGACGTCGGTGTCGCCATGCGCATCGCCATGGCGTCCGAGGCGGCGGGAGTCAAACGGCTGATCTATACCGGCACCATCGCCAGCTATGACATGTCCGACCCCGGCACCAAGATCACCGAGGACACGCCTTTTGCGGGCGACATGACCGACCGCAACCTCTATGCCCGCTCCAAGGCCGAGTGTGAGCGGCGCCTGATGGGTCTGCATACCAAACGCGGATTGCCGCTGGTCATCGCCCGCCCCGGGATTGTCGTTGGCCATGGCGGGCCGCTGCAACATTGGGGTATCGGGCGCTGGCATGGCGCCGGCGCGGTGCGGATCTGGGGCCATGGCCACAACATCCTGCCCTTTGTCCTGATCGACGACGTGGCAGACGGGCTGGTGCGGATGATCGACGGCGATGTCATCGGCCAAAGCTTCAACCTCGTCGGGGACCGGATGCTGTCAGCCCGCGATTACTTTGATGCCATTCACCGCGAACTGGGCGCGCGCATCCGCGTAAGCCCCGGCAAACTCTACGCTTTCTACGCCTCAGACGCAGTGAAATATGCGCTCAAGAAATACGCTCTGCGCCGCGCGGGCGAGATCCGCCCCTCGCTCGCCGATTGGAAAAGCCGGGCGCATTTTTCGCCTTTTGTGAACACCAAACCGAAAGAGATCCTTGGCTGGACGCCCGAACCCGACAAGGATGCCTTCGTTGAAAAAGCCATCACAAAGGCCAATCTCTTTGGTTTCTAGCGGGTCTTTCGCGGCGCGTTTCTGGTGAACAATCCTCCCAAATCGGACTTATTCTGGACAGATTTGTCTGGTCTAAGCTGAGAGGAATGAGGAAGGCCGCGTGTTGTGCTAAGACCTTCGGAGCAGTGCAGAGCAGACGCATGTTGAAAGATGCCGCAGTGTCGCATCGACGTTTTTGGGTGTGTACGTCCATGATTTGGGCGCCGCTTGCGCTGTCTTTGGGGCGCGGGACATGAACATGATCGATCGCCCGAAATTCCGCCGGAAGAACCGCAAATACGACGACGATATGCCGTTGGCGGCAGATGAGGTGCGCCCGGTTGCGCCGCTCGAGACACGCTCAGAACGCCTGGCCCGCCGCCGCGCCGAGGAAGAGGCCGACGCCCAGTTGCAGACGCAGCAAGAGGCCGAGGCCGCGCGCGCGGCTGAAGAGGCAGAGCGCGCCGCGGAAGAGGAGGCGCGTCGGGCCGCCGAGGAGGCCGCGCGCAAAGCCGCCGAAGAGAAAGCCCGTCAGGAACGTGAGGCCGCAGCGGCCGCGGAAGAGGCCGCACGTGAGGAGCGCGAGGCCGCGGCCGCCGCCGAACGACAAGCCCGCGCAGACGCCGAACGCCGCGCCGAAGCGGAACGCCAAGCCGCCGAAAAACGCCGCGCCGAAGCACAAGCCCGCGCCGAAGCCGCCGCCCGCAAAGCCGAAGAAGAAGCCAAACGCCGCGCCGAAGCCGAGCGCCGCGCCGCCGAGAAACGCAAAGCGGAGGAGGCAGAGCGTCGGAAGGCTGAAGAGGAAGCCCGTCGCAAGGCCGAGGAAAAGGCCCGTCTGAAGGCCGAGGAAGAAGCCCGCCGCAAGGCTGAGGAAGAAGCGCGTCGCAAAGCCGAGGAAGAGGCGCGTCGGAAAGCCGAAGAGGAAGCTCGTCGCAAGGCCGAAGAGGAAGCCCGCCGCAAGGCAGAGGAAAAAGCGCGGCGAAAGGCCGAAGAGGAAGCTCGGCGCAAGGCTGAGGAAGAGGCGCGCCGGAAGGCTGAAGAGGAAGCCCGCCGCAAAGCCGAGGAAGAGGCGCGTCGCAAGGCCGAGGAAGAGGCGCGCCGCAAGGCCGAAGAAGAAGCCCGACGGAAGGCAGAGGAAGAAGCCCGACGGAAGGCAGAGGAAGAAGCCCGACGGAAGGCAGAGGAAGAAGCCCGACGGAAGGCAGAGGAAGAAGCCCGACGGAAGGCCGAAGAGGAAGCGCGACGCAAGGCCGAGGAAGAGGAACGGGCGCGGAAGAAGGCGGAGGCCAAGGCCCGTGCCGAGGCTGAGGCGCGCAAACGCGAGATCGAGAAAGCGGCGCGCAAGGCGCGGCAGGAGGCCGAACGGCTTGAGGCTGAGGCCGCCAAGATCGCCGCGGCCGTTGCCAAGAGCGACGAAGAGGCCGCCAAACGCGATGCCGAAGACGCAGCGCGGAACGGTACCTCAGACGCGGAACAGGCGGCCGACACCACGGAACCGCAGGTGTCTGCGCAAGACGCCCCGGCCGAAGACAACAAGGTCACTCCCACAGCCAAAGCCGACGCGAACAAGCCGGCGCAGGCCGAAGCCAGTGCCGACAAACCCGCAGACAACCGTAAGACAGGTAAACGCGCCAGGCCGGTGCCTCTGACGCTTTTCGATCCGGTCACCGAACCCGCGCCGGCTCCGCTCCGCCCTGCACAACCTGCGCCGCAGCCCGAACCTGCAACCCAGACGAAACCCGATCCGTGGTCGGACCTGGGTGAATTCACGGTGGAAGAGCGCCACCTTGACTACCACCGTATCATCACGGCCGCCCGGAACGACCCTGCGCACACCGCCTTTGACGTGCTGCGTACGCGGCTCTTGCAGGCGCTGTCAGATAATGGCTGGCGCCGGGTGGCGATCACCTCGCCGTCGAAGGATTGCGGTAAGACCTTCACCGCGGCAAACCTCGCCATCAGCCTGTCACGGCAGGAAAACTGCCGGACGCTGCTGCTCGATTGCGACATGCGCCGCCCCAGCCTGCACAGGGTGATGGGTGTACCCGCGCCGGGCGCCATCGGTGACATGTTGCGCGGCCATGTCGACCCGCGCGAACACCTGTTGCGCATGGGCCAAAACAGCGTCCATGCCGGGCGCAACATTGCCTTTGGCTTTAACGCGATGATCGAACCCTACGCGTCAGAGCTGCTGCAGGATCCGCGTGCGGTGCAAATGCTGGACCGGATCGAGGATATGTATGAGCCCGACGTCATGCTCTTCGATCTGCCGCCGGCGCTGTTCTACGACGATGTCATCGCCTTCCGTCCGCAGTTTGACGGTGTGCTCTTGGTCATCGGCGGTGGGTTGACCACCGAAAAGGAAGTCCGCGAAGTGGAACGACGCCTAGGGGACCAGACGCCGCTGCTTGGCATGGTGCTCAACAAGGCCGAAGGCACCGAGCACAACAAATATCGCTACTAACCGCCTCAGCTGCGGGAAAAGCGTGGCAGGATACGGCCGATCAATTCGCCCCATTCAACCCGGTCGGCGGTCAGTCGGATCGCCGCCCAACCCATCGCCAGCGCTGCCAAGGCCATCGCCAGGATCGAAAGCCCCCGACGGGTGATATCGCGACGCCGCTGAATCTCGGGGATCGACACCACGGGCTGGATGCCCAACACCCGCTCCATCTGAGCCGCACTGCGAATGGCCGGGTTCAGCAGCTCGGCGACAAAGGCCAGCGCGATGCCCGCCACCACGCTGGCCACACCGCCCATGATCGCGGTTCTCTTGCGGCTGCGGGACACCGGGAATTCCGGTTCGAGCGCGGTTTCCAGCACCTCAAAGCGGTCCATCTGCTGGCGGTCTTCCAAAAGCTGTCCCATCTCGGCCTCGGCCTGGCGGCGCGTCACGACGGTGTATTGTTCCTGCAGTTGCGTCAGGCGCCGTTCCAGCGCGCTCAGCTCACGTTCAACCTCGGGGTTGGCGGCGATCTGCCCCTCGATCTGCGCCATGCGCTGGTTCAACAGGCGCTTTTGCTCGCGCAGGCGGGCAATCTCGCGGTCAAACACCTCTTGCCGCGTCCGCGTGGTCGAGCTTTCCAGCGTCACGATCTGCTGATCCAGCTGCAATTCCTCGTCCCGCATATTGCTGAGTTGCACCCGTAGATCGGCGATCCCCGCCGGCAGCTGCGCCGCGTTATCCCGTTTGAAATCGGCAATCACCTGTTCCTGCGCTTCGATCGCGGCGCCAACGCGAGCCTCTTCCGCGACAAAGAACTCAAGCGTATCCCGCGCCCGCCCCGCGCTGCGCGTCCGGGATTGTTCGATCACCGAATACATCAGGTCATTGGCCACGTCGGCGGCCTTGTGCGGGTCGGCCAGACGCACGCTGATCCGCAGGCCCGAAGGGGCGCTGCCGCCGGGGGCAAAGGCCTCGGACGGGTTCACGATCTCTTCGATCCGGGCCGCTTCGCGCATCAGCGACACGCGTTCATTGGTGGTGACCATGGGATCGCCGGTGAAAAGGTCATGCTTTTCCATAATCGTCAGCAGGTTGTCACGCGACATCAGGCGCTGTTCGATCAGGCGCACCCGGCGGCCATTGTCGCTGCTTTGCGCGGTGGCACCGGCGAGCGAATCCGGCACCCGGGCGTCTTCGATCTGCACGACCGAGGTGGCCTCATAGATCTTGGTCAGGCTCAGGGCATAGGTCAGCGACAGTAGACAACCGATACCGGTCACCAAAAGGATCATCCATGCGCGGCGGCGCAACGCAGCGAACACCTCGCCGATCGACTGGAACTGGTTCATTTCACTGCTCCCGCAAAGTGGCCCCCAATGCGTTCGGAAGGTAGACACCGCAAACCGCCCCGTGTCTGGTCAGAGCTTTGCCCGCAGCGCGCCACCTTCGGGACACAATTTAGCCAATTCGCCCCAATTCTGCCATGTTTTTCCCGGGCTGTAGTGGAAACAGAGCGTATCGAAATCCGGGATCACCGACACATTTTCGCCATATTCTCAGAGCTCTAAGCGGTGCGCGGCCGCTCAGGCGGGTTTGTGGCACAACGTCAGGATCATCCCGGCGACCTGCCATTGCGAAAACGGCCAGACCGTGTCGCGCAGGTCAGCCGCGATACCCGCTACATGCGGGTGATCGACAAAGCGTGCAAGGCCAGCGGCCAAATCAACCCGCACCGCGTCAAAGCCCAGAAACGCGCCAGTCAGCGGGTATTGCGCCTTGTAGATCGCCTCTTTGGCGGAAAACACCCGCTTGGCGTCGGTGCCATTCGCCGCTTCGCTCTGGTGGCAGATTTCCGAGATCAGATCGTCATCGAGCGGGGTGGCCGCCTCGAGATCGACCCCCAAAGCGGCGCAATCCCGGTGCGACGATACCAGCGCCATACAGGTCTGCCCGCAATGGGTGATGCTGCCACGGACACCCTCGGGCCAGACCGGGGCGCGGTCGGCGGCCATGGGGATCGGCTGGCTCGGATGCCCTAGCGCGGTCAGAGCGGCGCGTGCGGCCCGCCGGCCGCCGGTGAACTCGGCCTTGCGCGATGGCACAGCCCGGGCGATTGCCTGCTTTTCCGCGGGAAAGAGCGCGCGGTAGTCACTGTCGGGCTCGGTCACCGCCCAATGCAGGCCCAGCGGCAGCTCTGCCGCCTGCATCCAGTCGCGTATCGCCCCCGCCGTCATGGTCAGGCGCTCCGCCGGGCGCGCATCGCGCGGCGACGGGCCATCGCCTCGCTGCGGGCCTGTGCGCGGTCATTGGCCGGAGCAGGCAGCGGTTCGGTTGGCGCGGGTTTGGTCTCGACCAGGCTCGCCACCCGTGCAGCAAGGTCCGACAAGATCGGAAAGCGGAACACATCCGTGATCGACAGCCCCTTGGCGCCCAGCTCATCCCGCATCGCCCGATGCGCTTGCACCGCCAGCAGCGAGTGCCCACCAAGCTCAAAGAAATGATCCTGCCCGCTAATCGTCTCGACCCCCAGAACCCGAGTCCAGATCTGCGCAATCACAGGCTCCAGCGTCGGATCACCGGCAGCGGGCAGCGCGACCACTTCGGCCTCAGCAGGGCGCGGGGTGGGCGCAGTCTTGACCGCAGGCGCGGGCAAGGCCCCGCGATCCACCTTCTTATTCGGCGTCAGCGGGAAATCCGTCAGATGCACATAACGGCCAGGCACCATGATCGCGGGCAACTCCGCTGACAAGGCGGCTTTCAGCTTGGCCTCGTCCTGATCCGCGCCGGTGTAATAGCCCACCAACCGCACATCACCCGGCTGATCCTCCCGCGCCACCACCACGGCCTGAGTGATCTGCGGCAGCGCTTCCAAAGCGGCCTCGATCTCACCAAGCTCGATCCGGTGCCCGCGCAGCTTGACCTGGTGGTCGACCCGGCCGAGGAAGTCGATCCGGCCATCCGCCCGCCGCCGCACCAGATCCCCGGTGCGGTACATCCGGCCCGGGTGGAACGGGTTGTCGACAAAACGCTCGGCGGTCTGCTCCGCGCGGTGCCAATAGCCGCGCGTCACACCTTCCCCGCCGATCCACAGCTCCCCCTCAACGCCCAAAGGCACCGGCTGCTGCGCCGCGTCCAACACATAAAGCTGCTGGTTCGCCAAAGGCGCGCCGATATTGACCACGCTTTCCTCGGCACTGGCCACAGCGACCGACGACCAGATCGTCGTCTCGGTCGGCCCGTACATGTTGGTGACACTTGCGCCGGTGATCTCGGCAAACTCCCGCACCAAAGCCCCGGGCAAAGGTTCCCCGCCCAGGAACAGATGCTGCACCTTCGACAAAGCAAAGCGTGCCTCGTCATTCATCGCGATCATCCGCGCCATCGACGGGGTACATTGCAGATGGCTGACCTCATGTCGAACAATCTGCGCCGCGATCGAGAAGTCATCCTCGGCCAGCTCCGGCGCCACATTCGCCGCCTGCACCACGCGGGCCAGGGGCTTCAGCCCCTCCAGCACCTGATCGGCAGGGATGCCATAGTCGATCAGGCAGGCGATTTCGTTCACGCCGATCCGCTTCAATTCCTCGGTCCGGGCCAAGGCATCCTCAACCGTGCCAAAGAGCCCACTGTCGTTGAAATACCGCTCAAACGCGAAGTCGAGGATGCCTTCCATGTCCTCGTCCGACAGATCGGTCAGCTGCAGATCAAAGGCGTTCTTCACCCCCTCGGGGCGTTTGAAGGCCGGGAACACCCAGGCGTATTGCTTGATCAGCCCGGCGGCCGAGCGGAGGTAGTCTTTCATCGGTTCGCGCGCAATCTCACGCGCGGCCTCGCGGCTGTCGGCCAGACAGGTGTGCAGCATCAGCGTCACGGTCCGCGTCGCCGGATCATAGCCCGCCGCGCGCAGCGCATCGTGGTAGAGCTTGATCTTTCCCGCCACCTCATCAATCGACTGGCCCAGAAGGTGCGTGAGCACGTTACAGCCCAGCTCCCCCGCCTCTTTCCAGGTGGCGGGATTGCCCGCGGTTGTGACCCAAATCGGCAGCTCTTTCGACACTGGGCGCGGCTGGGTGATCACCTCATGCGGGGTGCCATCCTTGCACGGGAAGGCCACGGGCTCGCCCTTCCACAGCTTGCGCAGCTGATGGATGTTTTCGGTCATCATGGGCTTGTTGTCGGGCGGCGTGTTCTCCGGCCGCAGCACAAAGTCATCCGGCTGCCAGCCGCTGGCGATCGCCATGCCGGCGCGGCCATTGGTGAGGTTGTCGATCACCGCCCATTCCTCGGCGATGCGGGCGGGATGGTGCAGCGGTGACACAACCGACCCGGCGCGCACGCCAATGTTGCGGGTCACAGCCGCCACCGCAGCGCCGGTCACTGATGGGTTCGGGTAGGGCCCGCCAAAGGCGTGGAAATGCCGCTCGGGCGTCCAGACGGCGACAAAGCCGTTTTCATCGGCAAACTTCGCCCCTTCCAGCAGCAGGCGATACTTGTCCCGGCCGACGCCGTCATCATTGCCCCAGTAATAAACCGAAAACTCCATGCCCTTGTCGGACATCGCCATCGGCCCGTTCGAGATCAGGCCGCGATCCTCGTCACTGGTCAGCACCACCTTGAAGCCGCGCGCGGTGGTGTAGAAAAGCTCCAGCACCGAGATGTCGAACGACAGCGAGGTAACAGCCAGCCAGGTGCCCGGCGGGTCCCGCGGCACATGCGCGTCCATCCCGGTGTAGAAATTCATCACATTGCGATGTTCGATCATCACCCCCTTGGGCGTGCCGGTGCTGCCCGAGGTGTAGATCAGATAGGCCAGGTCTTCGGGCCCACTGGTGTCGGGCAGGTTGCCGTCCGGGGCGGTGCTTAGCCGTGGATCAGCGTCCAGCACCAGGGTCTGCACCGATGGATCGGGCAGCGCGGCTTTCAGCGCGGATTGCGTGACAACAACCGAGGCCTGACTGTCGGACAGGTAGTGCCGCAAGCGGTCCGCCGGATAGGCCGGGTCGAGCGGCAGATAAGCGCCGCCGGCCTTCAGGATTGCCAAGGCTCCGACCATCAGGTCCACCGACCGGTGACAGAAGAGCCCGACCACCCGGTCCGGCCCGACCCCCATCTCGCGTAGCACATGCGCAGCGCGGTTGGCGCGGGCGTTGAGCTCGGCATAGCTAAGGCTGTGGCCCTCAAAGACCAACGCGGCGGCATCGGGGGTCCGCGCCACCTGCGCCTCAAACGCGCGGTGCATGGTCAGGGTGCGGTCGTGGTCCGTTGCGGTGGCGTTCCAAGTGTTGAGCACCAGCTCCCGCTCGGCCTCGGGCAGGCGGGGCAGGCCGGCGATCCGGGTCTCATTCCCCGCGGCGGCCAGCATCTCCAAACGCGCAGCAAAGAGCGTCGCCTGCATGTCATTCATCGCGCCATCATCATAGTCGAGCGTCACGCCCTCCTCACCAAAACGCACCATGACAGGCGCGATGGTGGCCGACTGCTGACCAAGGACAATCGCAACCGACGGCGTTGCGGGCCAGTCCAGCTCGGGCACGCGGGCCGGCAGGTCAGACGAAAAGCCGACACGCACCGCGATCTCGGCCATCCCGTCGCGCAACTGTTCGGCAAGGTCCGACAGGCTGCCTGACGTATCCACCGCCAGCGGTAGCCAGGGAAAGACCGCGCTGGTTTCGGCCAGCGCGTGCAGCGCGTCGTCGCTATAGGCAAGGTCAAACCCCTCCTGCCTAGCCAGTTGCGCCACCGCGGCGGCGACAAGCGCCATGCCCTCGGGCCCGGCCGGGATGGCAACCGGGCGCGATTGCCGTGCGCCCGTTGCCTCGGCCACACCCGGCAGGTCGACCATGCGCACCCCAGCCAGGCGTTTACGCCAGAACCCCACATGCGGTTCGACCAGACGCTGCATATGCTCCAGATCAGCGACCATCTCGGGCGTAAGCGACAGGTCCGTCCCGGTGGGCGCGATGTCTTCGGCGGCGACCTCTGTGCCCGACATGCTCTGCAGACCGGACAGCACAATCGCGTCCTGCCCGCAGGCCACGGTCAGGTGATCCGGCGTGGCCTCGATCACCGTGCCGGGGGTGGCGTGGCTGGGGGTCACCCGCGCCGCGCCAACCAGCCACAAAGCGCCGTTTGCAAGGAACCGCGCCGCACAAAGCGGATTGAAATAGTCACCATGATCCAGCGCGCGGACCAGCCGCTCCAACTCGGCCGCCGGTCGGGCAAAATCCAGCACCCCAAAGGCATGCGGCCGGTGATCCCAGGCATGATAGCTGCGCGCCGCCAGATCCTGCGCGGACCGCCGCAGATCACCGCTTTCCAGCTGCGCCATCAACTCGGGAAAGCTGTCCATCGCCGCCTCGAACGCCTTGGTGTTCAGCGTCAAAGCCGTGTCCTGCGCGGTGATGTCGAACATCCGCATCACCAGGATGTCCCCCTCATCGACCCGGCCCTCGATCATATGCCAGGTGATGCCGTGCTGGGTTTCGCCCGCGATCATCGCCCAGACCGGCGCGTTTAGCCCGGCATGGCGCGGCAGCGGCCCATCGTGGAAATTCACCGCGCCTTTGCTTGGCATCGCCAGCACCGCCTCGGGGATGATGTCGAGATTGGCAATGCTCAGCAGCCAGTCGAACGTCACCCCCGCCAGATGCTCGGCCAGACCCCGGCCCGGCCGCACGACGCGCAAGCCCCGGCCCTCGGCCCAGGCCATGATGGTGGCATCACGGGTGACCACCGCCGCGATCTTGTGACCGCGCTCTAACAGCCGTTCGCTGCAATGCACCAGCAGCGCTTCGTTTCCGATCACCACACATGTCATGGGGGTCATGAGGTCACTCCGTCTGAGCCTTCGCCGCGACCCGGACCGCTTTGGTCGGGGCCGCGCGGCGCTTTCCCGGCAACGGCCGGACCAGCGCCTTGAGGTCGTGAATGAAAAGGTCGCGCAGAAAGCGCAGCGGGTCCGCCCGGTCCTTGCGCTGCAGCACCCGGCGCAGACGCCAGAGCAGGCCGCCGGTCAGATGCAGCAGCGTCGCCAAAGCCGCATAGCCGCGCCCGTGGGTCTTGGTGAAATAATGCCAGCGACTGTCGAGCCAGAAGCCCGGGACCCGGTCCCACGTCTTCATGCCGGTGGATTCCGAGCCGATATGGGCCACGTGGCTTTCCCGGACATAATGGGTTTCATAGCCCGCCTGCGCAGCGCGGTGGCACAGGTCGGTTTCCTCGAAATATAGAAAGAAGGTTTCGTCAAAGAGCCCAATCTCATCCAGCACCTCGCGCCGCATCAGCATCGAGGCCCCCGCCAGCCAATCCACCTTTTGCGTCGCCTCTGGGATGCCCATGGGCACAACGTGGCGCCGCAACAGCCGGGTCACCGGGCCAAAGCGCATGGCCCCTTCCAGCTCCGACCAAAGCGACGGAAAGCGGAAGGCGGTGACATGCGGATCACCCTCCAGCCCGTGGATGTAACTACCGGAAAACCCCGCCTCGGGATGGGTCTCCAGATGATCAACCAAAAGCCGCAAAGCATCCGGCGCGGGAAAGGCGTCGGAGTTCAGGATATAGCAATAATCCGGCGCGCCACCGTCCGTCATGGCCATGCGCAGACCGACATTGTTACCCGCACCGAACCCGCCATTATGCCCCGACTGCACCAGCCGGATCGGCGCGCCCTGCGCCCAATCTTCGGTCTGCAGCGCGGTCTGCATCACTTCGAAAGACCCGTCACCCGAGTCGTTGTCGACCACAACAATCTCGGCCCGCAGTCCCTCCATCGCCCGCAAGGCCGCGCGGACCGACCGCAGGGTCATCTCTGGCGTGCGATAGTTCAGGCTAATAATCAGGATGCGCGGGGCCATGACACTACTCCGCCGCGTGATGGCCGGGGAAATCGACCACCTCGCCATTGCCGTCCGACAGCGCCTCGGCGCCTTCGATCGCCTCGCGCATCAGGCTCGCCAGCACCCGAACATTGGGCTCCAAAACCATGCTGTCATGGTCACCTGGCACCTCATGCACCTCCACATGTGGGACATGCTGGGACCAGTCATTGTCATGCAGCACATACGCGCGTTCCGAGCTGACCATCCGCCCGCCACTGACTTGCCATTTGCCCTGCAACGGCGGGCGGTAGAGCACCAGCCGGCCGTCCCATGGCCGCACGGTGTACTGGCTGACGGCCGCGATAAACGCCGCCTCGATCTCGGCATTGTGAAAGCTGTGTTCGGCCTGCGTCTGCGCCACGTCGCGCCGCTTGGCAATCTCCCAACGGATACGATTGCGCGCCCAGATCAGCGGATAGAACGGGCCTTTTGCCTTGGCCTCCTGCCACTGGATCAGCAGCCGATCGCGCTTCTCCAAAGGCCGGCGCGTGGGCAGTGGTGTATCGAGCAGAACGACCAGCGACACCTCTTGCTCCATCGCCTCCAGCTGGTGGGCGATTTCATAAGCGATGATCCCACCACCGGAAAAACCCCCCAGCATATACGGCCCCTCAGCCTGCACCTGCCGCATCTCGGCGATATAGTCGCGCGCGGCCTGTTCGATCTGGCGATGCGGTTCCTCACCGCCGTACAGCCCCTTGGCCTGCAACCCATAGAACGGCCGGTCCGCGCCGAGCAGATGCGCCAGATGGCGCAGGTTCAGCACATTGCCAAACATCCCCGCAACAAGGAAGAACGGCCGCCGCGGGCCACCTTCGCCATCATGCATCGGTACGATATGGGTGAAGCGGCGTTGCGGTTTCTCTGGCGTTTCAGCGTCGTCACTCTGGCCGAAACCACCGGTCTGCTCGGCGATCAGGGTGGCGCATTTTCGGATCGTCGGCGCCTCGAACAGTACCGAGATCGGGAAGTCCACGCGGTAGGTCTTCTTGACCATCGAGAACAGCCGCACGGCGATCAGGCTGTGGCCGCCAAGGTCAAAGAAGCTGTCCTCAACCCCCACATTCGACACGCCCAGCAGGTCCTCCCAGAACCCGGCCAGCGTTCGTTCGATCTCGTTCTCGGGCGCGACATAGTCGCCGTCCAACTGTGGCCGGTCGAACTTCGTCGTCTCACCCGCATCCCCTGTGCTGGCCGCCGTCTGCCGGGTCAACGCATCCAGATCCATCGACGACACCACCACCTGCGGCCGGCCCAAGGCAAGCGTCCGGTGGAACGCCTCCACCCCTTCGGCGGGCAGGATGCCCTGGCTCAGGTTATGCGCCAGCCGTTCCTCAGCCGGCGACAGCGGCTGCGTCGCGTCCGCCTCGTCAAATTCGACCTCCGCGGCGGTCAGCCGCGGAGCGGCGCGCAGCACATCAAGGTTGTCGAGCTTGCGGATGACAAAGCCCTGGATCTCCACGCAGACCGTTCCGTCCGGCGCGCACAGCGTGACGTCGAACCGCGCAGTCTCGGCATCCGCCGTATTACTCGCCGCGTTGCGCACCCAGGACACGATCTGCTGGGGCAAAGGCGCATGCACCCGCACCCGGGAATAGGCCACCGGCGCCCAAAGATGCGTCGGCTGATAGCCCTCGATCAGGTG
>JAAUYB010115932.1_pt1 | contig 15823 bp, 13 predicted proteins | sample 7278071 | NCBI WGS metagenome assembly JAAUYB01 (sample SAMN14350121, study PRJNA611818) | marine sediment metagenome | isolation source: surface marine sediment (1.8m) | place: French Polynesia: Moorea | collected 2018-08
CCGCCGATGGCCGCATCTTAATTGAGCAACCCACCACACAACCCCAACCCCCCTATGGTTGGGAAGTCAACACGACATCAGGACCGGCTGAAATAGAGTTGGCGAAACATTTAACCGCCGTTGGGGCGACAATGTACGGCGCGTTTTGGTGTCCCCATTGTTACGATCAAAAACAAGTTTTAGGGAAAGAAGCGGTTCAAGAAATTACCTATGTTGAGTGTGATCCCAGAGGGAAAAATCCTCAACCCGAAGTGTGTCAAGCGGCTGAAATTGCGTCTTATCCTTCCTGGGAAATTAATGGGGAAAAATTATCCGGGGCGCAACTTCCTGAAACCTTAGCCCAAGAGTCGGGTTATACGGGATTAATGGACTTTAAATATACCATTCCTGGCCGGTAAGTGAACTCAGAAGTCAGAAGTCAGAAGTCAGAAGCAAGACTTTCCTGACTTCGTTCTGATTGTGATTCGAGAAAAAATTTGAGGTAATCAATGATGCAATTTGGTGAATCGATTCCAGACAATTTAGAAAATCAATGGCGATATCAATTAGATAAGTTTGTTAGTGAAAATAAACAAGATTTAGGGGCGTTGGCTTGGGGTTTAAAAAATGAGTGGGAAGAGGAAAAAGATGTATTAGGCATTGATTTAGAACCGGAACCCCATTTTATTCGTTGTTCTCGTCAATCTCTGGAAGAATTAAATCAAAAGGTTGAAGGAAAAATACAAGAAATTTTAGGGATTATTGATAATTATAATTTTCAAGAAGAAGTGGCCATGATTGCTATTAATAAAGGTCAGATTAAATTACTTTATTATCAATGTGATCCTTTTCCTCCTATTTGTTTTCAAGAGAAACAGCAAAGTTTAGATAGTTTGATTGAAGCGTTAGAAAATAAGATGAAAGGAATTAATTGGTATTAGAAAATATAATCTTTGCTTGAAGAAGTGCCATCAAAGGGACACCAATATCCTGACTAATTTGTGTCCTGCTATAGTGATCGAAAAATTTTCTATAACTGTTAGTGATCTATGCAATTAGTTGAAGTATTATGACTAATGAGTATATTAAGGTTGTCCATGAATGCAGAAAATAAAGAGCAAATTATTAAAAGGTTAAAAGTTGATATTGACCGATTTATAGATGATTTGAACGCAATATCGGAAGACGGAAACATCCAAGAATATGACGAAAATATTATTACTTCATTTTTACTAGGATTGACCAATAATCAGATTTCTACTCAGTATAATATAACAAGGCAAGGCATTCGAGATCGTCTGAATCGATATATTTACCCAAGAATTGCACAATTAATTGGGGTTGAACAAGCAGAAATTGCTGGAAATTGGGTTAAAATACTCAATTTTTTACTTGATACCAATAATCATTATAGACTTGATCTTCCTCCTCAACTCAATGATGATAATTTTCAAAGTAGTTTTGGTAATCAGTTTTTTATACTTTCGAGATACAAAGAGATCGTTAAAACTCAAATTGAGGCAACCGAATTTTATCAAAGGGGTTTATTTTATCCAGCATATTGCTGTTTTTTATCAGCTTGGGAAAAAGAAAAAGAATTGAATAAAACTGGTAATCCTGAAACTTTAATTTACCTAAATAATTGTTTGATTGAACAATATAAAAACAGTTTAGAAAAAAAAGAGGTCAAAGTCTACACTTTAGCTGTAGTTATTCCTTTTCATCATAATCAAGGTAAAGTAGCTACGGAAATTTTAAGAGGAGTTGCTCAAATTCAGTCCCATATTAATTATCCCATTTACAATCAATTATCAGACTTAAAATATATCAATGAATTTGAGGAATTATTTTTTAAGCTTCATCAAAAAGATCCATCAAAAATAGTAATTAAAATTCTTGTTATTAATGAACCAAATAATATACATTTTCCCACTAATAGAACAGCAGAAAAATTATGTGAATTATCATCAGAATTGAACATTATTGCTGTCTTAGGTCATTATTCATCGGAAATGACAAAAAAAGCAATTTCTGTCTATGCAAAGCATGGCATGGTATTACTCAATTATAGCAGTACATCGAACGAACTTTCTCAATTATCAATAGGAGAAACATTAAGCTTTTATAGACTCACCACTCATGATCAGATTGCTGCTGAAAACTTAGTTAATTATATCACTCAACTAGATATAAGTTTTCCTCAAAACGTATCTATTATTTATAATGAAAATAGTACCTACTGCACCTCTTATAAAACAACTCTTGAAACTTGCTTACAGGCAAATCATGATAAGTTTAATTTAATCTATGATTATCCTCATTTGGGTGATACTTATCCTATAATTCGCTCTTATTTAACTCAAATTAATAATAATAATATTAATACTATTTTTCTGATTTCTGATGGTGGAATAGAACCCAATTCATTAAACAATATCGGATTAATTAGTAGAATCAATGTTAATAACTGTTGGCTGGCTGGATCAGCTACTTTTTACCAAGAAAATGTCATTAACTGGATTGATGAACTAGACAAAATGAATTTAATTGACTGTGAAAATATTAATATTATTGCTTGCATTCCGTGGCATTTTCAGAGTCAACAAAACGGGGTTAATGGGGATAATATTGTGGCACAAAACTTTTGTAATCTTGGGAGAAAATTATGGGGAGAACATAACTTGACTTGGCGAAGTGCTACTGCTTTTGATGCAGTTTTAACTATTTTTAGAACTTTGGAAAGAAGCACAATTAATCATCATCAAGAATTAGGAAAAAAGATGAATATTTTTTTTAAAAAAAATCAAAACATAATTAAGGGAGTTACAGGTAAAATACAATTTTTAGAAAATGGCGATCGCCTTAATCCTCCGACAGAAATTGTTAAAATTAAATTCAATGAAAAATGGCAATGGAGTATTGTATAACTATGATGATAGCTAATATTATCTATAAGTATAACAGACAATTTTTTCAAGACTTATTAAAGTAAAACTATCAGCAAAAATGAGAGAAACTAATCATATATGAATAATTTTGAAGATAAAACACCTCAAGAAATGCGTCAACTATTTAGAACGGAAGAAGTTATTAGTCCAACTTCTGGTTTATGTGATAATTATTTACAAGCTAATCTTGTCATTCTTCCTGAAAAATTAACTTTTGATTTTTACAATTTTTGTCAAATAAATCCTAAACCTTGTCCTCTTTTAGAGATGACAAATATAGGTAGTTTCGAGCCAAAAAAAATGGCAAAAGGAGCAGATTTAAGGACAGATTTACCTCGATATCGTATCTTCAGAAAAGGGAAATTAGTAGAAGAAGTAACGAATATTAAACAATATTGGCAAGATGATTTTGTTGCTTTTTTGATTGGTTGTTCTTTTAGTTTTGAAGCAGCAATGATAGAGAATAAATTACCAGTTAGACATATTGAAGAAGGTAAAAATGTCCCCATGTATATCACTGATATTCCTTGTCAAACTGCTGGTTATTTCTCAGGAAATTTAGTGGTTTCCATGCGTCCTTTAACTACAATTCAAACCATTAAAGCCATAGAAATTACCAGTAAATTTACCAAAGCTCATGGATCACCTATTCATTTCGGAGATCCTCAAAAAATTGGTATTCCTGATATTAATAATCCTGATTTTGGTGATGCTATTAGTATTAAAAATGACGAAATTCCTGTATTTTGGGCTTGTGGAGTCACCCCACAGTTAGCGATTAAAAATAGTAAGGTGGAATTAGCCATTACTCATGCACCAGGATATATGTTTATTACGGATATCAAAGCAAATTAAGATAATTATAGTTCCATTATTCAATAGCAATAGAAGTCATGTTATATCAATTGAGCTAATCTTATTTTAGTCTCTTAGATAGGTTAAATAATAATGCTGAAACGACTAAAAAATTTAGGGCCAGGTTTAATCATTGCTGCTGCCTTTATTGGACCGGGAACCATCACAACTGCTTCTAAAGCTGGCGCAAGTTATGGGTTTATTTTATTATGGGCCATTGTCTTTTCAACTATTGCCACTATCATCTTACAAGAAATGTCAGGACGGTTGGGTATAGTAACACGAAAAGGACTAGGAGAAGCCCTAAGACAGATAAAACAACCTGTCTTAAGATTAGTTGCCATTATATTAGTCATAGCTGCTATTTTCTTCGGAAATACTGCTTTTGAAATGGGCAATATTACTGGGGCTGCCATTGGTTTAGAAGTCGCCACTAATATATCGTCACAAATTTGGGCTGGAATGATTGCAATTTTTGCTTTTTTACTATTAATATTAGGGGCTTATAAATTAATAGAAAAAGTGCTGATTTTACTGGTTAGTTTAATCGGATTTGCTTTTTTGACCACAACAATTATGGTAATTATTACTCAACCTAATCATTTATTTGCATTATTTAAGGGTATGATAATTCCGACTTTACCAGAGGGGTCATTATTAATCGTTATTGCCTTAATTGGTACTACCCTTGTTCCTTATAACCTCTTTCTTCAAGCCAATGCTGTAGTGGAAAAATGGCCTGAATCAGTGGCTACAAAACAAGCAGTGAACGAATCCCGTTTTGATACTGTCATTTCTATCGCTTTGGGGGGAATTATTACCTTAGGAGTTGCTTCAACTTCTGCTGCTATTTTAGGCACTCAAAACGCAAATATTGATAATATAGAAACAATGATTAAGTTGCTTGAACCCTTATTAGGAAATGCAGCAAAATATTGTTTTGCATTGGGATTTTTTGGCGCAGGTTTATCCAGTACCCTGACAGCCCCCTTAGCAACCGCTTATGCTGTTAGTGGTACTTTAGGATGGAAAATCAACTTTCAAAATAGCCGTTTTCGTGCCATTTGGATTATTGTGTTAGTTGTGGGTTCAATTCTGGCAATCACTGGAAAACGTCCTATTGAATCAATTTTGTTTGCACAAGCAGCCAATGGCTTACTTTTACCGTTTGTTGCCACCTTTCTTTTGTTGGTCATGAATAGTCCTTCTTTGGGAGAATTTCGTAACCATAAAACTGCTAATTTATTAGGGTTTTGTGTCATTTTTGTAGCTTTTAGTTTAGGGATTTTTAAAATCTTGAAAGTCTTTGCTGTACTTTGAATTTCGATAAAGATCGCTAAAATTGCTATAACAGAAGAAGCGATCTTTTTTATTAATTGTTAATCTAAATATAGTGTTAAGTAAAAACAAGGTGAATCAAGACAATGAATAAATTTTTTGTTGATCGCGGTGGAACTTTTACGGATATCGTTGCCGTTGTAACTGATGCAGCCATTATCAATCAACTATCCCAAAAACAAGAACAATATTTAATTGTCCCTTTACCTAACCGACAATGGATCATTGTTTACAAATTACTCTCAGAAAACCCTGAACGATACCAAGATGCTGTTATGCAAGGGATTAGGGATATCTTATGTCTTTCGGATAATGAACCCATTCCAACGGACACCATAGAAGTAGTAAAAATGGGAACAACCGTCGCTACCAATGCCCTACTAGAAAGAAAAGGCGATCGCACGGTTTTACTAATCACCAAAGGATTCAAAGATGCCCTAAGAATCGGTTATCAAAACCGTCCTAATATTTTCGCCCGTCAAATTATTTTGCCCTCAATGTTGTATGAGTCAGTCATTGAAGTAGAAGAAAGATATGACAGCAATGGTAATGAGTTGATACCTGTAAACTTAGAGAAGGTTAGAGAAGATTTACAACAAGTTTATGACCAAGGAATAAGAAGCTGTGCCATCGTTTTCATGCACAGTTATCGTTATCCTAAACATGAAAATAAAGTGGCAGAAATTGCCAAAAATATCGGCTTTACTCAAGTTTCAATCTCCCATCAAGTTAGTCCCTTAATGAAACTGGTGTCTAGAGGAGATACCACCGTCGTCGATGCTTACTTATCCCCTATCTTAAGACGGTATGTTGACCAAGTTTCTAGTCAGTTACCCGATACAAAATTAATGTTTATGAAATCTGATGGAGGATTAATAGATGCTCATAAATTTCAAGGGAAAGACAGTATTTTATCGGGACCTGCCGGTGGTATTGTTGGGGCAGTGCAAACCAGTTTAAGGGCAGGTTTTCACGAAATTATTACCTTTGATATGGGAGGAACTAGCACGGATGTCGCCCATTTTAAAGGGGAATATGAACGACAACTGGATAATGAAATAGCCGGTGCAAGAATGCGAGTTCCTGTCTTAAGTATTCACACCGTTGCTGCCGGGGGTGGCTCTATTTTATGCTTCGATGGAGCTAGTTTTAAAGTAGGGCCAGAATCCGCCGGTGCTAACCCTGGCCCTGCTTGTTACCGTCGCGGTGGTCCCTTAGCTGTCACCGATGCTAACGTCATGTTAGGAAAAATTCAACCTCAATATTTTCCCCACATTTTCGGCAAAGATGGCAACTTACCCTTAGATAAAGCAATCGTTACTCAAAGATTTATAGAACTCTCTCAAGAAATTTATCAAGCGACTCATCATAAAAACAGTCCTGAAGAAATCGCAGCCGGTTTTATTAAAATTGCTGTGGAAAATATGGCTAATGCTATTAAAAAAATTAGTTTACAAAGAGGGTATGATGTGACTCATTATACTTTATGTACCTTTGGCGGTGCAGGGGGTCAAGTTGCTTGTTTAATTGCCGATACCTTGGGAATTAAAACCGTCTTTCTTCATCCCTATGCTGGTGGGTTAAGTGCCTATGGAATGGGATTAGCTGATATTAGAGTGATTAAAGAGAGTGCTATAGAAAAAGTGTTAAGTCAAGACTTAATGACTGAGTTAAAACGAGTAATTAATGTGCTAGAAAAGGATGGGAGAAAAGAACTGGATACCCACGAATCTATTAAAGGAGAAAAAATTGTCTCTAAAGTTAGCTTAAAATATCAGGGGACTGACTCAACTTTATTAGTGGACTTTGCTGACGATGTTTCAATTATGCAGAAAAGCTTTGAAGCAGAACATCAGTTAAGATATGGTTTCATTCAACCTCAAAAAATGCTAATTATCGAATCAATTTCTGTAGAAATTGTTCAAATCATGGACAGTCCCGATGAACCCTTAGTCACCCGTATTCGTCCCTTAGATCAGTTACCAAAACCCATCGAAATTGTTCCAGTATTTACAGATAATAAATGGCAAGATACCCCAATTTTTCAACGGGAAGACTTACAACCGCAAGATGTTATCAAAGGACCAGCTATTATCATTGAAAAGATTAGCACTATTATGGTTGAATCTTATTGGAATGCAAGATTAACTGAGTATAATCATCTCGTTCTTTCTAAGGATGAACGTCAAATGTAATCACTTATTTTAGAAAAGGATATGATTTTCTTGACAAAAGTTAGCCAGTTCTAAGGATGAAAAATTCAGTCTATTTAATATTTGTTTATTCATTCTTTTTCTTATCTTAAGATTATAATTTTTTTAGGCAGGGTATTACTTGGTTAAGATTCATTATTTAAGCCTTGAATAACAGTGATTAAATTATATCATTATTAATATTGGGAAATATAACTATGAATTTCTGTATGAATGAACTTCCAATTCCAACATATGACTCGATGATTTTACCTAAAATCCACAACAAATTACTATCTTTGGAACCATCTGCTTTTGAACGTTTAACCCAGCGTTTGCTACGTGAATCTGGCTTTATTCAAGTACAAGTGACTGGCAAATCGGGTGATGGGGGAATTGATGGAGTTGGTATTGCTCGTATTAATGGCTTTTTGAGCTTTCATGTTCTTTTTCAATGCAAACGTTATCAAGGTTCAGTAACAGCTGGTCAAATTAGAGACTTTCGAGGTGCGATGCAAGGACGGACTGATAAAGGTTTATTTATAACAACTGGGAGGTTTACCAAAGATGCTGTTAAAGAGGCAACAAGAGATGGCGCACCACCCATTGATTTAATCGATGGTGAGCAATTAGTTCAACGTTTAAAAGAGTTAGGTCTTGGTGTAAAAATAACTATGATTGAGTCTGTTGAAGTTGACCTAGATTGGTTTACAAAGATTTAATTACTGGAATTATTAATATTATTGCTAATTTTGTAAGTAGCTCGGTAAAATAAAGATGTGAAGCGCATTTTCAAGAACTGCCTAACATTTCTGCTTTTGGAGATACTCCTCAAGAAGCATTAGAAGAATTAAAAATTGCCTGGGAATTAGTAAAAGAAGATTATCGAGAGAAAAAGATAGCAATTCCTGTTCCTACTGATAGCATAAAACGATGTGGTTAACTCTTCTCAGCTTTAAAATTATCTAAAATTTTTGTAATTGTTTTACTTGTAATATCTCCTTGATCTGACTTTGAATAAATAGTAACTAGAATAATTTGTTTGGCGGTTTTAAGATAATAAATAAATCGATAACCTCCACTTTTACCCTTCTGAATATTACTATTTTTAACTCTAACTTTAAATACTGTGTAAGGAATACCTGGAATTTGATCACCAATAATTTCACCTGTCTGTAACTGGTTGATAATTGGCTGGACATCAGAGCGAATATTACGGTATCTTTTAGCTAGAGTGCGTAAACTTCGCTTAAATTCAGATGTTACCTTAATCTCAATTTTGTTTGATTCATTCTGCATCAATGTCATCCCAAAGTTCAGAAATAGGAAAGGTATTATCTGTCATCGCTTCTTCCCATCCTTGACGAAAGCTTTCTTCTGCTGATTTTAGTGTTACACTTTCACGAAATAAGCGAATGATTTGCAATAAACTGGGTAAATATTCCTGGGGAGTTTGTTGTATTTCATTAATGACTTCTTCTTGCAAAGCTGTTATCTTAGCTTGATGATTAGAAAATTTTTCCTGTGTCATTTTTTTCTCCTTTTATTTTTATTGTATTAATTTATGGCAAAATCTGTAAATTTTCGATTAAATGGAGAACGAAATCCTAACACAATATTCTCTTTAGAGACTCCTGCTTCTAATAACTGCCTTGCAATTCCTTCTTCCGTCAAATCTCTTTGAATCCAAAACTTATTATCTTTTATATCAACATGAAGGGGACAACCATAAATCTGTTTTTCACCTTGCCATCCTACATATAATAATAAATAATGATTATTAATAGTATCACAAACTATCTGCGTTTGGATATCATTATCTTGAGGATGTTTATGGGCATAATTTGTAATGATATCTTGAATTAATTGTTGATAAGTGATGGTTTCCATAAAATAATTTCCCCTTATAGAAAAATCTAATATAATTATAGTAGCCTCTCACCCCAAAATAGGATTAAATTAAAAATAAGCATTCAATCATATAACTCACCATGTTAAACCTATCCAAACCCGATCCCATTTACCTCGAAATCTTCAAGAATCTTTATCAATTTATTGCTGAACAAATGGGAATCACTCTACAAAATACAGCTTCATCAGTTAATATTAAAGAACGGCTAGACTTTTCCTGTGCTATCTTTGATAAAAAAGGGTTATTAGTGGCTAATGCACCTCATATTCCTGTTCATTTAGGCAGTATGAGTGAAAGTGTTAAAAGTCTCATTCAAGATAAGGCAAATAAGCTACAATCTGGCGATGTTTATCTCTCAAATAATCCCTATAATGGGGGAACTCATTTACCTGATGTAACTGCTATTACTCCTGTCTTTGATGATAAGAATCAAGAGATTTTATTCTATGTTGCTTCTCGTGGTCATCAGGCAGATATTGGAGGAATTACACCGGGTTCTATGCCTCCTCATTCTACCTCAATTTTAGAAGAAGGGATTTTATTTGATAACTTTTTATTGGTAGAGAAAGGGCGGTTTAGAGAACAAGAAGTAAGACAAATTTTGTCTAATGATCCTTATCCAGCGAGAAACCCTGATCAAAATATTGCTGATTTTCAAGCACAAATTGCAGCCAATAAAAAAGGGGTACAAGAACTGCAAAAAATGGTCACTCAATATGGTTTAGAAACCGTACAAGCTTATATGCAATTTGTCCAAGATAATGCAGAAGAATGTGTTAAAAAAGCTATTGATGTGTTAACCGATGGAGAATTTAGTTATGAAATGGATCAAGGGGCGGTGATTCAAGTAAAAGTGACCATTGATAACAAAAATCGTAGTGCAATTATTGATTTTACAGGCACATCTGAACAACTAGAAACTAATTTTAATGCACCAAAAGCTGTCACTCAAGCTGCGGTTTTATATGTGTTTCGTACCCTAGTTGATGATAATATTCCCCTCAATGCGGGATGTCTTAAACCCCTACATTTAATTATTCCTGAAGGAAGTCTGTTAAACCCTCAATATCCGGCTGCTGTGGTAGCAGGAAATGTAGAAACATCCCAGGTTATTGTTGATGCTTTATATGGTGCATTAGGGGTATTAGCAGCCTCTCAAGGAACCATGAATAATTTTACTTTTGGCAACGAAAAATATCAATATTATGAGACAATTTGTGGTGGTTCCGGTGCCGGTATTAACTTCAATGGAACCAATGCAGTCCATACTCACATGACTAACTCCCGTTTAACCGATCCAGAAGTGTTAGAATTTCGTTATCCTGTATTAGTAGAAGAATTTAAAATCAGGGAAAATAGTGGCGGAAAGGGTCAATATTCTGGGGGAAATGGTGTTATGAGAAACATTAAATTTTTAGAACCGATGACCGCTAATATTCTGTCAAGTCATCGGGTCATTTCTCCGTTCGGTTTAGCCGGAGGAGAAGCCGGAAAAGTGGGAAAAAATTCGGTTAAAAGGAACAACGGAACAGAAGAAATATTGAATAGTACCGCAACCGTAAAAATGCAATCAGGGGATAACTTTATTATCGAAACTCCTGGAGGTGGAGGGTATGGCGTTCACAAGTCAAAAGTCAAAGTATAGTTAAAATAATTGACACAACTGGATGATTTTAATTTGTAAGGTTTCTAAAGGAGGATATCCCCGTTTTAAACGAGTTTCTAAATCTAGTAAAATTGGCAGAGTTGCTAATAATTGTTTTCCTGACATTCCTTGTAATTCTTTACGCAAAAAATAAAGACGGTTTGGGTTAGGAATATCAGCAGCTTTAGCAATTATCTTATTATCTTTTTCTCCTGATTCTATGGCTAATTGAATAATTGCCCAAGTTCGGAATTGACCGACTAAAGTGGCAAGAATTCTTAAAGCTGGTTCATTTCGAGATAACAATTCATTAATTAATTGTAAAGATTCTCCTTGATTTCCTTGACGAATGGCTTGGGCTAACTGCAAACTATTTTGAGCATTGGCATTAACTAAAGTGGCAACAATTGTCTCGTCCAAAGGTTTGTTTTCTAGTTGTCCATACAGTTGTAATTTTTCTAATTCGTTCCATAATTGTCTGCTATTATTGCCTACAGAATCCGCTAATAATTCTACCGCATTAGGAGTTAACTTAACCCCAATTTCTTGAGCAACTTGTTTTACTTTTTTGATTAATTCATCCGTTTTCCAGGGAGGAATGGGAGAATATTCTTGAACCTCCGCATATTGTTGGATTAACTTGGTTGACTTTAAGCGTTTATCTGGTTTTTTGCTAGTGGTAAATAATAAATAAGAATTATCAGGAATAGCCGGTAAAATACGCTGTAATTGTGTTAAAATATCATCAGGACACTGTTGACAGATAGACGTATCTACCACCCAAACTAATCGTCCTCCCATACCAAATACAGGAGTCATGGCTTGGTTCAATGCGTCAAGGGTATTACTGGGTTCTTCTCCCGAAATTTGATGATAATTAAACTGTATCCAGTTGGGATCGAGGATAGTCTCTCGTAATCTTTGTACCCTTTGAGCGATCGCGAAATCATCTTCCCCCCAAAAGAAATAAATACCCATAGTTAAAGTCAATAAATCTTTATACAAAAATGACACAAAATCAGGCAAAATAAAAAGATAAGTATTGTGAGAGAATGAGAGGCGATTAAGTTGGACGAAACTTATCAAATTTATATCAACCGGGTAGCTTCCCTTACTTTACCCACCACCTATCAAAATCAACTTAAGAATATCCAAAAATCTCCCAAATTTCAACAGAGACAACCAGTACCTTTTCCCGGTTATACTGTCTTAACCCCTCCCTACCAAGATGATTCTCGTAACGAGTCATTCTATCATCAATTAACCCTAACCCAACAACAGTTAATTGAAAAAATCGAGCCACCCTTTTTAATTCCAGTTCCCCCAGAAAGTTTTCATCTAACCCTTGCGGATCTTATTTGGGAGGATAATTATTCTGATGCAGCTAAAGCTGATCCAAACTTTGATCATAAACTGCAAAAAGCCATAACTGACAGTTTCCAAAATTATGAAAAAATCGACTTAGAAAAAGGTCAGAGTCAGTGGCAAATTTTAGGATTATTGGTGTTTCCTCGGGCGTTAGTCGTCGGATTAGTTCCTTGTGACGAACTATCTTATAATAAAATTTTTCAGTTGAGACGCAGTCTTTATCAAAATCAAGAATTAATCGGCTTAGGCGTGCAACAACAATATCATTTCACAGCCCATATCACCCTAGGATATTTTGATGACATTCCCGATAATTTAGATAAAAGTCATTTGGAGTCGGTTATTTTATCCTTCAACGATCAATGGATAGAACAAGAACCGCAAATTTTAACCATCGAAGAAGTTGAACTGAGAAAATTTGAAAATATGAGCCAATTTTTATTGGATCAAAATAATCCCACCTTGAAGATTTAAACCAGAAAAACCGCATTTTTCCCGTTCCTTTGGCTGATGAAACATGAGTTATCAACAAGCTTTACAAGATATCAAACTGGGTTACTATGAAGCAGCGATCGCCAAATTAGATCCCCTGTTGCACGCTGAGCCCGCTCAACCGAAACTATGGTACGCTAAAACCCTAGCTTTACTAAGCCTACAGCGTTTTGGGGAAGCCATGACCACAGCCCAGTTATCGGTCCAGTTAAACCCCACTTGGGCCCCAGGGTATCAACTACTCGGTAACGCTTGCAGCCAACTGGGAGACAAAAAAGGAGCGATCGCCGCCTACAAACAAGCCACCCATTTTTATCTGGATCAAGGGGATAAAACACAAGCAAAAACTTGTTTAGAGAAGCTTAAAGCCTTTAAACCGCAATTTATCCCCAATCATGAGCAATTATTACGAGAATCCACCCAATTACTCGATAAAGTTGCTATCAAACAAGAACAGGGTAGCCATAACGAAGCCTTAGAGGATCTTAACTGGTTACTGCATCTTGACCCCCACAACGTCCAAGCCTTGGCAAATAGGGGTTTATTACAAGCAAAAGCCCAAAATTATCGTGCAGCCCTGGCTGATATTAGCCTAGCCATGCAATTATGCCCCGATGACCTCAATTTACAGCTACAACGGGGAAAAATACGCCTTTGGTTACAAGATAGCGAAGGGGCGATCGCCGACTTTTCCGCGTTATTGACAAAAGACTGGGGAGATCACGCAGAAATCTACTGTTTACGCAGCCAAGCCTATCAGCAACTCAATGACTTAGAGACAGCCTTTGAAGACTTAGCCAACGCCTTGTATCTTGATCCCCATAACCAGGAATGTTATTGGGTTCGGGGGGACATTTATCGGGGGATGGAAGAGTGGGAAGAAGCCGTAAGCAACTATCGTCGGGCTTTGAGTTTATCCCTTGAACAAGGCAACTGGCTAAACTATCAACAAGTGCAAGACAAGATTAAACAGATAGAAAGACAACTTGAACGAGACAAGCAAGAAGCCGCCCGTATTATTCGGGTTCCCATTAAGCGCAACCACTCAGGGATTCCTATTATTGATGTTCAACTGAACGATTCTGTCTCTTGTGAGATGTTTCTAGATACTGGGGCGGGTATGGTCTGTATTACGGGTAAAATCGCCCGTTTACTCAATGTTGTTCCTATGGGAACCAAGCATTTTTCTGTGGCTGATGGCCGGGTTATTGAGAAACCGGTGGGGTATGTTCGATCCTTGGCCTTAGAAAAGGCCAGGGTGGAAAATTTAGAGGTGTCCATCGAAGATAACCTTGATGAAGGCTTGATAGGACAAAATTACTTATGGCGGTACGACGTGCGTATTTTGCAGACCGAAGTCGAGTTATATTTGCGATGATTAACAAGGTGATTTCTCGTTCAAAGTACCGTATCTTAAAACAAATTGGTCAGGGACAATTTGGTCGGGTTTATTTTGGAATTTCTCGTCAAACGGGGGAATTTGTCGCCCTTAAAAGTTTACCCAAAGGGTTCCCAACCAATCGATTTTTACGGGAATTTTCTTGTTTAGTCAGTGTCCGTCATCCCAATATTGTTGCTTGTCAAGGCATGGAATATCATGGTCAAGGACGTTATTTGGTTATGGAATATTGTGAGGGGGGAACCCTGCGACATTTAATGAATTTTTCGGGTGAATTAAGTTTAAGATTACGTCTTGATTTAATCATTGATATTTTAGCTGGTTTAGAAGAAGCCCATCAACATAATATTATTCATTGTGATATTAAACCAGAGAATATTTTACTCAGTGTAACCGCCGATAAATGGATAGGAAAAGTAACGGATTTTGGTATTGCAAAGACCGTTCAACAAAGTAATAATAATAAATTGGAAAGTGGGTATACCGGTTCCCCGGGTTATATGGCCCCTGAGCGATTTTATGGTAAATCTTCCTACGCTTGTGATATCTATTCGGTGGGAATCATTCTCTATGAATTGATGGTAGGAGAAAGACCTTTTTCTGGACTGCCTGGGGATTTAATGTTAGCCCATCTTAACCAAAGAATTAACATACCGAATACCGTTCCTGAACCTTTAAAACCGATTATTTTCAAAGCATTAGAAAAGTTACCACAAAGACGGTTTTTATCAGCAAAAGAAATGCTAGAGGCTATTAAATCAGCTAAAGAAGAATTAAATATTAACCTAGAAAACAATAAATTATTTACATCTATTAATCTTCCAAATTTAACACTTCAAACCGATACAGTTGCTTCTTTAAATAAGTGTAAAAAAATCAATTATCTTGTTAATCATCACCAAAACATCTATTTATCCAGTGACAACCAAATCATTCAACTATCTTCTGAATTTAAACAAATAAATACCCTTGATTTTAACCAGTCTATCCTATCACTACAACCTTCTTCTCAAGGATTTTTAATGTTAACCCAGAAAAAGCAAGGAAAACTTTGTCAATATTCTTTTTACTTTTTTGATAATGATATCTTTAATAAAAGAAACCCTTGTTTAAAGTTAAAGACCGAAGATTTAAAATTTTCTTGTAACTTTGAAGGTCATTACTTAGCAACTATCTGTCAAAGAAATAATCAAGAAATGACGGCAGACTTTAAAATATTAAACTTATCTACTTTATCCCTATTAAACTCTCCTAAACCTTGCCCGTTTCCCTCTCAATTAATTGCTTTAGATAAGCGTTACGGACTGGCTATTTTTCCCCGTATTTTCCAAGGAAATAAACGAACTTATTTATACTTATTTAACCGTCGAAGTCAATTTATTAAAGGATTTTCTGTTCCCCTATTACTCTCGCAATTAACCCCTAATCAAACCAATGCTTACGAACTATTGGGTGTGGAAACTGTCAAGTCCAATTATGGAATTTTAATAAAACTTAACCCTTTAAACATAACCAGAATCCCCTTAGAATTTATCCCTAATTTTATGATTGGAGAAGCTTGGGGTTATGGGTTAGCAGACACCACAGGAAAATTATTATTGTTAGATCGAAACGGAGACTACATAGGAAAAATGGACTTAGAAATAGAAATTACAGCTATGACAGGGTTAAATGAGAATCAATTATTAATAGCAA
>JAAUYB010058569.1_pt1 | contig 15822 bp, 15 predicted proteins | sample 7278071 | NCBI WGS metagenome assembly JAAUYB01 (sample SAMN14350121, study PRJNA611818) | marine sediment metagenome | isolation source: surface marine sediment (1.8m) | place: French Polynesia: Moorea | collected 2018-08
CTAACGGTCAATGGGATAACTACTGGGAGGGTCTACGCGTCGCATAAATCATGCTCACTTCAATTTTCTATGCCCTTACCCCCACTTTCAATTACACCCCCTTATAGGAGTCGCCTTGGTACAGAACCGCATGCCGGGTGGTGTGAGAGGACAGCTGGAGCGACCCCGCCTCCTACTCGATTATTCCTAGGCATCACACCGGAATCAACTGTCGTTGCCCAGTTGGCCGGGCTTGCGGTCGGCCCAGCGGCCGCGGGTGAAGTCCGGGAAGGATTCCGGCCGACTGCCGTTGGCCACCGAACGTTCCGAGAGTTCGGTGACCACGCTCAGCGCCGCCGCGTCGTAGACATCCATATCCATGGGCGTGCCGTTGATCAGGGATTGAACCAGACGGTAGTCTTCCAGGTAATCCGCACCGCCGTGGCCGGCGCCCCTGGCTGCCTCTCCCTTGGTCTTCCATAGCCCGTGGTCAAAGGCGGCGCGGTACCCGTCCAACGCTTCGAACCGGTGCCCCTCGCTGCGGCCCTCGATATAGATGCGGTTGGGATAACCGCGGAACATGCCCTTGGTGCCTTGCAACAGGTTGATGCGCGAGTAGGGGCGGGGCGAGGTGGTGTCGTGTTGGACCATGATGGACAGGCCCTTTTTGGTGCGGATGAGGCTGGTGTTCATATCGCCCAGCGCGTAATCCGTCCTGGCGCGGGGATCGCTTGCGCCGAATTTCTCCTGAGCGTACAGCTTCAGGCCGCGCGCGTTGCTGCTCATGGAAACCAGGTAGTCGAAGGCGTCGCCGCGATTGATGTCCATGCACTGGGCCACGGGTCCCAAACCGTGGGTGGGGTAGAGATTGCCGTTGCGCACCACGGAGTGGTCCAGGCGCCACAGGCCCTCGTTTTTGGTGCTGAACTTGATGGCGCGCAGGTCGTGGATATAGGCGGCCTCGGCATGCAGCAGTTCGCCGAACAAACCGGCGCGGGCCATCTTCAAGACCATCAACTCGGAGCGGCCGTAACAGCAGTTTTCCATCATGACACAGTGTTTCTGAGTGCGCTCGGCCGTTTCCACCAACTGCCAAAATCCGTCCACGGTGAAGGCGGCGGGGACCTCCACGGCCGTGTGTTTGCCGGTGACCATGGCTTCCACGCACGCGGGCACGTGCCATTTCCAGGGCGTGGCGTTGAAAACCAGGTCGATATCGTCACGCTCGCACATGCGCTTGAAATCCCAATCGCCCCGGGTGTACAGGTTGGGCTTGGGTTTGCCGGCGTCTACCACCCAACCGGCCACTTCTTTGGCGCGGGCCGTATCGATATCGCAAATCGCGACGATATCTACCTTGTCGAGGCGCAAAAAGATTTTGACGTGGCTGCCACCTTGCAGGCCCACGCCCACAAACGCGATGCGAACCCGCTCCATGGGCGGCGCGGCAAAACCGTAGGGGGAACGATAGGCAGCCGAGAGCGGCGCTTCCGATGCGGCGGGTTCGGCGCCGGCGGTGACCGCTGCGGCGCCCAGGCTCGCGGCGGATATTTTGAGAAAATCACGGCGATTGGTTTTGCGAGTCATATCCATCCTCCCGGCTGCCGATTCTCGCCGTGCACCCTCATGGAAGAAGGTATCCGGGCATGGAGAAGAGATCGGCTGTCGATGTTTCCGATCATCTACTCTAGCGGTGAACCGACGAGAAATCAATGGCCGGGAGGCCCGCATCGAACAACCGGGCTACACTTCGAACTGTATCGTTTGTTAAAGGCTGCACCGTCATTCAGCCCTCGGGGGGCGGCGATTGGGACTTCGGCCTGATAATCCGCATATCGTCGGGATTGCTTCGAAAGTTGCCGGAGACGGTTCGTCGCGGCTTGGTCCATATTTGATAGCGGACTTTTCCCGTATCCGTCGCCGGTTCGCTTTCAGCCTTGGTTTCCTCGGGTTGCTCGGCTTGTGTCGGTTGCGGCGCCGCTTTGGTCTTGGTGGTTCGGAAGGTATAACCGTAGCGCCGCATTTCGTCGCGTTGGGCCGGATTGGGGGTTCCGTGCATGGCCGCGCGCAGTAACTTGGCCAGGTAGCCGTGTAACCTGTCGACCTCGGCTCTAAACAGATCCAGGTCATCGCGGGCATCCATCACCCGGGCTTTGGTCTTACTGAGTCGTTTGGCCGCATCATCCGCCTCGATGCGGTATTCCGACAATTGGGCCAGGGAAGGACTGGTGATCAGTTGTGGGTGCTTGGCGCTCTGGTTGCGCAGGTGATGCTCCATGCGCGCGGCGGCCATCAGCCAGTCGTCGTAGCGCGTGAAGCCGGGCATGCCCTTGAGCGGGAGTTCCATCAATGCCAGTGTTTCCAAGCCGATGTGTCCCATCCGATATTGAAAGCGCAGGTCCTTCCACAAATGCCGGACGCAGGCGCGCAAGGTATCGATCGCCTTGGCGTGCGTCTCCACAATCCCGGCCAGATCGGCTTTGGCGTCCTGGTAAACCTTCAGTGTCGACTTGAAGCCTTGCCGGGCATCGGCCAACTGATCGGCAACCGGCGGCGGGATGTAACCTTTCCCGGCATCCAGATCTCTCCGCCCGGTCAGGGCGGCGATGCGGATGAAGTTATATCGGTTCCGATCACTCTGCAAATACATGATACGCGGCACAGGGAACCTCCACGGAACAAATCGGCCTTGCAAACGGTGCGCAGGCAAGCGCTGTCGAATGGTAAGCATCATCGATGCCGGCGTCAATCGAATAAATCTCACACATGAGGGCATCGGCACGGTGAACAAGACGGTTGTCCGAGTAAGAAAAAGCTTAGCAACTATTTACAACGCACCTCAGCCGTGAAAAACGTCTCTTGAAACCCGTATCGAGGAAGTATTCGGTCAAAATCGCGGGATCATACCAGGCCGGCAGCTCAATTTTGAAAGCCAATACGAGATCATGACTACCTTGGGAGTCATTTTTGAAACCAGAGAGAAATACATGTAGTGATATCAAGCTGTTTTTTGACAGAACATCGATCTCATAACAAGCGATTGGGGTGATTTCATTTTCAAAATTGAGTACATGACCGACAATGTTTTCGCTTTTCAAGCCAAGAGTAAGTACAAAGCACCGCATCTACAAAACATTTTTCCCGGAACCAGGAACAAAGAAGGTCATGAGGTTGTTTGAACAGGTCCGGCATGTATTGCGTCTAGAAGAAACCAAAGGTAATCGAGTTCTGAATTCGCTCGCCTACCGTCGCGGCCCGGTTCTGCTCGCGCCGGACAAACAATCCGCGAAGGACAAGTCATCACTAAAAGCCCGAAGGCAAACTCGCGAACCAGAACAAACCGGGCAAGCCCAAGGCAAACATCAAAAGTAAACCGGAACAACCCGGTGAAGCCAACCCATGTAGCTACCTGCTACCGATTCCTTTGGACCATGAAGGAGTCAGTACGGACTTGTGTTATAATCCATCTATCGCCTTAATAGCTGATCTATCCAGGAAGTCATAAATGAAAAAGTCAATCAAGATGTTGATTCTTTGCGGTCTAACTTCTGTTTGCTTATGGGCCGTTGCTCAGAGCTGCACGGGGAACACCACGAATAAATTTTGGCATGAGGGCGTATTATGGTGCTGCACAGAAGTCGGGGACGGCTCGGATTGGAGTTGTACCGATGGCTCGCGATGGAGCCTTTTCTCCGATTTGTGGGCGGAGTGGAATGGCCAAAACGAGCGCTAACCTTCCATGCTTATCTTTTTCCTTGCTACCCTCCTCTCAAGCGATATTCCTTACCAACCTTTCCTATCTCTTACCGATGAGCACGCCGCCGGCGGTCATTACCTGATTTTCCCTGCCGATGCCGTCACCGACGGGACACGTCTGTTCGTGGCCGATGAAGACGGATATCGCATTTTTCTCGTCGATCAAGCCGGCACCCGGACCTTCGGCAGCAAAGGCCAGGGTCCTGACAAGTTCCGAAATGGTCCGGTTGCGCTGTCGTTGGAAAACGGGCGGCTCGGTGTCTTCGAGTGGAACTATCACGACGTATCCTTCTATACCCTCGACGGTCGTTTTCTGGAAAAGAAAAAGCCGGACAGGCTCCTCCATTTCGGAGACTTGACCGTCAAGGCGCACCATATTGCGCTCTGTATCCAAAGCGGGCATTATTTCCGCTTCGATGAGGGCTGCATGTTCGCCGAATTGCGGGAGCCGAGCGTACTGGGACAGCACCTCGCCCGAGCCTATCTGGCTCGCGGTGAAAGCGGCCCTCTCATCCTGGCTCGGGCCAATGGTCTCCTGGCCGTGGTTGATTCTCGTTGCGACGAGAAGGTAAAGATGAGGCTGCCTATCGGCGCCTTCGCGGCGGAACCCGAAATCAAACCAAGAGAGTCCGTTTTCATTGAAGGACGTCTGGAGAAGATGTACCGCAACGGCGTGCCCCTCATCGGGGTGGCAGCTCGAAGCTTGCAGCAGGTATGGGTCCTGGTCCGCAATGAACACACTGAGGAACGTCTGCTCTATGAAGTCAATCTGGAGCGCCGGCAAATCGTATCCCGCTACTCGCTGGACGCGGCCTTCAACAAACTGCGCTACATGAACGGAATATTGCTTCTGATTTCGGGAGAGGAGGGTTTGGTCAGGAGTTTCCGTGTGGCGGATGTGGACAGGTAATCAGCCGTGACATGGTTTGATTGGGACTGCAACCGATTCCGTATCAAAACTAAACCGGAACAACCCGGTGAAGTAGTGCGATCGACAGCATGTAACACCGGGGCAAAGCCTCCTGCCTTTCCTTTCGGAATCTTGAGGGACCGGGACCTTTCATGATTAACGGTCCCGGTCAACCATTGTCGGGGTATTCTTGGAAGAAACGGTCCAATTCGCTGATCAGTACCTTGCGCACGCCTATTTCCTCATCTCGATACACGGAGACGTAAACATAATCTCCATCGACGGCCAAAAGGCGAGCATGGTGCTTTGGAGGGAACCTCGGCTTGATCTCGCGGCCGGTTTCGCCCAGCACTAAAGCGGGCGTCTTTTTATTCATCATATGAACCCCGGGCCACACAATCAAATAACCGTCAAGATCGACAGCCAGGTGTTCGACCGCTGGAAAATATTCCGGGTATATGGGCTTGAACCGACTTTGTTGGTGACGGGCACGGCCCTGATAGGAAAGCAATTTCCGAAACCGCTCCTCACCGTATTCCTCGTCAAACGGTATCCGGGGCCGGTCCTTGACAATGGACGGCAGGAATTGGCGCCGGACAACATCGTAGATCTGAATCTCGAACTTGCCTTTACCGGGGTAGATGAAGATCCGTTTTTTATCGCGGCTTACAGTGAATGAGGGTTTATCTCTCGCGGGCATAACCAGTCGTGCATTGGCCGGATGGTCTATCGCCGGCACCTCAGCGAGCACCTTTTTTGCTTGGAAGTCATCATCCGCCCAGAGGACCATTCGCTTTTCGGATTTGAAAACCCATCCGTTAAAAAGTCTTTCCGAATAGGGGAAGTTAAATAGAACGTCTCTGGGAGCCGTATGGGTCGAGATAAAGGTTCCGCTTTCATCGAAAACGCTGAACTTGGACGTCTGAGCGTCAAACGCATACAACCGGTTTCCAACAAGTCGAATACCGGAAAGGAAACGGAACTCGCCGGGACCCTGGCCCCGCCCCCCGATCGCTCGAATAAATCGACCGTTCCGGTCATACAAATGAATGCTGCTTTCCGCGGCATTCATCAGGTAGAAGGTAAAGGACGCGCTGACCGCATACCCGTTTCGGTCCAGAGGGGAAAAGATATCGGTGCCGTCAATAGCCCATGGTTTCCCGGTAAAAAACCACAGACAACAGAACATGGTGATCATGGATTTACTCTCTTCAAAGTCGGATCACATCATGGAAGGTATGAGCACTCACAATCAGTAACAGATTTGGTGATGTTGGTCAAAAGATATCGAAATCTCTCCGTTGCTGCATAGGACGGGTCGTTGTTGCCGGTCGCGTGGCTGCCTCGTGCCTCCACCGGGCCGCTGCCGCCCCAGCGATGTCCCCGGCAAGACCGGACCTGTTCCGTGAAGCGCAAAAATGCTAGGATGCTTGAGGCGGTGACCCGTGTGCTCATCTTTGTTACTTTTTTTCAAACCAACCCTTCCCGCCGGCCGTCCAAGATGCGTATCACGTGGTTCCCCCGAATTTCCATGTGGGACAGCTATGGCAACCTTTAGAGTAAAACTGGGCACCAGCGACGGTGAGCTGGCCACCCGCGAAGCACACGGCAATTCGGTCGATGAAATCACCGCCCACTTCGTCAATGAGGGCTATTTCGTCTTCAACGTGCAGCGGCAGTTGGATATTTCCGGCTGGGTGGGCCTGAAGCGCAAGATTCCGTCCAAGCAGTTCATTACCTTCAATAAAGAGTTCCGCGGCCTGGTTCGCGCCGGACTGCCGATTGCCGAGGGTTTCGACATCATCCTCAAGCGCATGAAGCCCGGCCGCCTACGCACGCTGTTGGAGGATGTCCGCGAGAAGTTGCACAAGGGCCAGTCCCTGTCCGAGGCGTTCCGATCGTTCGGCGATGTCATCCCGCGCTACTATTCCGCGCTCATCCACGCCGGCGAACAATCCGGCGGCCTGACCGAGGTGCTGGACCGCTTTATCGAACAGGAAGGCCGCATCCGCCGCGCCCGCAAACGCTTCCTGCAAGCACTCACCTATCCGTCCATCCTGCTGGGCGCGGGCATCATCGCCATGTACATCATCCTCACCCGCGCCATGCCCCAGTTTACCGAGTTCTACAACAGCGCCGACCGGCAGTTGCCCCCGATTACCCAAGTGGTGATGGACCTTTCCAACTGGGTCGGCGCCTGGTCCGGTTGGCTGATCGGCGGAGCCCTGGCGACTCTCGTCTTGGGTCACCTCTACCTGCAAACCGAAAACGGCGGTCTCATGGGCGAGCGCCTGGTCAGGCGCGTGCCCCTGGTGGGTCGCCTGTGGTACCTGTCCAGCCAGAATATCTTCGCCCGCACCATGCGCATGCTCACCCACGGCGGCATTCCCGTGCCGCAGGCGTTGGCCGTCGTCGCCGGCGCCATGCCCTCGCGCCTCTTCGGCAAGGAACTCAGCCGCGCTCACGAGGCCGTCACACGCGGCGAGAGCCTTCAGGAAGCCCTGGACGCCAAGACCAGTTTCAACGAGGAAATGGGCGAGATGATTCGCATCGGCGAGGCCACCGGTAACCTGGGCGATATGTTGGATTACCTGGCCGAGTCCGGCGAAGAGCAGGCAGAAGACACCCTGGCCATGCTGTCCAACCTGGTCGCGCCGCTGATGTTATTGGCGATCGGCCTGATGATCGCCTTTCTGGTAGCAGCCATGTACCTGCCGATGTTCGGCAGTTATGACGCGATGATGGAGTAACGGAAATGGAACTGGAAACCGCTGAAACCGCTGATGCTTCCCGCGTCCTGGCCGAACGCATGAACCTGCCCTACACCGATCTGGCCGATTACACGCCCGACGGCAAGTTGCTCAGCCTGCTGCCCGTGGAGTGGATGCTGCGCTATGCCTGCCTGCCCCTGGGCGAGGAGGGCAACCAGTTACGCCTGGCTTTTGCCGACGAGAAACTGTTGGACGACCTGGAGAAGCTGGAACTGCTCACCCGCCGCCGCATCTCCCTGACGGTCGCGCCGCGCAAGCGCATCGACGATATTCTGAAGGAATCGCAGAGTTCCCAAAAGGTCTTGCAGGAGGCCACCAGCGATTTCCGCAAGGGCATGATGGGCGACGGCCAGGCCGAGGAAGTCATCGACATCGATCGACTGGTGAGCGACGGCTCGCCGCTGGTGCGCCTGGTGGACACCACCATCTACAACGCCCTGGAGCGTCGCGCCTCCGATATCCACATCGAAACCGAGGCGACCGAGGTAGTCATCAAGTTCCGCATCGACGGCGTGCTCTACGAGGCCATGCAACCCATCGACAAGAAATACCACGCTACCGTCATCAGCCGCATCAAGGTCATGAGCCAACTGGATATTGCCGAGAAGCGCATTCCCCAGGACGGCCGCTTCAAGCTGAATATCAAGGGCCGCGCCATCGACTTCCGCGTCAGCATCATGCCCACCATCCACGGCGAAAACGCGGTCATTCGTATTCTGGACAAGGAATCCACCAACGAGGCCTTCAAGGAGTTATCGCTGGAAGTACTGGGCTTCGGCGGCGAAACCCTGAAGAAGCTGCGCCACTGCGTGCGCGAGCCCTACGGCATGGTGCTGGTGACCGGACCCACCGGCAGCGGCAAGACCACCACGCTGTACGCCTGCGTCAGCGAGATTCGCAATACCGAGGACAAGATCATCACCATCGAGGACCCGGTGGAGTACCAGTTGCAGGGCATCACCCAGATCCCCATCAACGAACGCAAGGGCCTTACCTTCAGCAAGGGTTTGCGCTCCATCCTGCGCCACGACCCTGACAAGATCATGGTGGGCGAGATCCGCGATACCGAAACCGCGCAGATCGCCATTCAGTCCGCGCTCACGGGTCACCTGGTCTTCACCACCGTCCACGCCAACAACGTGATCGACGTGATCGGCCGCTTCGTGAACATGGGCGTGGACCTGTACAACTTCGTCTCCGCGCTGAACTGCGTGGTGGCCCAACGCCTCATCCGCCTGATCTGCACCCAGTGCAAGCGGCCCGTGGAGATCCCGGCGGAGGAATTGGAAATCTCGCGCATCGACCCCGGGCAGTTCCGCGATGTCGGTTTCTACGAGGGCGCCGGCTGCCTGGCTTGTCACGGCACGGGTTATCGCGGCCGCACGGTCATCTCGGAAATGCTGCGCTTGAACGACGATGTGCGCCAGGCCATTTTGGAACGCCGCCCCATCTCCGAACTGAAGGCGCAAGCCCAGGCCACCGGTATGCGCTTCCTGCGCGAGGCCGCCGTGGCTCGCCTGCACATGGGCATCACCTCGCTTCACGAAATCAACAAGGTCACCTTTATCGACTGACGGGAAATCAATGAAACATCCATGGATCTTTGTCAAATCAAACGGCTGTGAAGGAAACTGGGACGACGGTTGGAGCATCGACCTGGAACCGCGCGAGCTGTTGCCCGCTGCCGGCGAAATCGCGGCCGCCGCCGGAGGAACCGTCTGTCCGCCCAAGCTGGGCGTGCTGGTTGAGGACGCCTTGCTGCATCCCCTGCGGCTCACCCTGGAGGAACGCGCCCCGGCTCGCGAACTGGAGAAATTCCTCACCTGGAAACTGAAGCGGTTTCTGCCCTTTGACGTGAGCCGCGCCAAGGTGTGTTCCGCGCCGCTGAAGGAAGACAATACCTATATGACCTGGTCGTTGCCGGGGACCTGGCTGGATCAGTTGACGGAAGGACTGGCCGCACAGGGTGCACAGTGTGGTTACGTGGGCGGCATCTTCGCCACCCTGCTGGAAAACAGCCCCGGGTTTCGCGGCAGCAAAATCATCGGCCTGTTCGACGAACTCTTCATCTACGCCGAACTGGACCGCTCCGGCGGGTATCTGGACTACCGCACCCGCCGCCTGCCGCTACGCGAGGACGGCAGCCTGGACGACGAGACCCTGAGCGCGGATTGGTTGCCCCTGCTTGAGGACAGCGACAACATGGTGTTCTGCGACCTGCGCGAACGACCGGATAATGTGCCGGCGGTCGCCCTGGGCCGCCTGAACGTAGTCGTGAACGCCTTGGACGCCTCCGGTTCCGTCTTGGACCGTTTCACCCGTTGGTCGGACGGCAAAGGCGGCAGGCAGCGCCTCAACTTTGCGCCGAAGCCGTTCGTCACCGGTCAAGGCAGCCTGTACCTGATGTGGGCGGTCAACCTGATCCTGATTCTGTCCCTGGGAGCCGCCGCCTGGTATTGGGCGGGCCTACGCCGACAAAACGAGGAATCGCACGGACGCATCGGCAGCTTGCAGGAGCGTCAACGGGAAGTAGCCGAAGAACACGCGGATGCGGTGCGTATCCTGGAAAACGTGGACCCGCGCGATTATCGCAAGGAACTGGAGCAGTTCCACGGCATCCAGACCGCATTCGAAACCCATTGGGGCCGCCTGCTGGATGACCTGAGCGACCTGATGAACGACGACGTGCGCCTGGTCAGTCTCAGCCCGCGCGTGGGCGCCGAGCGCAAGAAGAACGAGGCCACCCTGCTCTACCTCAGCGGCCAGGCGCGTACGAAGGAAGCCCAGTTGAACCTGATTCGCACCTTGCAGGGTCATCAGAGCTTCGAAAACGTGCGCTTCGAAAGCGAACAATACGGCGAGGCGGGCGTGGCCCTGTCCTTCGAAATCAGCTTCCGCTACAAACCGGCGAAGCAAGGAGGCGGTGTCTGATGCAATCCTTCCTCTACAGCCGCACGGTGCAAGGCATTACCCTGGCCGTTCTGCTCCTCGCCCTGGGCGGGTTCTGGTTGTTCGCCGTTCAAGAAGAAAAGGCGATCTCGGTAGCCGGCACCGAGCGTCTGGACGACGAGAAGATGACCGTCCGCCGCATGGAACTGGAGCGCGATCGCGCCGTGGGCGTGGTTTCCCGCTACCAGGCCAACCTCACCGAAATCGACCGCTTCCGCGAGCACTTCCTGGAAAACAAGGACGAGCGCCTGGTCAAGATCTCGGCCTTTCTGGACGAGCGCACCCAAGCGCGCAATATCAGAAAGGACCGCATCGACTACCAGACCGGGCGCGGTCGCGAGAAGGACCTGGAAATCTACCAGATCTCCATGCCGCTGGTGGGTCGCTACCGCGATATCCGGGCCTTGATCGGCGATATCGAAGCATCGGACCTGTTCCTCATCATTACGCAGCTTACCCTGGACGATGAATCGGGCTCCCAGGGCGCGGTTCGGGTCCAACTTTCCATGGAGACCTATTTCCAGGCGGGAGGCAGCCGTGAATGAACGCAAGCGCCAATACATCATGCTGGGCCTGCTGGTCGTGCTGATCGCGGCCAACCTGATCTTCCGCGTGGGCGGCGATTCGTTTGCGCCCGGTTCGCTGTTCTCCGACGATACCGACCTGGAAAACGCCTACTCGGCAAGGGCCCTGCGCAATATGAATACCCTGGACGGACTGCCCGCGCTGGCGTTCCCCACCCGCAAGGAACAAACCGGGGAAAAGGACGAGACCGAGGGCCGCAATCCCTTCATCTTCGGCGAGGACAAGCGCGCTCGCGAGGAGGCCGAGGCCCGCCTGGCCGAAATGCGCGAAAAGCGGGCCCAGGCCGAGGCGGCAGCGGCAAAGGCCACTGAACTGAATCCGCCGCCGGTCGTCACCGAGCCCGAGCCGGAACCCGTACGTTTCTCCGGCGAGGTGCTGGGCTCCATGCAGGACGCGAGGACCGGTAAACGGCGTATCTCGGTGCGCATCAAAGACGATATCCTCATCGTCGGCGAGGGCGACCGCCTGCCCAACAGCTTCACGGTAGCGGCCATTACCGAGACGGAAGTGCGCTTCAGGGAACAGACCTCCGGCCGCGAGGTCACGGTGAAATTGACCAAGGAATCCAGATAGGACGGGAGAAGGCTTTGAGATATCTATGTTGCATCTGCCTGCTGATCACGCTGAGTTGCGTGCCTAATAAGAAAGAAATGAAGCTGGCCGCCAAAGCCACGGACGCGGGTCGTTGGACCGAGGCATACGAGCGTTGGAGCGGGATTCTGGAGGAGCATCCCGACAACGTCAAGGCCAAGCTGGAAAAAGAACGCGCCCGCATGAACGCTTCCCTGTACCATCTGGACCGCGCCGGCCGTTTCTACCGCGCCAAGAAGTACAACGAGACCCTGTTCGAACTGAACCTGGCTTTGGGTTTCGACCCGGACAACCAGGAAGGTCAACGCCTGCTGCGCAACGCCATGGAGAAGCGCAAAGAGCAGGAAGCAATTGCCGCGGGCAAGAAGGTCCAACAGAAGAAGAAAGGCATCACGGTGCCGCGCCTGCGCCCGTCCACCTGGGACCCTCAAAACCTGAGCTTCACCAATAAGTCCATCCGCGACGTCTACACCAGCATGGGCCGCGCCTACGGCATCAATATCGTCCTGGACAGTAAGATCCGCGATGACAAGACCACCATCGACCTGCGCAACCTCAGCTTCATCCGCGCCCTGGATACGCTGATGGTGGTCAACCGACATTTCTTCAAGGTGATCGACAACAACACCATCATCATCATGGAAGACAACAATAAAACCCGCGAACAACACCAGAACCAGATCATTCGCACCTTCTACCTGTCCAACATCACCCCCAAGGACCTGAAGCAGCACCTGCGCCAGTTGGGCAATATCAAGGAATTCGCCGAAAACGAACGCCTGAACGCGGTCACCATCAAGGGCTCCGCCGAGCAAATGGCCCTGGCCGAGAAGATTATTCGCGACAACGATAAATCGCGGCCGGAAGTCATCGTGGAAATCGAGTTCCTGGAGGTCAACAAGAACCTCTCGCGGCGCGTCGGCATTCAACCCACCGACAACAGCGGCAACGCCCTCTACCGCGCCGGGGTGATTGCCGACCCGGTGGGCCGTTCCAACAGCGACGAGGACAGGGGCGGCATTCGCGGTATCTTCCCCAGCCTGGACGAACAGGATTTCCTGACCATCGTCCCCGCCCTGGCCATTGACTTCCTGAAAGACCAGGGCGATTCCCGCCAGGTGGCCAATCCGCACCTGCGCATAACTTCGGGCGAGAAGGGCGAGATTCGCATCGGCCAGAGCGTGCCCGTGGTCAATACCTCGTTCACCACCTCCGGCCTTTCGGGCAGTACCTCGGGCACCAACGCCTTCGGCGATCAGGCCCTGACCTCCTTCAACTACCAGGAAGTGGGCATCGACATGAAGATCACGCCGCGTGTGCACTACAACAACGAGATCTCGCTGGAACTTGAGATGGAGATCAGTTCGGTGCTGAGCGCCGGTTTGCAGCCCATCTTCGGCAAGCGCCAGGTGACTACCAGCCTGCGTTTGAAGAACGGCGAGATGAACGTGCTGGCCGGCTTGCTCAGCGAGGACGAACGCCGCTCGCTGGTGGGCATCGCCGGTCTCTCCGATATTCCCATCCTGGGCAAGTTGTTCACCAACGACGAGAAGGTGGCCTCCAAGACCGACATCATCATGACCATCAAACCGGTCATCATTCGTGGACCCGATATCGGCGAGGCGGACCGCGCGCCCTATGAAATCTCCTCCCTGCGCCTGTCCTCCCTCTACAGCGAGGAGGGACTGGCCGCCGAAAGCGAGAAACCCGGCGAAAGCGACGCCGCGCCCGAGCCCGACATGACCGAACCCGCCTACGAGGAAGACCCGGCGCCCGATGAAGCGGAACCCGAGCCGGATGAAGGCTCTACCGAAACCATCGACCCGGAAGAGGATTATCCCGAGGAAGAAGAGGAAGGACCCCCGCCCGCCATGCTGGCCTTTACACCCGCCAACCAGGAGGGCAGACAAGACGATATGATCGAGTTCAGCGTCTTCATCACCAACGTGGAAGGCATGAGCCGCGGCGAGGTGACGGTGTCTTTCGACGCCTCGATCTTGCAGGCGGAAGCGGTGGAAATGGGCGACTTCTTCGGCAGCGGACGCCGACCCCACCTGACGCCCGCCTGGAACAACGATCAAGGCAATATCAGCATGATCATTACCCAGCGCATGGGCGGCGAACCCTTCTCCGGTTCCGGCATCCTGGCCACCTTGCGCTTCCGCGCCAAATCACCGGGTTCCGGCGAACTGACCTTCCGCAACCCGGTACTCAAGAAGAAGGACGGCGCCCTGATCCCGGTCCAAGGCCTGCCCGCCATGTACGAGGTGAACCCATGAAAATCCTGGGCGCGCACGCATCCTGCGTGCATCCGGCCGGCGTCGACAGAACCCCACGGTTCGTCACTGCCGCACGTTCTTCTGACAAACGCGGCTTCACCCTCCTGGAACTGGTCATCGCCATGGTGCTCCTGGGCATCCTGGCCGCTGCCGCGGTACCCACCACCCGCAAACTGGTCAAACGCCAAAAGGAAATCGAACTGAAACGCGCCCTCATGGAAATGCGCGAGGCCATCGACCGCTTCAAACGCGCATCAGACGAAGGCGTGATCGTGGTGATGGACATCGAGCAACTGGGTTACCCGGCCGACTTTGACGAGTTGATCGAAGGCGCCCAACTCAAAAAGGCCGACAGCAAACGCATGCGCTTCCTGCGCCGCATCCCGGTCGATCCCATGACCGGCGAGGCGGAATGGGGCATGCGCTCGGTGCAGGACGATTTCGACAGTCAAAGCTGGGGGCGGGAGAACCTGTTCGATGTATACTCATTGAGTGACGGCACCGCCTTGGACGGAACGGAGTACGCGGAATGGTAAATAAAAGAGGCTTCACCCTAATCGAACTGGTCCTGGCCGTTGCCATCCTGGCTTTATTGGGCACCATCGCGGCGGCCACGCACAAAACCCACGCCAAGAAGGCGCGCGAGGCGGTGCTGCGCCACAACCTGATGCAAATCCGCACGGTGCTGGACCAGTACAACAACGATAAAGGCAACTACCCGCCGTCGCTGGATACCCTGACCGAGGAAGGCTACCTGCGCGAAATCCCCATGGACCCCATCACCAAGTCGCGGGAGTCCTGGGAAGTAGAATACGAAACGGACTACGACGACCAGGACAGCAACTACGAACCGGGCGTCTTCGACGTGCACAGCGGCAGCGAGGACCGGGCCCTGGACGGGACCTACTACTATGAATGGTAACCGTCGCGGGCACATCCTGTTGCTGGCGATCATCATGGTGACGCTGCTGACGATCACCTTCGCCATGACCATGCAGCCCGCGCTCACGCAAACCCAGCGCATGCGCGAAAAGGAAACCATCTACCGGGGCAAACACCTGGCCGACGGACTGCGCCGCTTCTACTTCAAATACGGCCGCTTCCCCTTCGAACTGGATGAATTGATCGAACAGGAACCCCGTTTCGTGCGCCGGGTCTACGAATGCCCGGTATCGCCGGACGGCGAGTGGACCCTGGTCTACCTGATGCCGGAGGACCGGGGACGGGTAACGAACCTGAAGGGAATCCCCGTGCCGGGCCGATCCCTACCGGGGGATTCCCGCCGCGAAGCCAACTCGGAAACGGAAAAAGAGGGACCGGGCCTCACGCGCTCCATCGACTCCACCTTCCGCATCAAGAACCGCCAGATCACGGGCGTCCGCCCCAAATCCGACATGGAGGGCCTTCATGTCCTGGAAGAAAGCCGCATCTACAGCGACTGGCTGTTCTCGGCCCTACCCAAACGAGAGGTCAACATGGACGACCTGATCGAGGCGGGCAAACCGCCCGAAGATAAGGACAAACCCTGATGCCCGAGTTCAAAAACCAATCCATCCCCGAGGGACAATGGTGGTCCCCGCTAACCCCAAGCGAGGCGGACCTGAACATCGAGAACCTGGCCGAACACCCAAGAGTCCTCCTGGACCCGAGCCGGGTACTACCCACCCCGACCCCGCAAGAAGAGGCCCGGCCCTGCGATCGGGACAAGAATTGTCGCTGAAAGAATAAGCGGCCAAAACTAGATTTTGGGCTGTTGTTTGGTTGAGGAAAAGGGAGGTCCGGAGCCTCGTTTCCAGTTGTCATTCGTTGTTCTTGCTAATCGAGGAGCAAAGAATTAATCCTGATTCCTTGACCCGGAAAAGTCAGGAGCAAAGAATCAGGCCTCATTCCTTGACCCGGAAAAGTCAGGGTCGAAGAATGTAAACTGATTCTTTGCGCACTGAAAAGTAATGTGAAAGAAATCAGTTGTAGGTCCTTGACCCGGAAAAGTCAGGAGCAAAGA
>JAAUYB010174453.1_pt1 | contig 15813 bp, 13 predicted proteins | sample 7278071 | NCBI WGS metagenome assembly JAAUYB01 (sample SAMN14350121, study PRJNA611818) | marine sediment metagenome | isolation source: surface marine sediment (1.8m) | place: French Polynesia: Moorea | collected 2018-08
CGATGGGCATGGGTCACCTCTCATGATAGTTTCCCATTTAACCTCCCATGGACCAGGGTCAAATGTCCAGCACTTTTTCTCATATCACCGCCCCCACTTTCAATTACACCCGGAGACACCGCCGTGGGGTAGGGTTTGCCGGGCTCCTTCAAGCTTTCACGCTGAGGAGCCCGACTTGTTTTTGGGGCAAGCACCGCGCCGCTGTAGTCTCGAACGCAGCATTACAGGTGAAGCCGCATGCCTCGCTATGGTATTTTTAGCCTTGCCCGCACGGCGTGCGCCGCGGCGGTAAGAATCGATTGGTCGATAGTCAGGAACAGTTCCGGCTCGATGAGCTCCAACTCCATCAATGAGAAACCCTCGGATGTCTGAACGCCGTCTATCCTTGCAAATAAAGGAACTATCGGCAATTTGCTCAAAATTTGAGAGGTCTCCGCCAACAGGTCACCGGACGGTCGAAACGCTTCAACGGTGCCGCCGAATTCACTTTGTACTCGAAAGTCGCCGTCCCCGGCTTTTTTGCGGACAGCATGGCTGAATTTCGAGTCGAAGTAGACCAGAGACAGTTCGCCCTCGCTCAAGATTTCCGGCGCGAACCGTTGAACCATCGGTCCGGATCGGTGATCCCACATTTTTTCATAACGCTCCCGGTGTATATCCGCCAGAGGTCGGAAGGTCTTCCAGGTATTGAAAGCAGAGGCTGAGATGAGCGGTTTGACCACCGCGATGTCCCAACTTCGGTCTTCCAGGACTTCGGCCAGGGATTGATCTCGTGTCGGAACAACCGTCGGAATGATGGATACGCCGCGAGCTTCCAGATCCAGCAGATACCTTTTGTTTGCATTCCATCTGAGCAGTTCCGGGTGATTCCAAACGGGAATACCGGCGGCTTGTATCGTTTGAATCCAATTGAAAAAGGCATCGAAATTCAGGTGATAATCCCAGCATGAGCGTATCACAACGCTGTCGAACCTCGTCCAATCCGGTGTTGGGGCTGACCACTGAACAAAACGAGTTGCAATACCCATTTGCTCGCATGCCCGGGCCAGGGCCATGTCCTCAGCTGGAATTTCTGCCTTGCGGAAGGCGGTTGCCAAAGCCAGGGTTCTCATGATGCCTCACCGGTGAGCGGTTCGCCGGTATGAATATGTCGCGCGGAACGGCGTACCCATTCCAACATGATCGCGGGCCTGTCGGCGCTACTTGAATTAACGCCGGACCGATGCAACAGCCCGCTGGTGTGCAGGGCCAGATCACCGGGCTGCATGGGTATGGAGACAGCGGGCGGAGTATCCGCGGTTTCATGCCCCGGATTCTCCCTATGACTGCCCGGCCGGTACCATAGACAGCCGTTGTCGGTATGGGTCTTGACCAACGGGAACCAAGCGGTGATGCCGTCATCCCATTTCTGATAACCGTAATCCGCATCCCGGTGCCAGAAAATATTTTCGGGACACCCCGCGGGTTTGATAACGAGCCGACTGCCCAGCAGTGTGAGGTCTTCTCGCAGGATTTCCGCAACCCTATCCTCCAGCCCGGTTTCCTCGATAAGGCCGGCCAGAAAGGGCAGCAGGGCCTTGATATTCAGAATCACATACAGGCGTGTGCCCACGGGTCTGGTGAGATGTCTCCGACTGAAACCTGTTTCGACGGCTTTCACCAGGCCGTGGATTTGCGCTTGAGTAAAAAAGTTCCTACACAAAAGGTAACCACGGGATTCCAGGTCCTGACTTTTCTCCAAAGCGATCATCTGCATCTACCCCGATTTCTCGGATTGAAAAACCAGGCGTTGGAGGCGATCGAAAGGAACCGGTTTGGCCTGCATTTCACGACCGTGTAACCAGGCCCTATCGTTGAGCATGTATCCCTCCCCACCGTGGAGATCGATCCTCCTCTGTTTTCTTTTCAGAACCTGATCCAACTCTTTTTGCCAGCTATGTCGGCGATGATAAAGCAAATGAATCAGCTCATCGTATCCATCACCTTCCCGGCCTTGAATCAACTTTTTGATTTTACCTTTGACTACCTTCGGCATGGTTTGCAAGTTCTCGAGGATTTCGACAAACTGCCGGAACGGCATCAGGATAGACGCGCTGCCCGCGGTTGGAACCCGGTCGAAGATGGTCAATAATGTGGAAACGGGGAAGAGGTCGGCGTGCAAGGGGAATCCCGACCGCAAAACGGGAACCGCCTCGATGGGCGCATGAAACGCGGGCGCCCGTTTACTCAGCAGCCCGCGCAACAGGGCAAACAAGAGGAAAATGACCTCGCCGTCGATTTTCTTACCGAAAAGATCTCGGAGCAAGATCAAACCCGACGGAGGAAGCGAAAAGCGAAACAACGCGTTCGCGAGCAGGTCGATTTCTTTTGAGAGAGTACGATCCCTGATCGGGTGTTCGGAGAGGGTCCAGGTCACCGCGTAGAGACCGGCGCCCTTGACGCGGATTTGCTTGGGTTTTTCCAATTCCGGGGTTGTTTCGGCGAAGCGTTCGAGAATGGATCGTGCCCGTTTACTCCAGGTGTACCAGGGGAGCGGGCCGCCGGTGTCGACGGGTTCGAAAATTCGCCAAGGCATCTCGTCGTCCATCCAGCCTCCGAGCAATTGGTAGTTTTGTCAGGCCGAGATCACATGTTAAAATTTTATCATTCACCTGAAGCTATCGCAATCTCTGACAAGGATTTGGTTGATGGTATTCAAAAGCTTGGGAAATGCTTTCTTCAAAAAATACTGGCGCCGCAAGCCCCTTTATTTGAAGGGCGGCGCGAAAGCTCTTTCGACTGTCGATATGTCGCGGGAACAGTTTCTGGACAGTTGCAAACGGCTGGAAACGCACAGGCCTGAATTGGTCTACCGGGAAGGTGAGCGGGTTGTTTTTGCGCAGAAGCTGGACCTGGTCGAAAGCCGGCTCCAGGGAGTCATCCAGGACACGGAGAGGGCGTTATCCGGGTGTTCCCTATGGTTTGACGGGGTCCTTGCGGAAGACGGATTGGGAATCGGCAGCCACTACGATATCGCCGATACCTTGCTGCTGCAACAGCGCGGGGTGAAGATCTGGCGACTACACGATCCCCGGTTCATTTCGGATGTGGAAACGAGAGCCAGGCTGCTCAATGAAACCCGCGTGGATGCCATGTACATGCCGGACGGATATAAAGAGTATGTTTTGGAGCCCGGCGACTTGTTGTACCTTCCGTTGTTGTGGGTCCACTGGGGGCTCTCTCGGGGACCTTCGGTCAGCCTTTCGCTGGCCATGACCTCACGCAACCCCTTGCAATGGCTGTTTGCGGCCTGGTCTGCTTGTTTGCCGGAATCGTCGTCGGAAATGTCCATCTCGACTTTGAGCGGCTGGATCGCCTCTATGGAGAATCGCCGCGTTTTGTCGGAAACATGGTTCGGGCTGCTTTACGGACGAGATCCCGGAGAGGAACAAAACGATGAAGCCAACGGTACCGGAGCCGTGCGGATTTTTGCGCGCTTGAAACAGCGGCTTTACAATAACCCCGTTTGGTGGCGGCCCGTACCGATTATCCGTGAGAATGACGGCGGGAACTCGCGGCATAGCGCGGAAAAGCATTTGGAAGAGTTGATCGACCTTCTGGTAGGGATTGTGGACGATGAGGCGACCGCCCAATCGTTTCCGAAGGTGGAGAAACCAGGCTTGGACCTGGGGAAACCGTTACGGGGAGTATTACCCGTCGGTATGTTCCAATCCGCCGGTTTCCCTGAGCTCGAGGCACTCGATTCGGAGTTTGTATCCCGACACGACATGCGAGAGACGGCGGTCCATGCGCGTAGACATGAAGCGCGGCTGACGGTTCAACGTTTTTTCCTTGCAGCACGCTACATCTATGCATACATGCCCGGCGGGTCGGCGGGTTCCTTCCTGGCCGTCGTGGAAAGAGCCGCATCCGATCCCGGTTTTTCACACGAATTATCCGCGGACCCCTTCCTGCAAGCATGGGTCACACGTGCGGCTCAGGCATTGGAATTTCGGTATGTCCCCCGAATCCGTGAGGTCGGCGAACACCTGCCCGGTCTGATGGACGGGCAGACCGAAACAAAACCGGATAAGCCGGTGCTGTTTCAATGGAACGGTGAGAGCCTGGAGCCGGTGAACCGGACGTGTCAGGCCTGGTATTTCGAATTCCAACCGGGGAACGGGAACATCCCGATTCTCTCCGGTGACAATGTGTATTTGGAGGAGTTGGAGGAGCGCGCGGCCGAACTCAATCAGATCTATCAGGAGGCAAGCTGTTGCGGGGATCGATTGCTTATGGGGCTTTGTGTCGAGCGGTCCCCGTCCATTGCAAGCCATGCGATGTTCCCCGGACTGGTTTTCCTGGATGCCTTGCGACCGGATAACTGGGCGTCGACCGTCCGACGCGAGGGCAGAAGACGAGTTGCCTATGCTCTCCTGAATACCATGCCGCTGTTCGAGATAAACCGTTTTGCTCATTTTCCCTTTGCGGATTACAGCAAGGGACCACAACTCTGGTTTCACCGGTGGTTCTCTCTTTGCGGTGAAGAGGCCGATGCCGCGATCTATGCCGGTAAACTGCGCACGAGTAAGCACTTGACCGATCCGGGCCGGCGATTACTGGACAAGGTGCCATGCAAGATAAGCTGAATACCATACCATTGGAGAACCCCGACGATTCCCGCTGTCGCGGCTGTACGGCCCTGTGTTGTCACAACCTGACGCTTCCCGCGCCGCCGCCTGCAACACCTGAAGCGCTGCAGGACCTGCTGTGGCGGCTCCATTTCGATACGGTCCGGCTGTGTATTATCGACGGCAACTGGTTCATGATCGTTTCGGGAAGGTGTACCTTCCTGGGAGATGACAACATGTGCACTATTTACGAAACCCGCCCGGAGCAGTGCCGCAAATATAACCCGCCCTTTTGCGAGCGTTATATGAATCCGTATGAGGTCGTCTTTCATTCGCCGCAAGAATTGAAAGATTATCTGTCCGCTCAGGGAGCGTTACCCGCATAGGCTTGTTCATCGTGGACGGGAACCGTTTCGTTACCCGGAGCGGGTAGGCTGAGCGCCAGATACCGGGCGCCGGATCGGACCACCGGTTCCTTGGCTAACAAGTCCTCCAGGGCGTGTGCTGGGTCCGCGTTCAAGGCTGCCGCCAACTCGCGTTTCGTTCGGGGTCGATCTGAAAGCAACCGGTAAACCTCCGCCTGTAATCCCGTCAGGCGACGGTTCGTGGGAGAACCGTTGCGATTATCCTCCAATAGAACGGCATTTCCCGAATCCCGGTGATAGAGATGACAGGGTTCAGCGGCGCAGAGATCCAGTTCTTTTTTGACCAGGGTCCAATAGGGGTGGGCGGGTTGCCGCCATTGCCGCAGGAAGTAGGGCTCTTCGGACCCAAACCGTTCGGGAAGGCAGCGACTTTCAAAGGCGTAGGGCCGACCGACAAAGTCGCCGGCCGTTCGGTAGGCGTCCGCGTCAATTTCCAGCAGGAACTCGATCAGAGACAACTCAACCGGGGCGCACAACAGGTGACGAATGCGTTTGATCATCTCGAGACATTCCAACACATCCGCCTCGGTTTCACCCGGAAAATTGAACAACAGATTGGAGAACAGTTCAATGCGGTGACGATGGGCCAGTTTTAAAACGGCGATATTGTCAATCAATGCCGCGGGTTTCTTCATTTTACGCAACAGCGCCTCGGAAAAGGACTCCAGTCCCACCTGCAGGCTGACGAAGCCCGCCTGTTTCATCAACCCCACCAATCGGCCGTTCAGGTTGCGGGCATTGACCTCCGCCCAGAATTCGAAATCCCGACCGCTGTCGATCACCCTTTCGCAAAAGCTGCCCAGGTCTTTCGGCAGACCGTTGACTTCCCAATCGCCGAAGCGAAAACGGACGGTGCGGTGTTTGTCCTGCAAGTCGCAAATCTCTTGGAACAGGAGATCGACAGGCCGGTTGTGGGTTTTTCGCTGGAAATCGGGGATGGCGCAGAAGGAACACCGACCCCAAGAGCAGCCTCTGCCGAACCAGACAGTGAGCGGTTTGGCGGTATTGAAGCCGCCGGGCTCTTCATAGTCCGGGCTGGGAATATTGTGCAAAGCGACAGCCGGAGCGGGTTGTTGCAAACGGGAAACCGGCGTTTCGCGACCTAAAATACCCGGCGCGTCCGGCTCCTTACCGGCGGCTATGGATTCAGCGATGAGCTTCATGGCTTCTTCCCCGTCCCCATACACGAAGAAATCGACCTCGGAAAACATTTTTCGAAACACGGGTGCGGTTCTGGCGAGGACGGCGGGGCCGCCGAAGACAATATGGGCGCCGGGTAGGTGTTCTCGCGTCCAGCGGGCCATAAGAGCCGCAGAATAAACCTGTTGAGCCAGGACGGAGAATCCTACCAGAAAGGGTTTTCGAGCCAGGGCTGCTATCAGTTCGTCTTGGGAAAAGCGTTCGATCATGCGACAGAAATCCAGAATACGCCGGCCGTGGAAACGGATCATCATGTCGGATGGAACGGGCTTGTGTTCCCACGGCGCCCCGCGGAAAATATCGCCTCCGGTCAGGAAGTCGGTAACCGTATCTTCGATATCGTCGGGATCTCGATGCCCGAAATAAGCAGCCGCGGCGCCATACTCGTGGAAGGAACTCCCCCATTCACCCATTTCCTCGTCGTATTGCACCAGACCCGGCTCGTTGCGGCGGAGATGTTCGCTGAAACGAATACACAGTGACAGGGTTTCGACCCGAAAACGAGTGTAGCGTTGCAAATAGGCCTTGATCAGCGCCGGACCCAACGGCGGCCAGCCGCGGGCATAACCCACGGGAGTAACCAACAAGATGCGGCCCTCATCGAGCAAACCCGTCTTCATATGCTTAACCACAAAGGGTTCCGGCCGGCATGGTTGCGAACAGGATTCCGCCCGCCAGCAGATCTTTTACAAGCGCCTCGATCTGCGAAGCTTCAATTTCCGGGTGCTCCCCGATGACCCGTTGTTTCAGGCTTGCAAGTGTATCGTCCCGCTCTTGCACCACGGCGGCGATCCAGGCGCTGATGGGATTGGCGAACATGCCGGTTTGGGCAATCGAGTCGAAAAGAACCAGCCGACCGTTGCTGATTTCGTAGATGGAGACATCGGGGTTCCAACTCAATAGAGTGTCTTCGCCTTGGAATGCCGAATCCATCACACCTTCACCGGTGACCCGGATCATGTCGTGACGAAGTAAGCGATTGACCGCCGATGTCAGGTTCCCGTCCAGGCCGGCGGGCAGGCGCCCGGTGCTCAGGCAATAGGCGAGAAAGGCGCCGGTATGCTCGCTCAGGTTGACACAGCGATCCCGGGCCGGATCATAGAAAGAGAAGACGGGCTTGAGTTCAGGATCGCGGCGATTGAAAACATAGTCGCTTGCAAAACGCCTGAAGCGCACGCCGGGCTTCAATCGGATGCCGCGTTCGGTTTGGACAGGCAGCAGTTGTTGCAGGACAACGGTCTCCTTGCCGGCCTCGATCGGGGCGCCGTTTTTCCCGAGACAGTAAAGCAGGAAGGATTCGTCCTCATTGGTTTCCATACCCGACAAAGCGCGCCACCAGATTCGACCGGTGAGCTTGCTGAGATCGTGGAACACCGACACGTTATCCAGTTCCCTGGAAAGGTTCAAAGACTGTTCGCGGGTCATGCCGCGGGTCACCTCGTAGTCTATTTCAAAAGGGTTGGCCGGATCGTAATCGGTGATGCGCACACCATAGTGATCCGGCTTGTAAAAAACGTCGGAGTAGACTTCCAGGTTGAAGGTGCCGGAACCCACGGTGGAGAACGGATTGTCGTAAAAATCCCGTGAGCGGTCCATGATTTCCCCGGCGAATTCATGGGTACGCCGGGCCTGTTCCTCGGTTTCTCCCGGAAAGCCGTAAAAGGTAAACAGGTGAACGGCAATGCCGTTTTTCAGGCAGGACTCCAGGTTCGGGCGAATGATGTCGATCTTCATACCCTTTTTCATGGCGTTCAGAACGCTCTGGTTGTAGGATTCCAAGCCGAACTGCATCTTGCGACAACCGGCCCGGAACAAGGTCTCGCAGAGGGCGTCATCGATCTTGGGATGGAACCGGGTTTCGCCGTACCAGTAAACCTTCAAGTCGCGTTCGATAATCTCTCGACCCAGCGTTTGGAGGATGGGAACCGTGAGGGTCTCGTCCACGAAGCTGAACAACTTCGCCCCGTAACGTGCGTTCAGGTTTTCCATATCGTGGGCAACCAGTTCCGGTTTTCGCGACCGAAAGCGACTGCTGGCGTAGGGAATGGTACAGAACGAACATTTATAGGGGCAACTTCGAGAGGTGTACAAGGGAAGAATGGGGTCGGGAGCCAGGTATCGATCTAAAACCAGGCCGTCGAAATCCGGGGTGGCAACAGTGTCGATATCCACCTCGGCGACAGGCGTTTGAACCAGTTCGCTCCCTCCGGCGAAGGCCAGATTGGTCACCTTCTCCAGCGGTGTATTCTCATCGAGGGCGCCCAATAATTGATAGAGAGAGTCCTCGCCCTCGAACAGGGAAAAACTGTCGACCCATTGGGTATAAGGATGGGCTTTGTTGTTCCAGGTGCCCACCAGACGGGTGGTGTAATTACCGCCCATGCACAGGTGGAGGCCGTCACCGAATTCGGCTTTCAGTGCGGATGCCATGGTGAGCGTGGGGATCAACTGTTCCCAGGCGGGTAATGAGAATCCGATGAAATCGTATGACTGACTGCCGATCAGGGGCCGAGCCCGTTCCCGGTAGAACCAGTTCATGAGATTTGCCTCGGAACTCAAGAAGGGTATGACCTTGTCGGGGTGAAGACCGCAATCGGAGAAGGTTATTTCTCCCGGGGTGACGGTCGTACCGGGAAATGCGGCCGCGACCGCGTTCAATGCCCCGCAGATCTCGACTTTGGCCTGTTCGCGGCGAACATCGTCCAAATAGGCATCCGGCGTACGCATGACGCGCTTGGCTTCTTCCACGCGTTCCGCCAGGTAGTCGTGAGTCAGCAAGGCCTTGCATAAACCGGCCCACGCTATCGGTGAGAGCGACGTCGCTTCACGCCGCTCTCTTTCGTGTAGAAGCGGGCCGGCGGCAAGCAGGGTTTCTCGACTCAGACACCAGTCATAGAACTCGATATTGAGGTCCAGAATGGATACGGATACCCCTTTGCTGTTCAGATAACCTTTCAGCAGGGGAAGAGATAAGTAAGGGCCGAATTGCATCCAGCCCGGGGGGAAAACTAATAAAGCATGCATGTCGACTCAAATATAGACGGCGACAGGTTCATTTCAATTACTTGCCCAATCGAGCACGGAACCTTTTTTCACCTTTTTGAGAACATGGCCTACCTGAGAAATGACATGTTCAACAACGGGCTCGGCAACGCCGGATTTGGTAAGTAGTTCGCGGATTTCTTTGTGTGCGAGGGAGCGACCCTTTTCGATCAAGATCTCCTCGGCTTTTTGCAGCGGTTCGGCGGCGATCACACTCAGACGAGCATTCTCTTCTTCAAGGCGGCTGACTTCCTCTTTCAGGTAACTTGCAAGAGCAATCAGATCTTTTTTTGACATATTTTCCATGAATCATCTCCTGGTTTTGTCAAACGATTTGGATGAAACGAACCTCCCCGGAGGCTCATTGGCATTTTCATAATTAAGACCGATACGATTAATATCGGATAGAGAAATGTCAATGTCAAGTGGTTTTCTGGAAAAGTCTAAAAATGGAGTGTGCCGGTTATATTCCGGTCTCTTCCTTTACCGTGCGGTTGAACGAATCCAAAAATAAATCGAACGCGCGCCACTCCTCGGAGGTTGCTTGCAGGCGTTGCGGAAAGTCTGGAAAAAAGCGTCGGTAAGACGGCAATAAAGCAGTCACTTTCGAGCATGTTGCCGCACGGCAGGAGCGCACGATCAGGCGGGCAATGCGACGGGTTTCCTCGGGCGATTCCAAACCGAAGGCCGGACGTAGCGTCTCCTCGGAACAGGGCGGCGTGCACAATCGCGTGCGGTTGAAACCGAAGCTGGTGCCCTGCATGGGACCCGTCCCCTCCGCAAGCGCAAGCAGATGACAGATCTCCTGCACCGCGGCGGGATCCGGGACGGTAACAAACATCAGACCGCCGTGACCGACCGGGTGCACGGGGACCGTTCGGCTCAATATTTCCGCCGCCAGGTCCGCGTTTCGCCGATGACGTCTCAGTCGTCGTAGGACCTCGGACTTACTCTGCCGCGGCAGACAGGCGGTAGTGAAGGGATTGATATTGGTACCGCCGACCGAGCGGGCTACTTCCAGACCCTCGTAGAGCTTGGGGCGCGGCGCCCTGGACCAGACCAGGACAAAACCCGCGGAGCCCAAATCCAGGCCGGCCTGGTAATACTTCAGCAGGCTTTCTACCAGGTAAACCGTCGCGTGTTTGGGCGGCCCGGGCAGAACCTGTTCGGGGCCGGCTACCGTATTGTCCAACACAATGCTCAGCCCGGGCTTGCCGAACCGGTCGGCCAGTGCGAATAAACGGTTCAAATCGGTTGTCAGCGCATCCCGATCCAAGCTGACGGTGTCCAGGAAAAGGATATCCGTGTTCGGCAGTAACGCCTCTAAGCGCTCCGGCTCCCGCTCGTCCCAAGCCTGAACGGCGGCAAACGACCATTTGCGATCACGGGACAGCAGTTCGCGAGTTTCGTAATAGGTGCGACGGCCCATGGTCAGAACATGATTCCCGCCGAGAAACCCAAGGAGGGTCTGGATAGCCCCCATTCCGCTCGAGAATAGGAAACACCGGCGCTCCCCCTGCAAGTCGCGGAAGAAGCGCTGTTCAAAAGCGCGGGCATAATCCAGGGCATGGGTCACCCAGCCGCGTTGATAATCGTTGTAGCCGGGAATGACCCGAAGGGGCGATAAGTCGCGGCTGTTTCGGTCGATATTCATGGCTGCCGAATGCCACTCCGGTTCGATGCGAGCCGCCGCGGTCTGTTTGTATAGTCGCCGTAGGTAGGGTTCAGCAGCCGATAGGGAGGATTCGGACCGCGATATTTTCGTCAGTTCCTCGAGGGCGGCCTCCGGGAAATCCGGGAGATTGCGTATGCGCAGGCAGATCTCGGTTAAATGATTTTCAAGTTCCGCGGCATCTTCTGCCGAATCGGTTTGAGTTTGTGTCCGGTTCATGCTCTCGATTCCAATGAGCACCTGTTGTCGATACTGGTATATAATAGTCAGGCATTTACCCCTTTCTGTCAAATCGGGAGGCAACTCATGTTCACCCTGAATGAGATCACCCTTCGTCCCGTCGATTTACCCGATCTGGATCAATTCTATCTTTGGCACCTGGATACGGACCTGGAAATTCTCTCCGGCTGGGGGCCCCGTCGGGCCAGGCATACCTATGAGGTGCGGTTCAGAGCTTTTCTGGACGATCCCCCCGAAGATATGGTGGTGTTTGCCGTCGAATTCGGCGGCGATCTGGTAGGTCGCATTGAACTGGCAGAGATCGAGCGCGAGCACCGACGCGGTTCGGTCGGACTGTATGTGGGCGAGAAATCTTTATGGGGTAAGGGAATCGGCTCCACCGCCTTGCGCATCATGCTGGATTACGCGTTTCATGTGGAGAACCTGGACAGGGTGTGGGCCCTGGTCTATGACTTCAATCTGCGCAGTCGGCGACTCATGGAAAAGCTGGGTTTCACCGCGGAAGGGGTTCTGCGCGGCCATGAAATACACAACGGCGTCCCGCGCGATATGCACGCCTACGGCATTCTGAAGCACGAATTCCAACAACAATCCCCGAACCTGTTTGCAATCCCCGATTCCGCGGGTGGTGGTCATGAGATATCCAAGTCCTGATCTCGATTGGGCGGGCGCCTCCGTGGTCCTCGCCTGCATGCCCTGGGCTTCGGTATACCAGCCTTCGATTCAATTGGGTCTGCTGGCCGGCAGGCTGCGCAATCAAGGCATCCGCACCGAGGTCTTTTTCCCCAATCTGCCGTTCGCCGATCAGGTGGGTGTAGAACGCTATGAACGTTACGGCTATTACGACAGCATTTTCTCCCAATGGGTGTTCTCGCAGCACCTGTTCGGTTCCTTCAAGCCAAGATCGGAAACGCGGGATTTCTTTGAATTTCTTTCCCAAAGAGGTGTGGACCGGCGGCAGGTGGACGAACTACTGCGAATCCGCGATCTGGCCGGTGAATTACTGGATTGGTGCCTTACCGCAATCCCCTGGCGGGACGTTCAACTCGTGGGTTTTACCACGACCCTGATGCAAACGCTGCCGTCGCTGGCTCTGGCCAGGGCACTGAAAGATCGTTTCCCGACGTTGCGGGTAATTTTCGGGGGCGCCGGGTGTCAGGGGGTCATGGGCGATGCCCTGATGCGCAACTTCGTATTCATCGACGGCCTGTGCAAGGGAGAGGGCGAACCGGTGATCGTGCCGCTGGCCGAGGCCTTGTCGGAAGGCAACACCCCGGTAGTTCCGGGCCTGATCTGGCGCGCTGACGACGGTAAGATAGCGCCGGGCCCTCCCGCCGCCCAACTGGACATGCGTGACTATGTTTCACCGGATTACGAGGACTATTTCCGCCGGCGCGCCCGTTTCCCCGCCATGCGCGACCTGGAACCCAGAATTCCTTTCGAGGCTTCACGGGGTTGTTGGTGGGCTAAAGTCAAACAATGCAAATTCTGCGGCCTCAACGGTGAAAGCCTGGTCCAGCGTACACGCCCGTTGGAACGGGTAGTGGAGGAGCTACAAATTTTCAGAGATCGCCATGGGGTAAACCGCTTCTTTGCCATGGACAATATTTTGTCGCGCGATCATGTGAATACCTTGCCGGCGGCCTTCCGGGAGCATCTTCCGGGATGCCGGTTTTTCTTCGAGGTTCGCGTTACCCTGAGGCGCCGCCAGATGGAAGCCCTTGCCGAAGCCGGGGCCGTGGATCTGCAACCCGGTATCGAAAGCCTGGTTCCCCAGGTCCTGAACCTGGTGGACAAGGGGACCACGCCCATGTTGAACCTGTGTTTCCTGCGTCGTTCAGCCGAATTGGGGATTCGCCCCGATTGGAATCTGCTCTATGGCTTTCCCGGCGAGGAAACGGACTGGTATGAACGGCTCCTGGAACAACTTCCCCTTTTCTACCACCTGGAACCGCCTGACCTTGTACCGTTTGCCTTGCAACGCTTCAGCCCGTTTTTCGATCATGCCGGGGACTATGGGCTTCAGGTCCGGGGCTGCAAACCCGGTAGTCGCTATGTTTGGGATTTGCCCGATCGGGAGATCTTGGATCTGTCCTTCGAATGGTCTTTCGACCTGCCCGGCCGCGATTTAAAAACACTTGGGGATAAACTGGAGTCCGCGCTGGAGCCCTGGCGAACCTCCAAGGCATGTCTCAAAGCCGAGCTTACCGATTCGGAATCCGTCATCATCCACGACACCCGCCCCATCCGCCCCGATGTCTACCTGTTGCCCCCCGAAACCGGTCGCGTCCTGCGCGCTCTGGAGGCCCCCGCAACAGTGGAAACGGCCTGCAATCTCATCCGTACCGGGTTGCCGGAGGGTCATCACAAACCGGATCGCGATCAACTTCGAGAAATCCTGGAGAAACTGATAAACCTGGGTCTGGTATACCGGGAGCGGGCCCGCTATCTCGCACTTTGTATTCCTACCGCCGCGCATTTCTGGTACCGCAAACCAGGTTCCGAAAGCAGTGATAGAAAGGCGGGGGTGTTCCGGGATAATGAACTCGCAACAAGCCCCGGTGAACAGCAACCTTTCAATCATCAGGTTCTCCGTTGAGTGTTGCCGACACCAGTCCTAAAGGAACGGGGCGCCCATTCCCATAATCGAGATAGACCGTGAGAAGAGCCGGGCCCTTCGGCGTCCAGGATCGAGGAATCACAACTGATTCCTCAACCCGGAAAAGTCAGGAGCAAAGAATCAGTCCTCATTCCTCGACCCGGAAAAGTCAGAAGCAAAGAATCAGTCCTCATTCCTCGACCCGGAAAAGTCAGGAGCAAAGAATGAGAACTGGTTCTTTGCGCCCTGAGAAGTAATGTGAAAGAAATCAGTTGTGGGTCCTTGACCCGGAAAAGTCAGGAGCAAAGAATAAAAACTTATTCTTTGACCCTGAACTTTCGGTGCGCAAAGAATGAGGACTGATTCTTAGCTCCCCGACTTTTGGAATCGAGAAATCAGGTGGGCATCTTCGACCCTGGAAAAGAAATACGAAAGAAAGTCGTTGCTTTATCGCCCGATTCGCCGATTAAAAGCCCGCAAGGTTGACCTTAGTTGTAAAACCGCACGGTCAGGGTTGTGGGCGATCGATATGGCTGTCGCCCGATTCGGCCGATCATCCAAATGACAACTCATCCTGAAACAAGCGAGCCCGGCAACTGCTTGTCATTTCCGGGCGACGATGAAGGTGATCATTCCGTTTTTGTTGAAAACAGTGCTCCGTAGGATCTGGAATCCAGCCCGTTCGATATCGGCTTCAAGTGTTTCGCGCGTGAAGATTTGAACCTTGGGAATCAATTTCAGCCTGGCGCCGATAGGCAGCAGCATTTTAATCAAGAACCCCAAGCGGGCAATACAGGCCGTACTGGATATAAAAATGCCGCCCGGGGCCAGCAGTTCGAAACAGCGCCGAATAGCTTCTTCCCTATCATCGAGCAAATGGAGTACATTCAAGCCCAGAATGACATCGAACGATGCCGGCGGCCGCTGTAGATCGGTAAGGGTCGCCGTCATGAAATCCACATTGCTCACCCCCTCTTTCTCTGCCTTGGCCCCGGCGATCTCGATCATTTTCTCGGATGAATCGAGGGCTAGGATCTGCTTGACATGCGGCGCGTGGAGCAGGGCCGTGGAGCCCGTGCCGCAACCGAATTCCAGGACCGACGATTGTGGATTCAGATACTCCCGGGTTATGGCGAGTTTCTTTTCATAGGCCTCCGTGTCGCGGATCGGTTGTTCGGCATAGGACGCGGCCTTCCGATTCCAGAACCTGACTGAGTCGTTGTTTGATGTCATCTGTCACCTCGCTGTGTAAGTTGACCTTAGACCGGTGCGCCGCTCCGGTCAATACTCGCGGTCTCGATAGCCTCGACGCCGCTGTTCGATCTATGAAACGCAAGCTGAAAGAAAAAGATACAGCCATAATTGCCCGTGGTAAAATTATGTTCCACCACGATCGATGGAATCGTTCCATCACTGAAGGGATCATACCGTGGGTTCCCGACCAAAACCCGGGCGGTGCGGGTTCGGGTACCAAGACCGTGCGGTTCGGTTTTCAACCCGAAGCGTCGGCCGGGAACAGCGCTTTGTGTGCTATGATTTCCCCCAAAAGGCCGGCAAGAAAGGCGCGTGTCGTACAACCCGATCCGTCTGTATTCATGCATCAGGTAGCCCTATGCTTAGACTCCTCTCCGAAACATGGTCCCAGAACCCCGTTTCACTGGTCTCGATAGGAACGCTGTCCGTTGCCACCGCCACCTTTGTCATGACTTTCGCCAGGCACGTTCACGATATTTTCTTCAACTGGTACACACCGCGGAGAAAAACCACACCTCTCTCTTTGCCCAATCTATATACTAAAGAAGTTTTGAAGTGAGCTTCCGGCAAGCCTGCGTGCATTAGGCATAACGTCTCCTTATCTCCATTGTTAAAAAAGTGCCGGACTTTTCGCTGATCATCTCGGGTAGCTTATCCTGTAAGGAGTTTGTATGGACCATCCAGGTGGAACGCTCAAGTTTTGTGGCCAATCCTTGACCGAGAAGGAATGGAAACTGCTGCTTGAGCTTGTCGAGGAATTTTGGGGCATCA